>MDSZ01025902.1_pt1 | contig 10920 bp, 9 predicted proteins | sample 811201 | NCBI WGS metagenome assembly MDSZ01 (sample SAMN05326647, study PRJNA326480) | marine metagenome | isolation source: seawater | place: Indian Ocean: North | collected 2010 | reverse complement strand
TGCAAATCAACAAAAACAGCTGCAAAGGTTTTTTTATTATGGCGGAGGGCTCACAGGTTGATTGGGCAGGCCATGCTAATAATTTGAATTATTTAGAAAGAGAAATGCATGATTTTGAAGAAGCCGTTCAACTAGCATTTGATTATGCTAAAGAAGATCAAAATACTTTGGTAATTGTCACAGCTGATCATGAAACAGGCGGTTTACTCATTGAGCCAGAGTCACTAAATGATTACCTAACTTCACGTATTAAATTTTCTTTTAATACGGGCATCGGTTACGGTTCCCACACAGGCTCTCCCGTTCCAATTTATGCCTATGGGCCAGGCTCAGAAAATTTTACAGGCACTCTTGATAACACTGATGTCTTCTATGCAATGTTAGAGGCATTGAATTTAGAAAATGAAGATGATAGCTGTTTAGATTAATTTTTAGTTTTTACAAATCGAAGTCTTCTAATAAAGCATTTTCTACAACCTTGGCTGAACTTAGAACTCCAGGGACGCCTGCGCCAGGGTGTGTTCCAGCACCAACAAAATAAAGATTTGTAAAATCTTCAGCACGATTGTGGAAACGAAAGAAAGCTGATTGGGTAAAAATTGGGGCTATAGAAAAACCTGAGCCCCATTGAGAACGGTATTGTTGTTGAAAATCCGATGGATCAAAGTCAAAACAAACCTCTATGTTTTCTCTTAAATTTGGCAAAATCCGAGAAGATAAAATATCAAGAACGCGCTCTTTGATACCTTTTTTAACTAAATCCCAATCATCTCTCTGCAAATTTGGCACCGGTGCCAAAACGTAGAAAGTATCTTTACCCTCAGGTGCTAAATTAGGATCTGTTGCAGTAGGACGATGTAAATATAAACTTAGGTCCTCCCCTGCCTCTTTTCCATTAAATATTCTATTTAATAGTGTTTCATACTCATCGCCAAAGATAATTGTATGATGCTCAACATCCTCATATTTCTTATTAGTGCCAAAATAAAGAACATATAAACCCATTGAATATTTCAATTTTTCAATACGTTTATTTGTCCAAGTTTTTCTATATCGAGAATGAATTAAATTTTTGTAAGTGCTGGCAGGATCACTATTACAAATTATTATATCTGCACTTATCTCTTCTCCTTCAGATGTAATAACTGCTTTAGTCCTTTTACCTTCCACTTCAATGCTATTCACATCTTGTTCTAAACGAACATCAATTCCAACTTCATTCATTAAGCAACCCAAAGCATTTACGAGGGCACCAGTACCGCCTCTTGGATAATGAATGCCCCAACGGCGCTCAAGAAAATGAATGAGAGAATATATACTAGTCGTCGTAAAAGGATTACCCCCGACCAATAGAGGTTGAATACTAAATGCGCGACGAAGTCGCTCATCTTTAAGGTATTTTTTCGTAAATTGCCAAACTGTTCTGTAGCATTCTAGCTTAAATAAATCTGGTACTTGTCTCATCATGAACCAAAAGCTACTAAACGGAACATGGGCTAATTCAGTAAATCCTTTATTAAAAATTCTTTCTGAATGTTGCAATAACTTTTTGTATCCCTCTACATCCTCTGGATTAATTTTTTTTATCTCTGAAAGCGTATCCTCAACGCTGCCTCCATAATTTAAAGATGTGCCATCAGTAAACTCATAACGATACCAAGGACTCACTGGAATCATTTCGATGTAATCTTTGATATCTTTATCAAATAGTTCAAAAAGTTCATCGAATAAAAAAGGTGCTGTAATTACGGTCGGTCCTGCATCGAAAATAAAACCATCTTTTTTAAACGTTTGAGCTCTCCCACCAATTTGATTGAGGCGCTCTAGAAGAGTTACTTCAAAACCCAACTTTCTTGCACGCAAAGCTGTGGCAATTCCACCAAAACCACTACCAATAACGATTGCTTTTTTATTCATATAAAATAGAGCTATATTTCAATTATATTCATATATTAGTTTTGAATATTATACTGATTTAAATTTAAGATGAACCAAAGAAAAATTAAGACAAAAAAAAGTTGTTGCGAAGCAAGCCTCGCAACAACATTTTATTATCGTTTATACGATATTAGGCTTCAGATGAGCGTGTAGCAGCAACCCAAATAACCACACCAAATGCAATCTTGTTGACAAAGTCAGCAAGGTTATAAACGATGTTGAGAGCAGCTGAACCATCAGCGCCTGCGCCTAAGAAGTAACCTATTGGATAGATCGCCCAACCAACAGTTACAATCAATCTCAAAGCATTAAATGCTGCTTGACTTGCAGCAGTACCTGAAGATGCACTCACTTTGCTAGCTTCTCCGGCAAAGATTTCATAAATGATATATAACCATCCGGCCATACCAACTACGAATGCTGGCCAGTAAGATACTTCACCAGTTTCACCAAGGTAACCTGCAACAAGCATTACTACAGAAGCTACCATCAATTTCCAGAATAGAGCAGCTCTTACAACTGCTATAGCTGCAAGAATTAAGTAGAACTCAATAATTTGCAGTGGCACAGTAAGTAGCCAATCTACATATCTGAATACAGTTGGGCTCTGGCCTGATTCAACCCATACTCCCCTCATATAGAAATAATGAATTGCTGCAATACCAGTTACCATAGCGGCAACTGACAATGATGTTTTCCACTTTCCGGCTACCCTGTCACGTTCAACAGTGAAGAAGTAAGTGGCTGCAACCATAGCTGCCGACATAATCCAGAAAGTGACGCCTACATAATCTTTCGGGTCTAACATTCCTTTCTCCTTTGTTTTTTTATCAATTAATTACGAGCCCGCCTACCACGAATCTAAATCTAAAATTAGCTTCGTGCACGTAATACCTCGATCCAGATGTCGATATTAATCGACAGAGGTTGCTCACTAATATTTCCTAGACATAAATAACGCCTTAGGATCCAGTAATTATAACTTTCCATGTAAAAAAAGTCGATTTACCACCATCAAAGAAAAGTAGTGGCAACAAACACTTTGGTCTCAAATTAGTAATATTTTTGTTTTTTTAAAAAAAAAATATATATAAATCAGTAATTTAAATGGATCATTTTCAATTAATTTTTAAATTAAACGACAAGATAATGATTTTTTTTTCAAAGTATTGATTTTTATGGTTTTTTTTATAAAAAAACCGTTTAGTTGCCTAATTTTAGTGCATATTTATTTTTAGTTAAAACGTACTCATAAATTACGCTAAAACCCGCCAATTATGAGTTTTTTTTAGTTTTTGACTTCTTTCTATCATTAATGCAATTAGCAAGCATCTAATCAATATTGAATATAATTTTTTATAAGTTTAAATCTTTTAAGACAAGCATAAGGTCTTTAAGATATTTCTTTAAATACAAGGGAACTTAATTTCTTAGACGCATAGACATTTATGGTTTAAGTAGTGCATAGTCCGCCAACCTCATACCTCATCTTAAAAAAAATAACTGAAAAAGGCTTGAAATGAACCGAACACGAAACCTATCAAATGGCAGCATTTCTAATCATTTAATAAAACTTGCAGTGCCAGCCGGAATAGGAATGTTATTCACTACACTTTACAACGTAGTTGATGTGTTTTTTGCAGGGCTAATTGGAACAGAAGCACAAGCTGGATTAGCCATTTCATTCCAAGCGTTCTTTATATTCATAACATTTGGTTTTGGTCTCTCTGCGGCTATGGCAGCATTAGTTGGAAATGCTACTGGAGCAAAAGATTTAAATAAAGCATCCATGATTGCAAGAAAAGGAATAGGGTTTGGCTTATTAGTATCGATGCTATTAATTATTGCTGCCTCATGGATTGGTCCTTTGTTAATAAGTCTTATTTCAATTGAAGGTGCTTATAGAGATATGGGCACTCAATATTTCAACATCCTAGTTATAGCTATACCCTCATTTGTAATGGCGTTTGGCATAAACGGATTACTTCAATCTCAAGGTGACACTATCTCAATGCAACATGCTCAGATTGGAGCATTTTTTGCAAATGTTGGACTCAATCCACTGCTAGTTTTTGGTATTCCAGGAGTTTGGAATGGTATGGGATTTGACGGAATTGCTGTTGCTACAGTAATTAGTCAAACAGGTGTTGTTATATATGTTGGTAAACAATTATTCAAAAGTGAGTTAATGACCGGATGGCAGCTGGCAAATCTAACACCAAACCTTGTGACTGCTAAATCCATTACCGGTCAAATGCTACCAACAACTTTAACCATGGTTGTTATGATGACATCTGGTTTTATAGTTCAGTATTACCTTAAAAGCTTTGGAACACCTGCAGTTGCTGCATATGGCGTTGCCTTAAGGGTAGAACAGCTTTTTCTATTACCTGTATTTGGCCTGACAGGAGCATTGCTCCCAATAGCGGCACAAAACTTTGGCGCAGATCAAAAGGACCGTACAAGAGAAGCATTGTTTACCTGCTGGAAGTTTGGATTTATTTTCATGGCAATTGCCTGTCCAATCTTATTTTTTGCCTCCCCTTTGCTAATGCGAATATTTACTAGTGATACTGACGTAATACGAATAGGTGTCAGTTATTTGAGAATTGATGGTTTTATTTTACCCATTTACATGATGCTGTTTGCTATAAATTCGTTCCTTCAAGCCCTGAAAAAACCAATATGGACTTTATGGATTGGAATCTATAGGCAATCTTTTGGAGTGGCCTTTTTTGGTTGGATCTTTGTTTATCTATTAGATTTTGGCGTGGTAGGTGTTTGGCTTGGAATTGCTACCAGTGTACTAACGGGGCTTATTCTTTCGCTTATCATAACTAGACATGTCGCCAATCAGTTTTTAGGGAAATTTTGGTGAAATTGTTTTTAATTTTTTTGATTTTTAAAAATGAAAATAAAAAAATTAAATAATCTAGCAAGTATTTTCTAATAAAAAGTCCTCAGCACATTTAAAGATCTTTACTTTACGTTCTTCGTTCATTCTTTGCAGAATCCTTGTTTGAAAGGATAGACGATGATTGGATTTGTAAAAATCCTCATGCTTATCTATAAAACGCCAATACAAGCCATCTACAACATCACACCAATCTCCTTTCTTATAATTACTCATTTTTATCATGTAATTAGAGCCACAGGTGTATGGCTTTGTTGACATTAAGCCGCCATCAGCAAAAGATGCCATTCCAAATACATTTGGTACCATTACCCAATCAGATGAATCAATAAACATCTCCATAAACCATTTATAAATGTGTTTAGGATTAATCTCACTAAGATTCATCAAATTTGCTATCACCATAAGTCTAGGTATGTGGTGACCGTATCCATCTTTGAGCGCTAATTGAATATTATCATCTAGAGGAACAATGCCTGTTGATCCGTCATACCAACTTTTAGTTAGGCAGCGCTTATGTTGCCAAAAATTACTTTCTTGCTGTTCAGAACCCTTCATTTGATATATTCCGCGAATGAACTCTCTCCACCCTAATACCTGACGTATGAAGCCTTCCACAGAATTTATAGGTGCTAATCCATCTCTGTATATTCCAAGTACTCTCTGCACAACAATTTCTGGCGTGATCAAACCAATATTTAAAAAAGGACTGATACAGCTATGGAATAAGAAATTTTCATCAAATCTCATGGCATCTTCATAGATACCAAAATTATTGAGTTTATTTTTCAAAAAGTAATTTAATTGATCTTCTACACCAATACGATCAACTGGAAACCAAATATTATTTAAACTGCCATGGTGTGAAACAAAATTTTTATCTATTATTTTCTTTACTGCGGAATGATATTTTGATTGTTTTGGAGATTCGAAGTGAGGAATTGCAACATTATTGGGAATTTTTTTTCTATTATCTTCATCAAAAGACCATTTATTACCTACAGGGTCAGAGTTTTTGTCTATAAGTATCTTAAATTTCTTTCTGCCTGTTTTATAGAAATTAGCAAGCCTAAATGTCTTCTTATCTTTGTGTTGTGAAATAAACTCCTCGCGAGAGAACATAAACATTGGTGATTTATGCAATCTAATTGATAAACTATCGAATTTAATTTTTTTCTTAACTCTTTCTTCAAAAAATTTATCTTCAATCTCAAAGAAATTGACCTGTTTTATTTTGTTTTTTTTTATAAATTTAAATAAAAAATCTTCGTAGTTAAGGCCTTCTCCTCTCTCTTCTAATGAAAAATAAGAAACCTTGAAACCACATTTAATTAACTCATCTCTATATTCTCTCATCGCACATAGAAATAAATAAATTTTAAGCTTATGATGTTTCTGATATGTACAAAGGCCGAAATCTTCAGCCATAAAAACATGCTGACAGCCCTTCTCTTTTAATATATTTGGTTCAAATAATTGATTACCTAAAATGACAAAAAAATTGTCAGTCATTATCTACATAACCTCAAAATCATCAATTATTGTTGAATTAAAAATTTTTAAATACTAATTTACTGCCAAGCCGAGCTAAGCGAATTAATGGTGAGTTCATTGATAAAAATTTCCTCATGTGATGATAAACCAAATGAATAATCATCAGCTTTTGCAACAGCATAATCTGTTGAAACTGCTTCACCCTCATTAGCAAACATCTCTAAAGAGGCTTTATCAAGGAGCAATCGAAGTTTTATTACACCATCTTTAGGATATGCAGGTAAAACTGTTGATCCATAATGAAAAGAATTATCTTTATATGTAATTTCCAACCCACGAACATGCAAAGAAAATTTATTCTGCGTTGCTGCAACTTCTAAACTCAAATCTACTAACTCGGCTTTAAAGTCAGAAAGCTCTTCAGATACAATTTTTAAATCCTTGTTACGAACAGTGAATTTATCATCATACAAAGATTCAATTTCTTTTATAGGCCATCTAAATAAACGTATCCCCTCAGATGTAGTCCGCAATTCCATAGTCATAGGAAATCCCATCTGCTGATTAAATGGCATCTCACTTTTAATAAAAGGACTGTCTTTATCGATACGCATCCAGCCAATTATCACAGTTCGTTCATCAGGGCTCTCATTAAAAGTCTGTGCAGCATAATAATGCTGGCCCAAATCACCTAAAAGTGTCTTTTCATCAGAGGAGAATACTTCACCATCAAATGTTCCGATTTCATAATCGAAACTGGCATCATAAATAAGCCAACGTGTATTACTTGGATCACCATCGACGGCCAATTCAACTAAATCTATGCATTCATATACCCAATCTCGATGAAAATCACTAGTCATTTCCCAATCAATTAAATTACTTGAATTAAAAAATCGAATAGTACCTGGCTCTCCTTGCTTAACCCATAGTGCCATTACCCACTTACCCGTCTCTTCATGCCAAAAAACTTTTGGGTCTCTCTCACCGGGAATAATACCTTGGTTAGGAACTATAGGTTTACCTTCATTATAAAGTTTAAAAGTCCTTCCGCGATCATTACTGTAGGCCATTGCTTGATAAAATGGTTTTTTAGCAAAAGTAAAAAAGGAAACCATGGTTTTAATATCAGTTGTCTGCAATCCAAGCTGATTATCATGATCGATTATTGCCGTACCAGAAAAAATAGTGCCTCCATGATATGGTAGAATGGCGTGAGGTAACTGCTCCCAGTGAATCATGTCTTGGCTGACTGCATGGCCCCAGGTCATGTTGCCCCAAACCACATCTAATGGGTTATGCTGAAAAAACATATGATACTCACCGTCGTACCAAACAAGTCCATTAGGGTCATTATTCCAGCCTTTCAGCGATGTAAAATGAAACTGTGGTCTTAATTCCTGTTCGTAGCCAATATCTTCATATGATTCAAATGTTTGAAATTCTTGCTGCTGATGCGCCTCAGATGATAAACAGACAAATAATGAAGCTAGAATCAAATTGTTTGTTTTAAAGATTCTTAAGTATTGACTAAATTTACTAATTTCTTTTTTTATTAGCTTCATTATTGATTCCTTGTAGGCCATTCTAGTTTTTGAACTTATTTTTTTACAGTTAATTTTTTAAATGACATAGTATTGATATTTTTTTGTATTGTATATTCATTAAAGAAAATAAATTGATATTTTTTTTTCAAATCTTATATGCTAACTGCATAATTAAAAAATTATTTTTCAATACAATAAATTAAATTCGACAAAAAGGATAAAAAAATGAATTTTCTTAAAGGTTATGAAGCAGAAACATATGCAATATTAAGAATCGTCTCAGGTTTCTTATTTATTTTTCATGGCATTCCAAAAATTCAAGCAATTTTTTCTGGTGAGGCAGGATGGATGTATTACATAGCAGGACCAATAGAATTAATTGGTGGTGCTTTGATTATGATTGGTCTGTTTACCTCATTTGCTGCATTTCTCTCGAGCGGATTGATGGCAGGTGCCTATTGGCTTATTCATTTTGCAAAAATGGGTGGTGGGTGGCCTATTAACAATAAAGGTGATGCTGCAGTATTGTTCTGTTTTGTATTTCTCTATATTGCATCTAAAGGTGCTGGCAAATGGAGTGTTGATGAAAAACGTAATACATAAAGTAATATAGGAAACCTTTTCATGAAAATGGATAAACATCGCTGGGGTGGGCGTAACAGCTTAAAAGATAACCTAAGAAATAAAGTTTGGGAGAAACTTGAACAAAGTGGAGCCGCTATTGGTGATCCATGGAGTAAGATTCCTGACTTTAAAGGTGCAAAAGAAGCTGCTCTAAGGCTCACTGAGCTTGATTTCTGGGAACCGGCTCGTGTTGTTAAATCAAACCCTGATAGCGCTCAAGCATGGGTTCGTTTTTATGCGCTGCAAGCTGGTAAAAAAGTATTCACTCCAGTGCCTGAATTAACAAAAGATTTTCCATTTCTTTTATTAGATCCTGAGATTTTATTAGAAGATGGAATAGCGTTTGAAGAAGTCATGTACTCAGATGGAGCTTTGTTACATGGTCAGCGAGTTAACTTCAAACAAATGGATCCAATGGATATTTGTGTAGTTGGTTCTGTTGCTGTATCCAAAGATGGAGGTAGAACTGGAAAAGGTGGAGGTTTTGCTGATTTGGAAATGGGGGTATTTCGCTCAGTAGGCACTTTATTGAATGAATGCCCAATTGTAACAACAGTAAGCGAAATACAAGTTGTTGAAAATGATGAAATTATTTTAGAAAATCACGACACGCCCATGGACTGGATCATTACACCCAAACAAGCGATTGAGACAAAAACAAATTTACATAAGCCTGGGGCAATAGATTGGAACTCAATGAAAGAAGATCAGTTCCTTAATATACCCTTTCTTAGAGAATTAAAAGAAGAGCTTACAAATAATTAAATTTTTAATCTTATTCTTTTTCTATTCTACGCAACCAATACACAAGACCATAAACTACGGGTGTGTCTAGAAAAGCAATAATAATTTTAAAAAGCCAATACCCAAGAGTCATTGAAAAAAACTCTTCGAAAGTCAATTTCACTGGTGCAAATATCCAAAATGCTATTCCATTAAATACTATTGAATCAATTAACTGAGAACTGATTGTACTTAAGTTATTTCGTAACCAAAGATGACGTCCTTTAGTGACCCTCTTCCAAAATGCAAAAGCCCAAACATCATGTAATTGGGCAAGTAAATAAGCTGTCAAGGATGCTATTACAATTACTGGGACAGCACCTAAGACAGTTTCTAACTCGTTTTGATACAGATAACCACTAGCTGGAGGTAGAGCAATAGCCAATTGTGACATACTCAAAACCAATAAATTAGTGCCAAATCCTAACCAAACTATTAGTTGAGCTCTTGCTCTTCCATATATTTCTCCTACAACATCAGTTATTGGAAAAGTTAGCCAATAGGCCATGATTCCACTGGAAATAGTCAATCCCATGAACGTCCATAATTTTGCACTAACAATGTTTATGAATGCCATACAAGCAATATAAACACTGAGTAAAACAGCAAACATAATCTCTATGGGTTTCATTTAAAAATACTCAATTTAAAATATTTATTAATTACTAGAGTTCAATAATTTTTCAAATTCTTTCTCAAAATTTTGTAACTCTTTTTCAAAATCATTTGTATTTAATAGATGTTCCAGTTCACTCTCTAGATTTTCCATCTCTTGATTAAATTCATTCTCTAAACTCTCTAATTCTTGCTCAAGTTCTGCCTCAAATTCCTCCCATTCCTTTTCAAAATTATTACTTTTAGACAGTTCATTTTCTAATTCTTCGCGAAAATCATCATAGGAATTAATAAAATTATCAATTAGCTCGTTAATAATTTCTTCAAAGTTTGACCATTTTGAAATTTGCCAATAATTTTCAATTTTTTTAAGTTCAAATTCAGTTAAAATTTTTTGAGAATTTGAATCAAGCATAGAAATTCCAAGAAAAGCACTATCTCCCTCTTTATTGAGATATGCTAGTTTTGCTGATTGAAAAATATTATTGGCAACATCTAAATTTTCTTCAGAAATCAATTCAGTCGATAACGCCTTTGATGGATTTTTCCAAATATTACCTAATCCATTTCTAATCGAAGATTCAATTTGAGGATTAATAAAGAAAAGAACAGTTTTTGCCATGTCTTCTGGATCAAAGTATTCAAGATCATTTGATTCGCCAAAAATATCTGAAAGATATTGGTCATAAATATTTAATGAATCTTTAAAGAATTCACTTAAAATATTCTCTATATCAACATGCTTAAAAAAAAGATCTGGATTTTTTGTTTCAATTGATTCTTGTATTTTTGAGAGGCTATATGAAGGTTGAGACTGCCAATAATTAAATCCAAAGAAACTAAGAATTAATACCGCCAAAGACCCTATAAAAAAAAATTTTAATTTAGACATCATACGCCATACCTTTGAAAATGATTTTACTTTTATATTTTTTTTGAATCTTAAATTTGGTTTTCTGGTAGCTCAACAAATGTTCATATTCCAATTAGCTTGACTGCAACTTG
>MDSZ01253459.1_pt1 | contig 10921 bp, 11 predicted proteins | sample 811201 | NCBI WGS metagenome assembly MDSZ01 (sample SAMN05326647, study PRJNA326480) | marine metagenome | isolation source: seawater | place: Indian Ocean: North | collected 2010 | reverse complement strand
CCTCAAGCTTTCTTGATATTAAAAATGGATAGAAAAAGAGGTAATATTGTTGTTTCTAGAAGAGCAGTGCTAGAAGAATCTCGTGCTGAAGCAAGAACTGAATTAGTTTCTAACTTAGAAGAAGGGCAAGTTCTCAATGGAGTAGTTAAAAATATTACTGATTATGGTGCTTTTATTGACCTTGGTGGAGTAGATGGTTTGCTTCATGTTACTGACATTTCTTGGAAAAGAGTTACTCATCCTTCAGAAATCTTAACCCTGGGAGAAACAATAGAGGTTCAAGTTATAAAGTTTAATCAAGACAACCAAAGAATCTCATTGGGAATGAAACAATTATCAGATGATCCATGGAATGTGATTGAGGAAAGATACCCTATTGGTTCAAAATCAAAAGGTAGGATTACAAATATTACCGATTATGGTGCTTTTGTTGAACTTGATCCAGGAATTGAAGGATTGGTCCATATTACAGAAATAAGTTGGACAAAAAAGAATGTCCATCCTGGCAAAATTGTTTCAACTAGTGAACAAGTTGAAGTTATGATTCTTGACATCGATAAGTCAAAAAGGCGAATTTCACTTGGACTTAAACAATGTGTTGAAAATCCATGGAAAACATTTTTAGATAACAATCCAATTGGCAAGGAAATTGAAGGAAATATTAAAAATATTACTGATTTTGGTATATTTATTGGACTAAATGGCGATATTGATGGATTAATTCATCTTTCTGACATTTCTTGGGATGGCAATGGAGAAGAACTTTTGTCTAATTATAAAAAAGGCGAAATTGTCAATTCTAAAATTCTTGATATAGATATAGAAAATGAGAGAATTTCTCTAGGTATAAAACAACTTGAGCCTGATCCATTTGCAGACGGATCAATGAAACTCAAGAGAGGCATGATTGTTACTTCTATAGTTACTGATACTAATGAAAACGGTGTAGAGGTTGAAATCAATGATGGTATTCAAGGTTTTATTAAACGCACAGACTTGTCGCGTGACAGAGCTGATCAAAAACCTGACAAATTTGCCAAAGGTGACAAGCTAGATGCTCAAATTACTAATATAGATAAAAAATCAAGAAAAATTAGTCTCTCTATTAAAGCCAGAGAAATCTTAGAAGAGAAAAAAGCAATGAAAGATTATGGATCTTCAGATAGTGGAGCTACACTTGGAGATATTTTAGGTGTAGCTTTGAATGTTGATAATAAACCTCAAAAAAAATAATTTATTCGTTGACCAATAATAAATTAAGTGCACTTATTTATTAAAATGTGTTTAAAAAAATATTTTTAGAGAAAAAAATGACAAAGTCTGAACTTATTTCTCGGGTAGCTGACAAATATCCAATGCTTTACCATAGTGATATTGAGAGAATAGTGAACACTATTTTTGATACGGTTTCAGAAAGTATTATTTCTGGATCAAGAGTAGAACTTAGAGGTTTTGGTACTTTTGGATTAAAAGAAAGAAATGCAAGAAAAAGCAGAAACCCTAGAACTGGTGAAACTGTTTTTGTTCAGTCTAAAACAGTTCCGTATTTTAGAATGGGAAAAGAATTAAAAGATCGAATAAATAAGCAAAAATAAACTTTATGAAAACATTTAAAAAAGCTATCTCTGCTTTATTTGTAATCCCTATTTTAATTATTTTTGGTATTTTTACTGCCTCAAACACAGATTATATAAGCATAAGGTTTTGGCCATTTGAGTTCTTTTTTGAAATTCAATTGTGGTTAGCTATTTTATCATCTTTTTTTATTGGGATTATTTTAGGTGGCCTTTTATTATCAATTTCTAAAACTTCTTTGATTATGAATAACTCACGATTATCTTCTGAAATAAAGTATCTGAAATCATTAATAGAAAACAAAAACTAGAGTTGTTAATTGATTTTATAAACTTATGGCACAGATAAAAATATGTGGTTTAAAAAGAGAAATCGATGTTGAAGCATCTATTACTTACGGTGCGTCCTGGAGTGGTTATATTTTTTATGACAAATCTATAAGGAATATAAATTTAGATCAGGCAAAAATATTTAATTCTATTGCAAAAAATAGAATTGGTAAGGTTGCTGTTTTTGTCAACCCTAGTCTAAATTTAATAAAAAATGCAACTCAAACATTAAAACCTGATTTAATTCAACTACATGGTGATGAAACACCACAAAGATGTCAAAAAATATATAAAATGACAGGAATACGAATTATTAAAGCCATAAATTTGGAAAGTGAGAGTGATTTAGTAAAATATAGAAAATATATTGGAAATGTTTTTGGATTTCTTTTTGATTCAAAACTATCAAAAGAAAAGCTTGAAGGTAGAAAAGGCAAATCTTTTGACTGGAAACTTCTAAAGGATTTCAATGAAGACTTTGATTGGATTTTGGCGGGAGGATTAAAACCTGGTAACGTTATAAATGCTATGCGAACGACAAATGCTAAAACTGTTGATGTTTCAAGTGGTGTTGAAAAAAGTCCTGGAATAAAGTGTCATTCGTTAATTAAAAACTTTATAAAAAACGCAAATAGTATAAGCTTATAAAGTTTTTATGTAAAAATTACATTCACTGAAGTTATAAAATATGTCCAAAAATATTATTCATAATTCACTGAAAAATAAACCAGACGAAAAGGGTCGTTTTGGAATTTTTGGCGGTATGTTTGTTGCTGAAACTTTAATGCCACTGATTACTAATGTTACCTTTTCTTATAACAAAATAAAAAATTCAAACTCTTTCAAAAAAGAACTAGCCTACTATCAAAAACATTATATTGGTAGACCTTCTCCTTTATATTTTGCAGAAAGACTTAGCAGTTATTGTAAAGGGGCAAAGATATATTTTAAAAGAGATGAGTTAAACCACACTGGTGCACATAAAATAAATAATGTAATCGGTCAAGCATTAATAGCAAAACATATGGGTAAAAAACAAATTATAGCCGAAACAGGCGCCGGACAACATGGAGTTGCTACAGCAACAGTTTGTGCTTTGTTTAATATGCAATGTGAAGTTTTTATGGGTAAAGAAGACATAAAAAGACAAAAACCTAATGTTGAAAGAATGTTACTGCTTGGAGCAAAAATTAATTCTGTCGACAGTGGTACTGGTACATTAAAAGATGCTATGAATGAGGCCCTTCGATATTGGGTGTCCAATGCTGAATCACATTTTTATATAATTGGTACAGTTGCAGGTCCTCACCCTTACCCTATGATGGTAAGAGATTTTCAATCTGTAATTGGAAATGAAGCAAGAAAACAAATTTTACAATTTGAAAAAAAATTGCCCAATAAATTAATTGCGTGTATTGGAGGTGGATCAAATGCAATGGGACTTTTCCACCCATTTTTAGATGACAAAGAAATTAAAATAATTGGTGTTGAAGCAGGAGGTAAGGGAATAAAAACAAACAAACATGCTGCTTCACTATCAGGAGGAAGACCAGGTATTTTACATGGCAATAGAACTTATCTTTTGCAAGATGATGGTGGACAAATTTCAGATGCTCATTCTATTTCTGCAGGGCTAGATTATCCTGGAATTGGACCTGAGCATGCATGGTTAAATGATATAGGCCGCGTTGAATATGAAACTTGTACAGATGACGAAGCATTAAATGCATTTATTTTGTGCTCTAAAATGGAAGGTATTATTCCCGCTTTAGAACCTGCACACGCTTTGTCTGTGACAATCAAACATGCAAAAAAAATGAAAAGTGAAGAATCAATCATAATGAATATGTGTGGCAGAGGAGATAAAGATCTTAGTTCAGTTCTTCCTAAAATAAAGAGTTTAGGAAAATTATAAAATGAGTGATTCAAGAATTTTTAACCACCTATCAAAAGTTAAAGAAAATAAAAACGCTGCACTTGGAATATTTATTACTGCTGGTGATCCAAATATACAAACCTCTCAAAAAATTTTAAACTCTTTGCCAGAAGCTGGAGTAGATTTTATTGAGCTTGGCATGCCATTTTCTGATCCTATGGCTGATGGACCCTCTATTCAAGAATCATCTCAACGCGCATTAAAATCTGGTATCAAATTGAAACAAATTTTAGAAATGGTTAAAGTTTTTAGAAAGCAAAATAAAGCCACCCCCATCATTCTTATGGGTTATTTTAATCCTATTTATTCATATGGAGTAGAAAAGTTTATAAAAGACTCAAAAGATGTTGGTGTAGATGGATTCATAATTGTTGATTTGCCTAGCGAGGAAGATGAAGAATTTTGTATACCTTGTATAAATAATAGTCTTGATTTCATCCGGTTAGTGACTCCTACAACAGATCACTCAAGACTAAAAAAGATACTAAATAACGCTAGAGGTTTCATTTATTATGTATCAATAACTGGAATAACCGGAACCAAAAAAGGTTCATTAGATCAAATCAATAATTCTGTAAAAAAAATCAAATCACTCACCAATTTACCTGTTGCGGTTGGTTTTGGAATAAGAAGTAAAGCGCAAGTTGCGGAAATATCACAAATTTCTGATGCAGTGATAATAGGGAGTCATATTGTCAACATTATTAAAAAATATTATAAATATAATAGTAAAGTCCAGAATGATGTTGTTTCATGCGTAATAAATGAGGTAAAAAAGTTTTCTTCTGTTTTGAATTATAAATTTAGAAAATAAAATCAATGAATTGGCTAACGAAATCAGTATTACCAAAAATAAAAGCTTTGGTATCTAAAGAAGATCCAAAAGAAAATTTATGGGTTAAATGTAATTCATGCAATCAAATGATATTTCACAAAGACTTATCAGAAAATCTCAATATTTGTAATAATTGTGATTTTCATTTACCATTTTATCCTAAGGAACGTCTTTATAGTTTATTAGATCAAAACCATTTTGAACAGATTGATTATGAAATACGTAATCAAGACATCCTTAACTTTAAAGATATAAAAAAGTATTCGGAAAGATTGCAAATTGCTCAAGATAAAACTGATCAAAAAGACTCTATTCTATTAGCAAAAGGGAGAATAAATAATTACCCAGTAGTAATTGTTGCTTTTGATTTTAGATTTATGGGTGGTTCTATGGGTCAAGCTGTTGGGAATGCTTTTATTAAAGGTGTAGAAATTGCTACTGATTTAAAAGCAGCATTTATTACAATCCCTTCTTCAGGAGGCGCAAGAATGCAGGAGGGTATAATGTCCTTAATGCAAATGCCAAGAACAGTTGCAGCAATTCAGCTGATTGAAGATGCCAAACTCCCACATATTGTAATTTTAACTAACCCAACAACAGGAGGAGTAACGGCAAGTTTTTCAATGTTAGGTGATATACATATAGCTGAACCAGGAGCAACCATTGGTTTTGCTGGAAGACGTGTAATTGAGGAAACAGTTAAAGAAGAATTACCAAAAGATTTTCAAACAGCAGATTATTTAAAAGAACATGGTATGATTGATATTGTTGCTAACAGACACAGTCATAGAAAAATCCTTTCAAACATATTAAATATTTTAATTGGGGAAAAACCAAATTAATAGAATGTCTTCTAAGTTAATTTTGAAAAGATTAGAGCATCTCCATCCCAAATACATCAATTTAAATTTAAATAGAATTTTACGATTATTAAGTGATCTAAACAACCCTGAATTAATTCTACCTCCTATTATACATGTTGCAGGAACAAATGGGAAAGGTTCTGTCATATCATTTTTAACAAAAATGATTGAAGAAACTGGACTAAAAGCTCATGTATATACATCCCCTCATCTTGTCAAATTTAATGAAAGAATCAGAATTAATGGTGTAATCGTTGATGATGATCTATTAAGCGAAACCTTGTTAGAAGTTGAAAAGGTTAATAATGGTAAAAAAATTACATTTTTTGAAATCACAACAGCTACAGCTTTTTTGATTTTTTCAAGAATTAAGTCAGATTTTCTTTTATTAGAAGTGGGTTTGGGTGGAAGATTAGATGCCACAAATGTAATAAAAAAACCTGCTGCTTCGATAATTACTTCAATTGGTTTTGATCATCAAAATTATCTTGGAGACACAATTCAAAAAATCGCTTATGAAAAAGCAGGTATTATTAAAAGTAAATGTCCGATTATAACAATAAAACAAAATAAAGAAATAAATAAAATCATTAAAATGAAAGCGAAAGAATTAAATTCTGATCTTCATATTATTGATGAAACAATTTTGAGAAACAAGTTTCCTGATAGAAGTCAAACAATAGAAATCAATGGTAAAAAAATTAAATTACCTTCACCATCATTAGATGGTGATCATCAAGTTGATAATGCAGCATTAGCTGCTTCAAGTTTATTTTTAATTAGAAAAAAAATTGATTCTATTTGTTTCACCAAATCTTTAATGGGAATTAAAAAAACACACTGGCCTGCTAGAATTCAAAAAATAAACAATGGATCACTGATAGAAAAAATAACAAGGCATAATAATAGGACTATAATCCTTGATGGTGCACATAATCCACTAGGAGCAACAGCACTTAAAAATCAGCTAAAAAAACATACTAATGTTAAATGGCTTCTACTCTTTGGATCTCTAAGAGCAAAAAACCCAGCATCTTTCCTTAAAATAATGAAAAATGTTTCAAATAGAATTATTGCAATTCAAATTCCAAACCAGAAAGATGCGATTTCAGCAAAAGAAATTACAAAAGTAGCTAAAGAGTTTGGATTTCAATCAAATGAAGCAGATTCTATTGAAGATGCTTTTTACATGATAAATCAAACTGATTTATCAGTTTGTATTTGTGGATCGTTATATTTGGCAGGGGAAATACTTAAATTAAACAATACGATACCAAAATAAATCAATCTGAAATATTTTCATTAATCCAATCTGCAATTTTTGCTTTAGGAAGAGCCCCTATTTTTTCTGAAATCACTTCACCATTTTTAAATAACAATAGAGTTGGAATTCCTTTAACACCATATTTTTGAGGGGTTAAAGGGTTTTCATCAATATTTAATTTTGTGATTTTAATGTCATCTTTCATTTCATTTGAAAGTTCTTCTAATGCAGGTCCTATCATTTTACAAGGCCCGCACCATTCAGCCCAAAAATCAACCAATGTTATTTCTTTAGATTTGACTACATCGTTTTCAAAGCTACCATCTGTAATATTTTTTGTCGTCATGATACATTTCTTATAAAGTTATTTATGATAATTGGTGTTATTATAATATAGTTTTCAAATATAGAAGGTCAAGTACAACAATCATTAAATATCTATCAAGCATTTTGGTATAATTTTTCTAAATTTTGTAAAAAATTATCTATTTCAAATAACTGATTGTTTATGTTTTGGTCTTCTTTATCTTCAAATTTAACCTTCAAATCATCTAGTTCCTTATATGCCATTGGAATTGTATTCCATTTCTCTTTATTCGTACTTAATAATTGACTAGCAATTGAACGATGAATTTCATTATAAATTTCTTTTGGAAGAATTTTTGGTGCTTCTTCATAAATAAGACGCATACCAAAATAAAAATACCTTTGATCCTCAAATTTATTTGCAATAGAAAATCTTTTTGGCCAATCTGAGTGGTGAAATTCATCCATTAGATTTCTGTCTTTATTTGATGGGAACCCTCCCTTATAGATACTTTCCTCTGGAGAAAAATCCAATTGTGATGCTGTATCTTTTTTCTCTTCCACCTCATCATTAATTATAGATAAAATTATATTTTTTAATTCTTGGTTATTTGCTAAAACTTCTGCCCTCCTATTTAATTCTTTCAATCCAATATTCTTATAGTTCTCAAAATTTTCTAGATTTCCCAAATCCATTAAAATGGGATTCTTATTAATTTTTATACTCCTAACAATTTTGGGTGATTTTCTGAATTCTTTTGAAACATCATTGTAAGGCATTTCTTGAAAAACATCTGGATCAAATTTCAGATCATAGCATTGAGGATAATTGAATTCAGGATGATCAAACAAATAAGTCAAAACATATGGTCTTGATTTCCCATAAAAATATTCATCATAACAAAAGACTTTCTCATGTTTGATCATTCTTTCAGCTTCAATCTTGTTAGATGACAGTAACCAAGATTTCCAAACATTTTGAGAATTTTTTTGAAGTTTTTTAATAATTTCAATTGTTGCTAAAACATCTCCCATGGCATCATGAGCTAGATGCTTGATATTATTATTCTTTGTTAGGAGCTCTAATTTAAATGTATTATTTCCTTTATCATTAACTGGAACATTAATACAATTAGGATTGTAAAGATAAGAGCTTCTAACCAAATTAAGTGCATCTGACCTTTTATTTCCTTCTAACTGAGTAAAATATGGTTGTTTTAAAACTTTGAACAAAGTTTTTCTCAAAAATTCCTCATCAAAGTTTATCGAGTTATATCCAATAAAAATTGCTGGCGACCATTGTGTAAATTTTTCCAACATTTGAACAGTTAGTTCATAATGAGATAAATTTGTTTTATTGAGCATTGGTACTGTTGTTTTATTAACTAATAGTGCCCCTGGCTGCGGAATAAGTCCTGGTTTAAGTGAACATCGTGCTTCAAATCGATCTAATTCATTAAAATTCTTGTCAATTAAAATTGCTCCAACCTGAATAATCTGATCCCATGTAGGGTTTCTTCCTGTCGTTTCAAAATCATAAACAACGAAATTCATTTTTCAACCAAACTCAATCTGAATATAAAAATTTTTAATTTAAATTACTTAATATTTCAATTTTTCTCAAAAAATCACTTGAATTCATATAATTAATTTTAATATCAATTCTATTTTTTTTTGGGATTACCTTTTCTAGACGCTCAGGCCATTCAATTATTGAAACATTTTCGTTAAAAGCTTCGAAAAAATCAATTTCTAAGTTTTTCTCATCATTACCATAATTACTTAATCTATAAAAATCCATATGAAATATATCAAAATTTATGTATTCATAAATTTGGATAATATTGAATGTAGGAGAAGAAACTTCAACCTTCACGCCTAAAATAGATTGAATTAAATATCTTGCTAAAGTTGTTTTACCTACACCTAGTGGACCAGAAAGAGTAATTACACAACCCTTATAAATTTTAGAACTAATTTCTAAACTCAGAATTTTTAATTCTGATAAATTAACATTTTTGATTATTTTTGATTTATTCCTAATCAATATCTATATTGTTCTGATTTAAAAGGTCCATTTGGTGTGATTCCAATATAATCGGATTGTTCAGGACTTAATTTTGTTAAGTCGGCACCAACTTTGCTCAAATGCAACTCAGCTACTTTCTCATCAAGTTTTCTTGGCAATGTATAAACTTTATTTTCATAAGAAGTAGTATTTGAAAAAATTTCTATTTGAGCAAGAACTTGATTGGTGAACGAAGCTGACATTACAAAACTTGGATGCCCAGTTGCACAACCTAAATTTACTAAACGGCCTTTTGCGAGCATAATGATTTTCTTACCATCTGGAAATTCTATTTCATCTACTTGAGGCTTGATTTCTTGCCAAATCATATTACTCAAACCCCCAACTTGAATTTCAGAATCAAAGTGACCAATATTACATACTATTGCCCTATCTTTCATTTCTCTCATATGATCAACGGTAATAACATCTTTATTACCGGTAGCCGTTACAAAAATATCAGCTTTTGAAGCTGCTGTATCCATGGTTACAACTTCATAACCTTCCATAGCAGCCTGTAAGGCACAAATTGGATCAATTTCAGTAACCATGACTCTTGCTCCGCCTTGTCTCAGAGAAGCTGCTGATCCTTTCCCAACATCACCAAACCCACAAACAACCGCCACCTTTCCAGCAAGCATGACATCAGTTGCTCTCTTTATTCCATCAACAAGACTTTCCCTACATCCATATAAGTTATCAAATTTTGATTTAGTCACACTATCATTAACGTTAATTGCTGGAAAAGGAAGATCACCTTTTTCAGACATTTGATAAAGTCTCAAAACCCCTGTAGTGGTTTCTTCAGAAACACCTTTAATACTTTCTTTTACCTTATTAAACCAACCAGGACTTTGATCAATCCTCTTTAAAATTTGATTTTTCATGGCTAGCTCTTCTTCATTTTCAACATCGGTAAGAATTTCTTCGCCAGATTCTATTTTTGAGCCAAAGATTATATAGCTTGTAGCATCCCCACCATCATCCAAAATCATGTTTGGAAAACCGCCATCATCCCAATCAAATATTTTATCAACATAATCCCAATATTCTTCTACAGTTTCTCCCTTTTTTGCAAAAACAGGGATACCTTTTTCAGCTATAGCTGCTGCTGCATGATCTTGTGTAGAAAATATATTACAGCTGGCCCAACGAATATCAGCACCTAATTCTTTGAGTGTTTCTATTAAAACTCCAGTTTGAATAGTCATATGCAAACAACCAGCAATACGCGCACCTTTTAATGGCTTAGATTTGCCGTACTCATCTCTTAAAGACATCAATCCTGGCATCTCTGTCTCAGCTATTTCAAGTTCCTTGTTCCCCCAATCTGCTTGAGATATATCTTTTACTATATAGTCTTTAAAGGTGTTCATTTTATTTCCTATGTAATAATTAAATATTGTTTTCTTATGAACGGGTGATAGCAGTAAAATAGGTTTTGAGCAAGACAGCTAATAAAATATTTTTTAAATTGAACTAATTTGCATTAAAATTTAACTGACAATTGGCAAAATAAATGTAAATTTAGACCCTAAAACATTTCTATTCTGACCTAAAAGATTCTCTGCATAAACTTCCCCATTATGAGCTATAATTATTTGTTTCACAATAGACAAGCCTAGACCTGTATGAGTTCCAAACTCTTCTTCCAAAGGTCGTTCTGAGTAAAATCTTTCAAATATAGTTTTTAATTTGTTTTCAGGTATGCCTGGTCCTTGATCCAAAATTGAAATATAAATTTT
>MDSZ01148269.1_pt1 | contig 10921 bp, 8 predicted proteins | sample 811201 | NCBI WGS metagenome assembly MDSZ01 (sample SAMN05326647, study PRJNA326480) | marine metagenome | isolation source: seawater | place: Indian Ocean: North | collected 2010 | reverse complement strand
GTCCATTTTTAAAAGCCAGGATAAATGCCTGCGCTCGGAGCGCGACGCACGAGAGACGACTTTCTGACGACGGAACGATTCTTTGGCGACGACGGGGCCGTGGCCTGTTCGAGTCTCGTCTCGCTAACGGCCTCTTTGTTTTGTTCGTTTGGCGGACTCCCCTCGCCGTCGTTGGCGATCCCCGTCGAGATCGAGGACGATTGTTGTTCGTTGACGTGCAAATCGCTCGTTTCTGGAATAATCATCATGTTTACGCGGCGTAATTCAGCCGACTTGGAACAAAATCGGTTGAAAATGCCGATGGTGATGAAGAGAGCGACGAAGAGAGTGGAGAAGGCGATGAGGAGTTTCTTCGCGCGTTCGTTGAATGCGCCGGACCGTTTCGAGGAAGTTTGATGTTTTGAAGATGGCGGTGGATAAATGATCCTATCTTTAACTAATCCCGCGTTAGATAACTCGTCGCCACTCATTTGTTGAACTTGATCGCTGCCGTTCGCGTTCCGTACGCCTCGAAACGCCTCGAGAAGTTGTTGCGCTCGACGCAGAGTATCAGATTCGCGGTCGTCGTCGTTGGTAGTAGAGGTGGTTGTCTCGGCGGCGTCGGCGAGGACTTGCGTAAATATATCGCGAGAGGATGACATGATACCAATGACTCGGTCATATAACGCCATGACTTCGTCGGTGTTTGTAGATGTCGAATTTCGTGTATTAAGGAAGAAAATGTCAGAGGCGAAACGCACGGCAGAATCCATGGCGTCTGATATCGCGTCGTTCACGAGCAAATGCAAAGCAGTATTTGACTGATTTGACAAGGCATCAGTTGTAACGTTGTTTGAGGAGGATGAGCTCGCAATGGACGCCGAGAAGAAGTTCAAAAACACTTCTCTCAATGGCGGGGCAAAACGGGACTCGAACGATACCGCGGTACTTTCGTTGTCGCTTCTTGACGTCAAGATAGCATTTTCGATTATTTTTTCGCCCAATAAACGCACTTCTTCGCTGGTATAGTTACCAGGCTCGCTCAGCGTCAAGTTGAAATTTTCGGCGGCTTTTTGCAATCGTCTCGAAATCTCCTCGCGGATCTCGTCTGACAACGGTAACGATGACGTCTCGATCCCTGAGAGTGATTGGACGATATCAGAATTATCGTCGTCATCACTATTTTGACCGGTTTCTTGAATCGCATTAATCAAAGACCTCAACGCCTCTCTCGGCTCGATGGCGTTCAAATTATCAATCAAACGGTTCGCAAACGTCCCATCGCCGATAATCGCGCCTTCGCCACCAGACTCAATAATATCTTGCAACATTCTCGTTAAGAACGTTTCTTTCCCGCTGAAGAATCCATCTTCACCTCCGGTTTGCGCGAAGGATTCTAGCAAACTCCCGTCACCGTAGCTCCCGCTCACGACGCCTTGCATCAACCGGTTCAAAAATGCGTCTCGACCGGCATCGAACGCGTCTTCGCCCGTCGTCGTCATCGAAGCGCCATCGTGACTACTCAACCGTCCAATCCTCACGTACGCCTCTTGCAGCGCCGCCCACGACTCCTGGTTCTCCCCAAAGCTTTGCACCACGTTCCAAATTCGATTCTCTCCGTCGCCCGTCGTTTCAAACCCGCCGTTCGACGACGACGACGACATCAACAAAGCGTCTCGTAAATAGTTGAACGCGTTATTGTTGTTATTATTGTTGTTGTTTTCGTCTCCTCTCGGGGTTGCGAAAACGCACTTTGACAAAAACACACTCATCAAACTGGCGAATACAAAAACGATTTCGAGCGCGCGGCGATTCCGCGACGTAAACGACGACGACGCTCGTCTCCTCTTCCTCCTCATGTCGACTCTCTCTCTCTCTCTCTCTCTCTCTTCGTTGTCGACGAGGAGGGTATTTTAATAACAGATATCTTTCTTTTTTGCGCGAAATGGACTTTTCGAGCGTTATTTTTTTTCCCAACAAAAAAAGGAAAGAAAAAAAAAGAATACGAGTACGAGTACGACGTCGTCAAGAAAAAGTAGGGTTTAACACCCTAAAAATTCAACAAAAAAGAAAAAGAAAAGAGAGGAAAGAAACCGGGTCAAATTGGTGTCTCAATTTCAAAGAGAGGAGGAAGAAGAGACTTGGAGAGAGGAGGAGACCTTTGTGCGACCTGTTTCGTCGTGTGGTCTTTCGATACACCGCGACTCCTTCTTAGAGTCGGGGAACGCGCGCTAAAGCAGACAGACAGAAAGAAAGAAAGGGGAGCAAATAATGGGCGTGGCAGAAAAGCGTCGCGCGAAGAAAAAGCTCGCGAAAGCGAGGCGTCAGAGAGAGGAAAAGAAGAACAACGAAGGAGAGACCGAAGAAAAGCGGAAGGAAGGGAAGGCTTCGACGACGACGACGACGACGAAGAAGAAATCGGTGAGGAGCACGGTGGAGGTGGAGTACGTGGCGGCGCCGTTGGACACGCTGGATGGGGACGTGCCGGAAGAGATGAGGGAAGTGTTCGAGGCGTTCGCCGGGAGACCGGCGAATGGAGAGAAGGTTTTGGACGATCGAACACAAATCGCCGCCGAGGAAGAGAAGAAGAAGAAGAAGAAGAAGAAGAAGAAGAATGCGAAGAATGCGAAGGAGAACGAGGAGGAATTCTCTTCTTCTTCTTCTTCCGACGAGGACGACGAGGACGATTCGGGCGATGAGAAAGCCAACGACGGATTAACACGAAAACAACGAAAAGAGATGAAAAGGCTACAAATAGCCGACTTGAAACGAGTGTGCGAAAAGCCAGAGGTGGTGGAAATATGGGACACGACGGCGAGCGATCCGGAGTTTTTAGTGTACATTAAAGCGAGTCGAAACGCGGTACCAGTACCGAGACATTGGAGTCAAAAGAGAGCGTTTTTAGCCGGGAAGAGAGGGATGGAGAAGCCACCGTTTAAGTTGCCGACGTTTATCGAGGCTACCGGGATTGCGAAACTGAGAGACTCGTACGCGGAGCGAGAAGAGCAAAAATCGTTAAAATCAAAAGTGAAGGATACGAAAACCGCGAAATTAGGACGGATAGATATCGATTACCAAGTCATGCACGATGCCTTTTTCAAGTTTCAAACGAAACCGAAGATGACGAAGATGGGAGATTTGTATTTCGAAGGCAAAGAGTACGAGATTTCTTTAGGCGATAGGAAACCTGGGAATTTGTCGGATGAGTTGAAAGCGGCTTTAGGGATTGACGGAAACAACGGACCTCCACCGTGGTTGATTAACATGCAACGGTACGGACCACCACCAGCTTATCCAAAGTTACCGATTCCTGGGTTATCGGCACCAATTCCGGAAGGCGCGCAGTTCGGGTACCATCCGGGAGGGTGGGGCAAACCTCCAGTTGACGAGTACGGTAGAGCTTTGTACGGCGACGTGTTCGGCATAAACGCGACGAAACAAACCGCAAGGACGAAATACGACGAGCCAATTATGAAAGGTGAACACTTTTTCGGCGAGTTAGGGTCAGATGACGAGGAGAGCGAATCCGAGGAAGAATCCGAGGACGAAGAAGAAGAAGAAGAGGAGCAAGAAGAAGAAGAAGAAGAAGTAGTAGAAGAGGAGGAACAAGTAGCAGTAGAAGACGGGGACGAAGGAAAAGATGGCGATGAACCAGAATCTATAGACTTGCGCAAACGCTCGTCCAAAACCGCCACCACGACTGGCGAGGATGAACCGAAAGAACTTTACAAAGTCATCGGCGAAAAAGAAGTCAAAATCGGCTCCGCACTCATGGGTTCCGAGCGCATCTACGATGTCTCCGGAGCGGCATCGTCGAAGAAAACCATCGGTTCTGGCGTCGACGTCGCCATCGCTCCAGAAGATCTCGAAAACTTAGACGAAGAAGGCTTACGCAAAGCTTTTGAAAAGCAAAAAGAAAAAGACGTCCAAGCGCGCAGAGGCGAAGACTTTTCGAGTATGGTCAAAGACCACGCTCGGCAACAAAAACGGAAAGCGGACGCGAAAAGAGACGACGCGAAGAGTAGCAAAAAGTTCAAGTTTTAGTCTTCTAACACTCCTCGAGTTGATCACACGTTCTCGTCTGTCTTCTTCTTTCTTTCTTTCTTTCTTTCTTTCTCTCTCTCCCTCTCTTTGTCTCCGGGCGGCGAGCGTTTTTCGCGCAAAGGCAACCTTTCGTTTGAAAACCTTTCCAGGTTTTCCCCACAAATTGGCTCCGCCTTTACGCGGTCAGTCGAGCGAAGGAGATCGTTGCTTGCATTCCATGCGCGCGAGGTCGTTTCCGGGCGTCTCTGGTTCGCCGTCGATGGTGCCGCCGATGGCGCCGACGAGTGCGAAGAAGGCGGCACCACCACCCTCGGGGAGGCCAACGCGGGGGGAGCATCATCATCTCGCGGTGGTCGAGTCCCCTTTGGGGAAGAGGCGGCGTTCAAAACCGTTGAGATTACGATTGGAGTCCACGCGCGCCGCTCGCGCTGTGGCGCAGCACGCGGAGGAGGAACAAAAGAGCAGCAGCGGGAAACGACGACAAACTTTTTCCGCCGAAATAGAAGATAAATACAACGAAGCCATGAAAGCGTACTCGGCGTCGCCGTTTGAATACCAACACGAGAAAGGTTTGTACTATCACGAGATAACGTCTGCAATATTTGTTGGCACGCAGCCGTGGGAGAAAGGGTCGATCGAGTATCTCAAAGAGAAAGAAGGCGTCTCGATCTTATTCAACACGCAAGAGGACGGGAACTTTGATTATTGGAAAGTGGACATCAAAGAACGAGAGGAGGAAGCGAAGAAGGCGGGAGTTCTATTGCATCGCCAACCGATTGTCGATTTTAGTTTCGACTCGCTGCGAGAGCAGTTGCCAGAAGCTGTGAGCGAGTTTGACCGGTTGATGGATCCGTCAAAGAATGAGGTGATTTATTGCCATTGCACAGCCGGCATGGGAAGGAGTCCAGCCGTGGTGATTGCATATTTGTATTGGACGGACGATAGGTTTGAGAGTTTAGATGAAGCGTACGAGTTTTTGACGAGTAAACGGCCGTGCGGTCCAAAGAAGGAGGTGATTCGACAGGCGACGGTGGACATTCTGGAATCGGAAGGTGATTCGCTGCCTACGAAAGATGGGAGAATGAAAGTGGACACGGGGTTATATTACGGGGAAGATAGTAAGAAGTTGAAGGATGAAGAAAAGAATTTGGACTCGAGAGGGACGACGTTGACGAGAGCGCAAAGGGAGATCATAAAGAAAAAGTTGCGAACGAAATCCGGGACGTACACAGAGAGGAGGAAAGATGGGGTGTTGGAGATTTTGAAGAGGTTTTTCTTAGGCGCCGGCCCTACCGACGATTAAGAGAGAGAATAGAAAAAGTTGTTTCAATTATTTTCTTTTATGTCGTATACCCAGCACCTCGGGTACCCTGGCACGTGTCGTTGATCACAATACTAATAAACCACGCCTCTTTCTAAAATTTCTCTATTTACATAATCGATTCTGCGACCATATTCGCGATATCCGCCATTCTTGCGGAATATCCGTACTCGTTATCGTACCACGCATATACCTTCAAATGTCTCTTATCCACAACCTTCGTCGATAACGCGTCAATAATCGAACTCCTCGTATCGTTGATGTAATCCGTACTCACCAAGGGTTGCGTCTCGAAACCCAAAATGTCCTTCAACTCGTTCTCGCTCGCTTCTTTCAAATACCCGTTTATCTCGTCTGTGGTCACATCTCTCGGCAAATCTAACACGATATCCGTCAAAGACCCGTTAATCAAAGGCACTCTCACCGCTAAACCGTCCAACTTTCCTTTCAATTCCGGGAAAATCAACGCAATCGCCGTCGCGCTCCCCGTACTCGTCGGCGCTAAATTTACTAATCCACTCCTCGCTCTTCGTAAATCTGACTTTTTACTATTTGGCGCGTCTACAATCGTTTGTGTGTTTGTTACGTTATGAATAGTCGTAATCGACCCTCTCACGATCCCAACCTTCTTCAAAATAACCTGAATTACCGGCGCTAAACAGTTGGTCGTACAAGACGCCGCGGTGACTATATGGTCCGCATTTTTATCGTAGTCGGAATGGTTCACGCCGTAGACGATATTCAACACTGGATTTTCTTTATCTTTTACCGGTGCGCTCACAACGACTTTCTTTACTCCGGCGTCGAAATACGCTTGCAACTTCTCCCTCGTCAAAAACGCCCCGGAACACTCTAACACCATATCGATGTCCATCGATTTCCAATCGACTTCTCCAGGGGACATCTTTTGCGAATACGTCAGTATCATTTTCCCCCCATCCACTCGCATCGTGTTCGTCTCCTCGTCGAACTCCATCTCGTGCCCGTTCCATTTCCCGTGCACGCTATCCCAGTTCGCGAGGTACGCGGAGGACTCCCCGGCGCCGACGCCTTCGTTGACGTGCACGAATTCCAGATTTGGATTTTCATACGCCAACCGGAACGCCAGTCGGCCGATGCGCCCGAATCCGTTCACGCCAACGCGCACTTTCTTCGTCTTTGACGACATCGTCTCTCTCTCTCTCTGTCTGTCTGTGTGTCTTCTTCTTCTCCTCTTCTTCGACCGATACAAGGGGGGGGGATACAAAAAGGAATATTTTTTTGTGATGTCGCTTGTGTTTGGAGTGCATCCTCTCCTCCTTTTATATTCTTTTTTTTTCTCGAGACCCTAAACATGAGACACACAAAAAAGACAAGAAAAAAAGAGAGGAGTTTTTGTTCTCTTTTGGATCCCTTTGTGTTTTTTGGCGGCTGGACTTTACTCCACTCAAAGAAGAGACTTTTGCAAAAGATTGAGCGAGAGAAGACAACCAACGCCCAGAGAGAGAGAGAGAGAGAGAGAAAGATACAAAGAGGATGCAATATAACTTCAAAAAGATCGCGACGGTACCGACGGCGAAGGATTTCATCGACGTCGTGCTGTCGAAGACGCAAAGACAAACGCCGACGGTGATACACCGAGGGTACGCCATCACACGCATTCGCCAGTTTTACATGAGGAAAGTGAAATACACGCAACAAAGTTGGCACGAGAAATTATCGAGAATACTGGAAGATTTTCCGAGAGTGGACGACGTGCACCCGTTTTACTCCGATCTGCTCAACGTTTTGTACGATAAGGATCACTACAAGCTCGCTCTTGGACAATTGAACACCGCGCGAAACATCATCGATAAAATCAGTAAAGACTACGTGAAACTTCTCAAATACGGCGATTCGTTGTACAGATGCAAACAACTCAAAAGAGCTGCAATGGGGCGGATGTGCACGATGATGAAGAAACACGCGGCGAGTTTAGCGTATTTGGAACAAGTTAGACAACACATGTCGAGATTGCCATCGATCGATCCGAGCACGCGGACGATTTTGGTGTGCGGGTACCCAAACGTCGGGAAGTCGTCGTTTATGAATAAAGTGACCAGAGCGGACGTGGAGGTGCAACCGTACGCATTTACGACGAAGAGCATATATGTTGGACACACGGATTATAAGTATTTGAGGTGGCAAGTTTTGGATACGCCGGGGATTTTAGATCGACCTTTGGACGAGAGGAACACGATTGAGATGCAATCGATCACCGCTTTGGCGCATTTACGCGCAGTAGTTTTGTACGTCGTAGATATTTCCGAGCAGTGTGGGTTTACCATTAAACAACAATCGGATCTATTTCACTCCATCGCACCTTTGTTTGCGAATAAACCGTTGGTAGTGGCTTTAAATAAAACAGACGTGGTGAAAGTGGAGGAATTGAAAGAGTCTGATAGAGAGTTGTTGGAGGACATGAGGAAGTTTGTTGCGGGTCCGTCGACGTTGCAGTTAGGCGAAGACGACGGCGACCACCAACAGTTACCGACTATGTCTACATTGAGTGAAGATGGCGTCGCGGACGTGAAGAATTTATGCTGCGATCGGTTGTTGGCGATGCGCGTGGAACAAAAATTAGCCAGTCGACGAGCCGGGGATATTTTAAATCGATTGCACGTGGCGCAACCGAAAGCGAGAGATTCAAAGTCTCGACTGCCGTCGATACCGGCAAGTTTGGAAGAGACGAAAGCGAGAAAAGCGAGAGGCGAGAAAATTATCACGGAAAAAGATTTACAAGAGCAAAATGGTGGCGCGGGCGTCTACTCCGCCGATTTCAACAAGAATTACTTATTAGCCAACGACGAGTGGAAGTACGACGTCATTCCGGAAATTTACAACGGAAAGAACGTCGCGGATTTCATCGACCCGGAAATCGAGGCCAAGTTAGCCGAGTTGGAACGAGAAGAGGAGGAGTTGGAGAAACAATGGGAAGCGGAGGCGCATTTAAGAGAACCAAAGGAAGCGCCGCTGACGGAGGAGGAAAAACAATTGTTGGGAGAAATCAAATTGAGAAGGAAAAAGTTAGTCGCGGAACATCGACGCAAGAAATCAGTCGCTGGAAACACGTCGAAGATCCCAGCCTCGAAAGCAGATCCAGAAGGCATACGTACGACGAAAAACATGAAAGAATCTTTAGAGAACATAGGATTAGACGCGGACAAGGCAGTAGAAAGAGCGCGAAGTCAATCGAGAGGCAGAAAACGCGAACGATCCCTGTCACGATTCCAAGAAGGAGGAGACAACGATATGGACGAAGACATGGAAGACGTGGAAAAGAAACGAACCCACTCCTCGCGCTCGCGCTCCAAATCTGTCGCCAAAAGAGTCGCTCAAACGCCCCCGTCAGGTTCCGGTCTCAAAAATACCGAAGCGAACATCAAAGCGCAACGCTTGGCCGACTTGGCGCAAAGGAAATCGAGCAAGAAAGCGCGATCTGGAGAAGGCGACCGCGTTATCGTCACCAAAATGCCAAAGCACTTGTTTTCGGGCAAAAGAGGGAACGGGAAAACCGATCGTCGTTAATTTTCTGGGGACCCTTGACACGCATATTTTTTTTGTTGTACGATTATATATAACGAATTTTTTGAAGCACTTTTACTTTTGCACCACACAATAATAATAATGCACGAAGATATACCAATCGTAGATTTCTCGAATGATGACGTATCTTCCCTCGCGAAACAAATACACCGCGCGTGCACGCGTTCTGGTTTCTTCTACGCGACTGGCATCCCAGACGTGCTCGAAAATGCCAACATCGCCCGAGGGAAGGTCGCGGAATTTTTCAAGCTTCGACTGGATATCAAAATGCAATCTTTCGACGTCAAAAAAGGGTACATCCCGATGAACGGCGCGGAAAATGCCGTCCGAAAACCAGAATTTCACGAAAAGTTTAGTTGTGGAAGGCTGAGTGAGAGCTACGACGCGTCGGAGGATCCGTACTACGATCCCAAAGCGTCTATTTTTTTTGACTCGGAAAATATGTTTCCAGTGGATATCGATGGCTTCGAAAAGGCATATTCGAGTTTGTACAGGGAAATGGAACGGTTTTCAGAGCGGTTGTTGAGAGTATTTGCGATAAGTTTGAACATGAAAGAAAATGAGTTGGAGTATTTCGTGGAGAATTCGAGGAAGCACGTGACGAACCTGGTCGCGTTGCGATACGACGTGAACAAAGCGAAAAGAACACTGCTCAATAGCGGAGAGGACGACGACGACGAGAAGCGTTTACTCGTGCGACCACACACCGATCCGACAGATTTTACGTGCTTGTTTTTTGACGACAACGATGGTCCGAATGGGTTGCAAATATTAGTAGAAGGAGAAGAAAATTATTGGATCGATGTTCCTAAAGTTCCGAACGGAATGTTAGTTAACGTAGGCGACATTCTCATGGCATGGACGAACGGCGAGTATAAGAGCTCGAGACACCGAGTCGTTCTTAATAGCAAAGATAGTTCAAACGAGGAGGAAGACGAGGAGGAGGGAAAGGAAAGTCAAAGTAGATTGAGTCTCGTGTGGTTCCATTGTCCAAACTACGACGCGCTCATCGATTCTCGAGAGGTGGAGGCGAAAAGGATCGGTTCGTCGAGTACGCCGAACAATACACCGCCAAAATACGCGCCGTTTTTGTGTAAAGACCGGACGCACTTCCAACAAACGGAACGAACCAAGCAAGGTTTGAAAGACCGACAGTTAACTTCAGACATAGACTCGAGCGTAAGAGGTTTAGACATGGAAAACGTGACACGGAGAAAAAGTCAACCGCGTACCTAGAAATACAAGCGCGCGTTTAGTTTAGTAATTACAAAACGTTTTGAAAGAAGAGATACTCTATAGACTACGCCTCTCATTCTTTCCTTTCCTCTTCTATCCCAGTCTCTACCTTATTCCCATCGCTGCTCTTCCTCCCACTTCTCTTCTCCCGTCGCGCGTCGTCGTCGTCGTCTGCGTTTTGGTTCGGTTTGTGTTTCATCAAGTACCTCGCCAAAAACGCGTGCGGGTCTTCTGGTCTAATTTTCACCAGTTCTTTCATCCCGTCTCGCAGGGTCGTCGCGACCGTTTCGTCGAGGTACTGTCTCACCGGGACCACCACCATCTCGTCGCCGCTGTTGTGTGTTGCGGTCCTGTTGTTCTTCGCCGGCTTTTGCGTCGTCGTCGTCTGTTTCCGCGACGACGAAGAAAGAACGACGATTATTCAAAAGCAGCAGCAGCGCGCGCGTTCTTCTTTGTCAGTGATGGTCAAACAACGGTTCGCATCATCATCATCATCATCATACGCGAAAGCACCATCATTTTTCGATGATGGCACGTCGTCGTCGTCGTCGTCGTCGTCGTCGTAAAAAAGAAAAACCCGTCGTCTCGCGAAGAAGAATACTAAAAAAAAGCGCGCACCAACGTCATTATTTTTCGTCTCGAAAGTCCTCTCCTTTTGTTGGATCTTCGTCGAGTCTTCGTCGTCTTCCGCCCCTTTCTCAAAGCAGAGAGAGAGAGAGAGAGAGAGAGAGAGAGAGAGAGAGACCGTCTCGGGTCGCTTTTTTTTTGATGTCTTTT
>MDSZ01137203.1_pt1 | contig 10921 bp, 6 predicted proteins | sample 811201 | NCBI WGS metagenome assembly MDSZ01 (sample SAMN05326647, study PRJNA326480) | marine metagenome | isolation source: seawater | place: Indian Ocean: North | collected 2010 | reverse complement strand
TCTCTCTCTCTCTCGACGCGTCGCAAAGCGTGTATTCCTTTGGCGTGTTTTTTTGTGGGTGTGAGAACGAAATTCTTTGTGTGTCTCAAAAAGAGTCAAAAAAATGAGTCCTGTGTCAAAAACCCTAAACCCTAAAAAAAGGTGGTCTCATCTTTGTGTGGTTTAAAAACAACTCGTTTTGTTTTGCACATCATCATCACACACTTTTAATCCATTATTATTGTCTTTAAATAGTACTTATAAGAGAGAGGAGGAGAAGAAGAAGAAGAAGAAGAAGAAGAAGAAGGCTCTGGTGGTGCGTGCGTAGTATTTTCGACGGCAGCAGCAGCTTTGAAGAAGAAGAAGGAGAGATGACGACTTTTTCGTGTACGACTGCAAAACCAAATCTTCTTCTTTCGTTTAAAACGTCGTCCCTCGCACACGGGAGTGCGGCTGGAAACGCGTTGCGGAAGAACAGCAACAACTACAACTACAACTACAACAACACCAACCAACGCACGCAGACCAAACGAACGAACGGGAAAACGCGTCGCAGACACTCGGCACCGCGGAGAGATGTCACGCGCGCGTGCGGCATCATCGGCGTCATGACGCACGGAAATAGGGTGTCCACGGAGTTGTACGAAGGTTTATTGATGCTTCAACACAGAGGACAAGACTCGGCCGGGATGGTCACGTACGACGGCAGTCGATTTAAAGAGAAAAAAGATAACGGATTAGTGAAGGACGTGTTCGATAAGAGAACGATGAAGTATTTAGACGGAAATATCGGATTAGGGCACGTGAGATACCCGACTCAAGGCGGTTTGAGCGCCACGGAAGCGCAGCCGTTCTTCGTGAACTCGCCGCTCGGAATTTATTTAATCCATAACGGCAACTTAACCAACACGGACGAGTTACGTTTGAGACATTTGAACGCGAGACACATGAGAACAAACAGCGATTCGGAGGTTTTGTTGAATGTCTTCGCGGAAGACTTACAGAGAGAGATTAATTTGCACCCGTTGAGAGACCCGAACGTGCAAATATTCGACGCGGTGACGCAAACGATGCAAAAGTTGAGAGGGTCGTATTCGGTGATTTCGTTGGTAAATGATGTCGGAGTATTCGCGTTTAGAGATCCAAACGGGATTCGCCCGTTAGTCTTAGGTCAAAGAGTGAACGCAGACGGGAAGGACGAATGGTGCGTGGCGTCGGAAGACGCGGCGTTTGGACCTCTCGGGTTTAAATTCGTCCGAGACGTCAATCCAGGAGAAGCGATTATCATCACCAACGACGGGAAGATGGTGTCGAGACAGTGCGTATCTGCAAGCGCATGCCCGTGCATTTTCGAATACATTTATTTGGCCAGACCAGATTCGACCATGAATGGTATTTCCGTGTACGAATTCCAGTTGGATTTAGGTCGAAGGTTGGCGCATCACATCACCGAACGAGGATGGGACATCGACGTCGTCGTTCCAGTACCAGACGGGAGTCGCCCATCTGCGATCGAAATCGCGAGCGCGTTGAATTTACCGTACCGAGAAGGTTTAGTCAAGAACCGATACGTCGGGAGAACGTTCATCATGCCCGACCAACGCACGAGAGAGCTATCCGTGCGACGAAAATTAAACGCCATGAGATCGGTGTTCAACGGGCAAAAAGTTTTGTTGGTTGACGACTCGATCGTTCGCGGGACGACGATGAATCAAATCGTGAACATGGTTAGAGATGCCGGGGCGTCTAAAGTGTATTTGGCCTCGTCCGCACCTCCGGTACGACACCCGAACGTGTACGGCGTCGACATGCCTTCTCGCGAAGAGTTTGTCGCACATCAGAGAACAGAAGACGAAGTATGCGAAGTATTAGCCGCGGACGGGTTGATTTACCAAACCGTGGATGATTTGTTACAAGCTGGAAAGACCATGAACCCGAACATTGGTCGTTTTGATGCGTCATGTTTTGACGGCGATTACGTTACCGGCGACATCGACGAAGAGTATTTGGAGGATTTGTTAGCCGATCGAGGTTTAGGTAAAGTTGGCGCGGTCAAGAGTCGCTAAGAAAAGAGAGAAAAAGAAAGAGAAACAAAAAAGAGAGAAAAAAAGAGAGAAAGAGAGAATATCGTGTGTCGTTGTGTGATATTACAGGCGTAAGTATGAACATTAAAATTTCTAAGAAGAACTTTGAATCTTCTCCAAAACTCTCAACACGTCTTCCGCTCTGGACCGCGTAAACGCCCCTCCTCTCTCCATCTCGATATATTCCACGATGCCATCTTTCACGATCATCGCGTATCTCCGACTTCTCACTCCTAATCCTTTATCCATCAAATCGAGTTCACAGCCCAATGTCCTCGTAAAGTCTCCGCTTCCGTCTCCGCACATGAGAACGGGCGCGGCGCCGACGGCTTTTCCCCACGCGTCCATCACGAACGCGTCGTTTACGGACACGCAGGCGATTAAATTGCATCCAGCCTGTTTCATTTGCGCGGCTAAATCGATAAATCCTGGGAGATGTTTATTTGTACACGTGGGTAAAAATGCGCCCGGCACCGCGAAAACGACGACAGTTTTCCCTTTGGAACACAACGTCCGCGTTCCTATCGATTGTAAATTGCCCTCGTGATCGAAATATTGCAACGACGCGTCTGGAATCTCGTCGCCTTTTTGTATCACTCTGTTGTTGGTGTTGGCGTCGTTTCTTTTTCGATCCTCCTGTTCGTTCGGCGGGCGCGCGACCGCGTCGACCGAAAACGCGTCGCTTTGTCTCCCTCCTCTCTTTTTTCTATTCTTCCTTTGTGTGGTTGGTGCCGGCGTCTGACGATGAAAATGGTGATTCGTCTGATTCGTCGTCGTCGTCGTCGTTCCGCGACGAGTATGCCGACGACATCGATGCGTAGGACACCATCGACGTAAAGGAAACGACGACGGAAACGACGACGACGGAAACGACAACGACGACGTTCCCGCGTTGGCGTTGTTCGTTGTTGGCGATGAATGGATGAAACGCATCGTTATTATTAGAGTCCCACTACTAATGTATTTATACTACCAAAAGAGGTCTTCTTCTTTTTGTGTCGTCTCTCTTTTGAAAAGAGTAGAAAGTTTTGTGTTGTTGTGAGGTGTTGCGTTGTGTTGTGTTGTTGGTCGTCTTTTGCGTCTGGTTTTGGTGGACGACTTTTTTTTGTCATTTGTTCAACACCCAAAAATATATAATAAATGAATGCTGATATTTTCTTCTTCGACATCCACACTAAGAATTATTGGAGTCACAATTTTCTTTGACTCTGGCGGCGTCGGTGTAGACGCGGACAAAGAAGAAGAAGAAGCGGACAAAGAAGAAGACAAAGAAGAAGAAGAAGACAAAGAAGGAAACTGGCGGCGGCGTCCCACCGACGGACAAAAGCGGCGCAAAAGTTCTTGGTTTGGGAAGAAAAACGCCTTGGGGACACAAAAAAACGATGATGATGATGATGCAGCACTCGACGAAAGACGATGATGCCACGGGGGTGCTTCTGGTGAGAGAAGGCAAACACCAACACGGCAGAAAAGACGGGAGGAGGAAGACGACGACGACGACGACGACGACGACGACGATTGCGGTGGTTTTTGCGGTGGTCGTGTCGCTGTTTAGCATCGCGGCTTTTACAAGAAATGATGGAAAAAAAGAATTTTTGACACCAACGATGAAGAAGCAGTTTGGGAACGCGGCCACAAGGAAGAGTAATAATGATGAGAGAACTTTGAAAGAAGAAGAAGAAGAAGAAAAAAAATCAAAGAACGTTGAACAACGAGTATTCAACCCGTTAGTCATCATCCAACGCGACAACGAGAAAGATGAACGAGACTTGAAACGAATTAAAACAGTCTTTCCGAGCGCGAACTCCATATTCGGCGTTAACGCCGGACAATGGCCGTCGCACTTGGAAGACGCCGAGTACGGTTTAGCGCCTTTACGAATTTTCAATCGCGAGAATTTTAAAAGCAAAACGTGGAAAATTGACAACAATACGAGGAGAAATCCGGAGAATTTAAAAGGGATACAATGGATCGAGTCAATCGACCAACGAAATCCCGAGACTGGGAAGTTAGGCGATGGAAGGATGCCGATCGCGCATCACATCGGGTGCATGTACGCGCATTTCAACGCTTGGAGAGCCGTGGATGATATGGCGTATAATAAAGGGGACGATAAAGTCTATCCGGCCTGGATTATGGAGGCAGATGCGTACGTGGACAAGAATCAAATGAAACCGAGGATGACTCGATTGCTTCAAAAAGCGCCAAAAGATTACGACTTTTTGATGATGAAACGAGAATTGTTCCTCGGTCTTTGCGGCCCGGACAGGCCGGGCAATTGCAAAAGGTCGGAGAATTTCATTCGTTTAGGAGAACCAGGGGCGAACGCGAAAAAAACAGTTCCGGACGGGTTTGAACGAAGAATTTACTTTTATTATTGGCCTTTGGACGGTCCTGGTGCAGGCTTATCTTCCTACGCCATCGGACCGGATTTCTCATACAAGGCGTTCAATTTCATTTCGCGAAAAGGCGCAGACATGATCGACGGTTTCATATTCGGTAAGTTATGCAGAGATGATTACGTGTCCGAAGACGCCGCGAATCCAGGGAACTTCTTGTTACCTGGGATTGGATCCGCGTTGGTCAAACCGAGAACGAAAGAAGCAAATACAAAAGATAATAAATTGAAGGTGTTGAATTGCTATTTGATAGGCGACGTCGAGTTAGTGAAGAAAGAAGACGAAGAGAAAGACGAAGCTTCTCTTGGGAACATCATAGAACAAAATAGCGTCGAAAAGGAAAAAGACACGGTGACTCTTTTCAAAGCGAAAGTGCACCAAGAAACGACAAAATCGTCGTCCGAAGAAGAAGAAGAAGAAGAAGAAGAAGAGAAAAAGGAGGAAAAAGTTACGGATGTTTCGATCGAAGCGAGCAAACCAACAGACTCCTCCTCCCAAATCATTTTAAATGCCGGCAATTCTTCCGTCACGCAAACCGTGTCGAACAACAACGACGGGACGTTTTCAGTCGAAGTGAACGAAAAAAACGTCGACGGCCAAGGACAAGGAGAAACGAAAACAGAGAAAATTACCATCAATACCACCCAAATGCCGGGGCCGTTTGGCGAGATGTTTTCAAGCGTCATGAGTACTATGACGAACGGCGGATCGTTCGACTTATTACAACAGCAAGCGCAACACCAAAAACAACGGCAAGAAACGAACGCAGAAGAAGACTGAGCGCGTCGCACCATCTTTTTTCACTTGTACTATACTCATTGTTGTTGTTGTTGTTATATTACCTTCTATTATTATTATTTCTTTCATTTTTCAAATCGTCATTTTTTGAAGGAGAAGAAGAAAAGGAACAAAATGCCTCTCCCATCTCGCTTACAAGTCCGACAAGAGGGTCTCTCGGTGATCGTGCTGGGCGCGTCTGGAGATTTAGCCTCTAAGAAGCTCTTTCCGTCTCTCTTCAATCTCCACTCGGCTGGTTTCTTACCTACGAGAACGAAAATTTTTGCCGCGTTACGGAGAAGAAAAAGTGACGACGACGACGCCCAATTTAAGATGGAATTAACGGAACATATTAATAGGGTTTGGAAACCACCCGATGGATCGAACGCGACCAAACCGACGAAAGGATTAATGGAAGAGTTTATGGACGACGTGGAGGTGTGCTATTTGGACGAAGACTTCGTTTCAGAAGTGAAATGCAGTCGAGGGAAGAATTATGGTGGTGGTGATGAAGAAGAAGAAGAAGAAGAAGAAGAAGAGGAAGAAGAAGAAGAAGAAGAAGAAGGAGAAGAAGAAGAAGAAGAAGAAGAGGAATCGGAATTAGAGTCGAGCATGCACAACAACGAAGTAAATGAAGAGACTATGAAACTTAATTACCGATCTATTCACTCGATAACCAAACGAATCGAAATGTGGGAAAAAGAGAACGAAGACGCGCCAGCTTCGAATAGAATGTGGTATTTTTGTTTGCATTCTGATTTCATCGTCGACTGTGCGAACCAAATTCATTACTTCACGAGGACGAGAAAAGTCCACTTTACGGACCATTCTCAAGCGGAGATAAAGATGAAGAAAAAAGGATGGACGCGGTTGGTTCTCGAAAAACCTTTCGGAAGAGATCGAAAGACGTGCGAAAAGCTAAATATTAAATTAAGCAAACGATGGCCGGAGTCCGATTTGTTTAGAATGGATAGGTATTTAGGTAAAGAAGTGATCGAAAACTTATTGGTGATGAGGTTTGCGAATCGATTATTGTCGCCGATTTGGAATCGAGATAACGTGGCGAACGTGCAGATTATATTCAAAGAGCCGTACGGCGCCGAAGATCAACAAAGAGGCGATTATTTCGATAAGAATGGGATTGTGAGAGATGTCATGCAAAACCATTTGTTGCAAATTTTAGCCGTGTTGGCGATGGACGCGCCGGTGTCGTTGGATCCGGAAGACATAAGAGACGCGAAGTTGAAAGTTTTGAGACAATTGGCAATGAGTAACGATAAATTCGACGTGTTAAAAAACACCGTCGTCGCGCAATACTCGACATCAAAAAACGGGAAGCATTTAGGCTACATGGACGAACGCCCGGAAAATTCAAAAACTACGCCAACGTTTATCATGGCGGTATTGAAATTAGCCAATGATCGGTGGGATGGAGTGCCATTTATTTTCAAAGCTGGGAAAGGCATGAACGAGAAGAGGTCGGAAATTAGAGTGCAATTGAAAGAATCCCCGGGGGACGTTTTTGGGAGAGACGACGAGTCTCGATTACACGCCGCCGGGCCGAACGAGTTCGTGTTGCGAATGCAACCGAAAGAGGAGATGTACATGAAAGTAACGATTAAAGAACCCGGGTTAGGAGTGAAACCTACGGCTTCGGAAATGGAATTGAGTTCGAGATGGAAAATGGAACAGGCAAGGAAAGATGCGTGCGGGGAAGCACCACGACGCGCTTATGATCGATTAATTTTGGACGTCATCAACGGGAACCAATCGCATTTCGTTCGAAACGATGAACTCGAAGCTGCGTGGGCGGTGTGTGATCCGTTGGTTTCTGCAATTGATAGCGGATATTTGCCGATGACCACGTATTCATACGGGAGTCGAGGGCCAAAAGAGGCGGACGAGTTGAGGACGAGAGCTGGACATTTGCCATCGCATTTAGTCGAGAAGGATTCTGTCCCGTTGTTGAACGCGGAGTACGATACGCTACCAGGCGAAGAAGACGGCATGACGGAATCGTTGGCGAGTAAGTTATCAAACGCAGTGTACGTATCCGAACCCGTCGTAAAGAAGAATAAACCGGTGAATGAAGGATACTCGTTGAGTCCGCGAGGATATAGATCTGGCGATGCGAGTCCGCAACAAAGGTCTCCGAGACATAGTCAAACGAAATCGCGTCCGTCTACGCAATGGATTTAATTAGTAGAGAATGCATTAGTTTGAATAGTTTTGAATGTGATATACATGTATTAGTTCTGATAAAGAATGGTTGAATGGTTGATCATTTGGTTAATTAATTAGTCTAAGTCTTCCGCGCTGCCCGCCGCCGGCTTCGCGTCCTCTTCCATCGGTGCATCCTCGCCCTCAGCCGCGGCAGCATCGCCATCCTCCATGTCCGCATCGCCATCAACTTTTGCTTCCTCATCACCCTCTTTCTTTTCTTCCTTCTTTGGTTTCGGTTTCGGTTTTGGTCTCGATAAAATAGGTGTCGCGAAGCGCTCCAATACAGATCGTTTCTTCTCGATGTCCTCGGATTTCAATACGCAATCATCGGTTTTCTGTAAAGCAGATTGTAATTCAACTTTTTCGGCCAACCAATTCGCGGCATCATCGCACTCTTTTTGCACTTTTTTCAAGTCTTCGGCGTCGATGTGCGCATGCGCTTCATCCTGGGACGTTTGTTTGATCATCTGGCATGCGGATTCCAAAGCAGCTATGGCGCCCGGTCGTTTGTGTTCTTCGTTGTATCTCTCCTCGATCGGGTTACCGATGGAAGATAACTCTTCGAGTTTGTTCACATACACGCCTTTGGCTTCGTCTTCACCGTCTTCGTACAACCAGTCTTCGGTGTTGTTCAATAACTCTTTGAACGAAGTCCTTGTGTCTTCCTTGACGTAATCGAACAACTGCCCGCCTTCTTCCAATTTTGAGCGCATGGAGTACACGTATGCTTCGACCGCATTCTTTCTCTCTTTCGTTTCTTCCATAACTTTGTCTTGCAACGCCATGTCGAACTCTTCCTGCTTGCACTTTTCGAGCACTTTGTCCGGCAAACCACCCGAATGCGTCACTTTAATCGGCACGTCCGTTTTCTTCGTTTTCTTTTTTATCTCAATCTTAAATTTTGGTTTCGTTTCTTTTGGTTCTTCTGCAGCAGCGGCACCTTCTTCTTCCTTCTTTTCTCCATCTTCCTCTCCTTCGCCTCCATCTTCGGTTTCCATCTTTTCGCTAGTGTCCCCTTCTGTCTTCTTCGGTTCTTCTGTTTTCTTGGGTTCTTCGACAATCGGCACTTGCACTTCCTCCTCGTACTCTTCCCACACTTGCGCTTCCGTGCACTCAACTAAGCCGTTCAGGTTCAATTTCACCTTCACTTTGACGTTGTGCTTGTCTTTGCCTTTCGGGACGGCTGGTAAAGGTCCAATATCGAACGTGCCCAAGGAGGATTCCGTGGCGGCAGATTCGTCAGTTTCTGTTGTCGCTTGCACTGTAAACTGCTTCGTTTTCAAAAACGTCATTTGTTTAGTGCTTGGAATTGCGTTGTATTTCTCAAACAACTCCACATCTTTAACTTCACCTTTCGCATCTCCCGGCCATGACATTTTGATCGGGAACGCAAACGCGTCGATGACGTCAAACTCGCGCACTCTAAACAATGGCGAGAGCATGGCGCCTTGCAACGCACACCCTCTGGCGACAGACTCCGAGGCGTTCAACGTTCTCGAGATTGGCTTTTGGAAGAAATCTTCCAATGCTTTTTGAATGGATTGAATTCTCGAGGCGTTACCGACCAACTCGACCGAGGAGATGTCGGAAACATCTAATTTGGCATCCGCAACCATTTGTTTCACCGGTCCCATCAAACCATTCAATTCATTTTGCCCCAACTCTTCCATCTTCTCTCTCGATATCATCGATCGCACATCGACGTCGTTCATGAGACATTCGATGTTAATTGGTGCCTCTGGATTCGCCGACAACACTTTTTTCACTTTTTCAATGGCCGTTTTCAAACGGAAGCTTGCGCGCGGACTCGATTTGATATCAATTTTGTACTTCTCCTTGAATTCCTCGCAAAAGTGGTGGAACATCGCGTTATCGAACGCGCCACCGCCTAAGTTTATATCGTATCCCGTTGAGAGGACTTTTAAACCTTTCGAAGTGAATTCAACGACCGAACATTGCATGGCTGAGTGTCCGATATCCACAAACGCCACTCTTACCGGTTTTTCGGTGAACTCTTGCGTCTTGAAAATACCGTAAGCCAAAGCCGTCGCGGTCGTTTCGTGCATCAATCGCATGACGTTCAACCCACAAATGCTCGCCGCGTCAATCATGGCGCGTCTTTGCACGTCGTCGAAAAAAACCGGCACGGATAAAACGCAGTCGGTAATTTTAATTCCTTCGTTGTCCAACTCTGCGATTCTCTTCAAATCGCTCAAAATCATCGCCAACAACTGTTCCGGCGAAAATTCTTTCTTTTTTCCCATATACTCCACCGTGACTATGATGCTATCAGTCTTCTTATCCCCTTTCACCGGGAATAAGAATTCCTTGATGTCTTCTTGCACAGAAGGATCGGAAAATTTCTTCCCGATTAAGCGTTTCAAGCACGCCACCGTGTTCGTCGGTTGCATGTTGACCTTATCGCCAGCCGCGCATCCGACAAATCGCTGCCTGTTTCGAAGAAAGAAGAACAAGAAGAGGAAGCACGTGAGTACGAATGCTCGAACATGGAAGAGCGAACGTGAGAGAGTCGTCGTCGTCGTCGTCGTCGTCATCATCCGTGTGGACATTTTTCCCTCTTCTCTTTTTTTTAATGTTTTCGGAGCGAAAAGTCCCTCAAATGGAAAAAGAAAAGAAAACGAAACGTCGTAAAAAGAAGAGAGAAGAAGGAAGTTTCCATCGCCGCCTCTCATCATCATCACCACCTCCAACACACTCAAATTCAATCGGAGAGGGCGATATTCACCACGATCGCGTCGGCAAGACGAACCGCGCGATGCGGGAGCACCGGACGCGTGGTGCGTTTTTTTTTTCGCGCGCTCGTTTCACTCTCTCTTTCTCTCTTTCTCTCTCTCTCTCTCTCTCTCTCTGCGTGTGTGTAGCGTGTTGAGATGGCGACGATCGGTTCTTTCTTTCTTCTCTCGAAAACCGACGACTTTGAAAAATCAAAAAAATCAATCGCGAAACACCAACGCACTTGTCACCAAAATTAATCAGCGAAGGCGTCTCTCTCTTCGACTCTTCGTTCATGACGACATCGATGCCTTTCCGTCGCGCTAACGCGACCACGTTCGATTTCGATCCGAAATCAATACCAGCGACAGACATTATTGATGTTGATGATTGATTGGTTTTGTGAGATTGGTTCTTCTTCTTTTTTTTTTTTTTTATGAGGATGTCATGAAAAGAGTTTTGAAGCGAGAGACCATACTCCCGAAGAAGAAGAAGAACAGAAGAATTTTTTAGAAGAAGAGAAGAGACTTCTCATCTTCTTTCATCTTCTTTCTTTCTTCTTCTTCTCTTTTCGTTTTGCTCGAGCCGTCAAAAAAAGAAGAAACCAACCAACCAACCAACCAACCAACCAACCAACCAACCAATCCTCCCTTCCCCGTCAGACAAATACACACACACACACACACACACACACACACACACACACACACACACACACACACACAC
>MDSZ01169513.1_pt1 | contig 10922 bp, 15 predicted proteins | sample 811201 | NCBI WGS metagenome assembly MDSZ01 (sample SAMN05326647, study PRJNA326480) | marine metagenome | isolation source: seawater | place: Indian Ocean: North | collected 2010 | reverse complement strand
CAGTTTGTACCTTGCACTTAAGGATGTTCTTAGTGATGATTCCCCATATGAAAAGATTTACATTGTAAGATCTCTCGTATCAACAAGAGAGATTGGGTTCCTTCCAGGCGACCATGATGATAAGTCATCACTTTATCAGATTCCATATAAGAATATGGTAAAGTATATGTTTGAGATGCCTACAGATGCAGACTTTGAAATGCTGTATGGTAATCTTAAAACACAGGAGACTATAGGATTCTGGAGTACTTCCTTCATCCGTGGTACTACTATGGATAACTGCATTGTGTTAATAGATGAGATGCAGAACTTGAATTTTCACGAATTAGATAGTATAATTACTCGTGTAGGTGATAATTGTAAAATTATATTCTGTGGTGATGCCACACAAACTGATCTTACAAAATCAGCTGAGAAGGATGGAATCGTAGATTTTATGAAAATAATTCAAGTCATGGAAGATGACTTTGGGGTTGTTGAATTTGGTCTTGATGATATTGTTCGATCTGGCTTAGTACGAAATTACTTACTTACTAAACTTGCCCTTGAATTATAATGTTTGTCCATCTTGAAAAGCTGAAAGATTTCGATCTTGACGCAAAACTGGTTGATGGTGTAAGATACTACAATACTCCTACTGGACTATATCCTTCTATTACATCTATTACATCTTTCTATAATAGAAAGGTATTTGAAAACTGGAGGAAGAGAGTAGGTGACGAAGAGGCTAATAAAATAACCAGAGTTTCTACAAGGCGTGGAACGTTATTGCATGATCTAATAGAACAGTATCTTCGGAACAATGATATATCCAAGTTGGATGTTATGCCTTCAACTATGGCATTATTTGTTTCCGCAAGAGAATCTTTAGACAATATAAATAACATACATGCTTTGGAGACCTCACTATACAGTGAGTATCTCGGTGTCGCTGGAAGGGTTGACTGTATCGCAGAATACGAAGGCGAACTCTCAGTAATAGACTTTAAGACCTCAAAAAAACCGAAACCAGAGAAGTGGATTGAACAGTATTTTGTTCAAGAGACCGCTTATGCCTGCATGTATTATGATATGACAGGCACAATTGTGAAAAAACTCGTGACCATTATGGCATGTGAAAATGGAGAATGCGTTGTTTATGTCAAACGAAACAAAGGTGACTATATTAAACTTCTTACCAAATACATTAAGGAGTTCGTCAACAACAAGCTTGGAGAGTATGGAGAAAGAAGTTAACGACCTACTCAAAGAAAAGTTTTTATGTCAGACTAAATTCAGTCAGGATATTGAAAGCCTTGTCTTAGATTCTGGACTCAATTATATTGAGGCCATAGTAAGTTATTGCGAAGAGAAAAATATAGAGTTGGAATCAGTTGGGAAACTTATTTCTAAACCTCTTAAAGAAAAACTTAAAGCAGAAGCTTCAGAATTAAACTATCTAAAGAGAACTACTAGAGCTAAGTTACCAGTCTGATGCCTATTCAATCTGTATTTCCAACACCCGTATATACATCTCAGGCAGATCCTCAGATGTATGAGATTATTCAAGATGAACTATGGGAGGTTGTGGACCAGTTAGAATTTGGTCAAAATGATGGTTGGGCAACTGATACTCATTCTTTAAGTCAAGGTGCTTTTGAAGGAAATGTTCTTAGAGAATATGGATGCAATAACTTTTTGATGTTCTTGCATAATTGTATTAATGATTATTTGACTGGTTTAGGTTGCCAACAAGAGAGATCATATACAATGACTCAATCTTGGTTTACTAGAACAGGTAGAGGTAAATATGCTCCTATACATAATCATGGAAGTACAGATGTATCTGGAGTTTATTATTTAAACACAAGTGGTAAGGATGGTAATTTAATTTTTAGAAGCCCCCACGAACCTTATATCTGTAATTTTATATACGATGTTATTACAGCAGATCAAGAACTTCCATTAAAACAAGGATTAATTGCTTTATTCCCTGGCCTGATGTATCATGGGACAAGAGTTAATGAGACAGATAACGATAGAATAAGTCTCAGTTTTAATATTCGATTTACAAGATTAAGTGAAACCTGGCAAGAGATGTATGGAAGCTCCCTCGAAAACACTCCTCCTCCACTATAGAATGCAAGCAATCCTAAGAGAACATACATTCTCTGGTGATGATGGGTTTGAATATCTTGGTGAAGATGAAAGAGGACACAAATATCGTATTGGAACTCATGAAGTTTACGTCGATCAGATAGAAGAATTTGATGCCTGGGATGAGGAAGACGAGTGAGTTTACAGGATTATATTAAAGAACCTAGGAAGGATTGGACCGATAAAGACTGGTTACAACACGCTTGGGTGCAGAGACATAATCCTTGGATTAGTGAGGAAGACCGACAATATTGGGTAGATAAGATCCACGAGTTAACGAATAAATAAGCATGATAAGGAAGTAGACAGACAGATGAGTGATGATTTTTTTGAGTCTCCAGTGGTGAGAGCCGCTGCTGCTGAAATAGAAGAAATTCAACAAGAGATGTTTTCAATAATGATGAAAGGTCCTTATGGATTATCTCGTGATGATAAAGAGCGACAACTTGAATTGATGAGAAATCTGCTTGAAAAACAGAAGATTTTCTACTTTAGGTTAAAGCACACCGATGATAGGCGTGCTGTACAAATGCGTAAAGACATCCAAGAGTCTGCTAAATTCCTTGGGTTGGCACCAAACCAACCAATTGAACATTTTTATGATAATTTGACTAAGACTATTGATCGTTTGGAAGAATCTTTAATAGATGATTGACAAACAGGTCAATGGGTCATATAATTAATATGGAATACACAAATACAAAAATACGGAGAATACTAAATGTCATTTGCTGCACTTAAAAAACAATCCCGTTCGGGTTCTCTCACTGAGAGATTGATGAAGAAGGTTGAGAAACTTAACGAGAAGGGAGCTAATACAGACGATAGACTGTGGAAACCATCTGTTGATAAAGCAGGTAATGGTTTTGCAATCATTCGTTTCTTGCCTGCACCAGAGAATTGTGACCTACCTTGGGCACAAGTTTGGAGTCATGCATTTCAGGGCCCTGGCGGTTGGTATATTGAGAATAGTTTGACTACTCTCGGTAAAGACGATCCTGTTTCTGAATTTAATCGTGGATTGTGGAATAGTGGCGTAGAATCTGATAAAGAGATTGCACGTAAACAGAAGCGTAAGCTTTCTTACTACAGTAACATCTATGTTGTAAAGGATTCAACCAATCCTGAGAATGAAGGTAAAACTTTCCTCTACAAGTTTGGTAAGAAGATTTTTGACAAGATTACTGCTGCAATGCAACCAGAATTTGAGGATGATGATCCAATCAATCCTTTTGATTTCTGGCAAGGTGCTAACTTTAAGTTGAAGATCAAACAGGTTGCAGGATTCTGGAACTATGATTCATCAACTTTTGATAAAGTTTCACCACTCCTAGATGATGATAAGGAACTGGAGAAAATTTATGATGGTTTATACGACCTGAATGAATTTACTGCTCCTGATCAATTCAAGTCTTATGAAGATTTGAGTAAGCGTTTAGAGACTGTTCTTAGGGGTCAATTTGCTGCTAAGAAAGTAGATGAGTCCCTAGAAGATGAGAGTGAAGGTCGTGGTACTGATTCTGAACTTAAGGAATTAGTTACTGCTGCTGCATCAACATCAACCGCAGCTAATACTGAGGATGAGGACGATGCTCTTAGTTATTTCCAGAAATTAGCGGAAGAGTGATTAAAACTTTAGTACCCTCTGATGATCCTATACTACATAATCGCATTGCGAAGTGTAGTTATAATTTGGATAGATTTCAATTCTCCAGCATATTGTTGGAGAATATGAAACATTATGAGGGAGTAGGCCTTTCAGCGAACCAAATTGGTATCGCTGAGAGGGTTTTTATTATGTACTCTGATTTGGAGACGAAAGATACTATTACTTGTTATAATCCTAGGATTCTTAAAGAGTCTAAGGAACAAGTTAAAATGCAAGAAGGTTGCCTATCATATCCAGACATGACTTTGGATATAGACAGATCAGCAACTATCGTAGTAAAATACGAGACAGAAGACAAAAAACCCCGTAAGGAGAAACTTACAGGGTTGATTGCCAGAATATTTTTACACGAGTATGATCATATGGAAGGCATTGATTTTACTCAACGTGCGGATTTAGCTCAGCGGTAGAGCATCTCCTTGCCAAGGAGAGGGTCGAGAGTTCGAATCTCTTAATCCGCTTATACGCCTGTTATCCTTGGGTTATAAGTTTTCTTGAGGGTCTTGCTGATATACTGAGAGGACTTAGTATAACTCATGATCTTCTTCATATCATCTATGAAGGCTCCTAGGTATGTGTCTTTAAGCATAACTAGGTTCCTTTTTTGTGTATTCATATCAAACTCATACTCATAATTTGTAACCGCTCTAATTTTATTTCCTAAGACTGTAGTGCCACTTGCGTTCTTTGCAGTTCCTACATCATCTATAGTTACATCTGTTGATTCTAATGGGATATTGGCAGAGTGTTTCGTTTCTTGGAACATTTTCTGATCATAACATGAAGAGTTAAAATCAGAATCTACAATTAATCCAGCAGGAATAACTACTCTTTCATATCCATCTTTGAATGCTTCAGTTTCATAGTGATGGATCTTTTCTAATCCTCGATCATCACCATACTTATCCAAAACAAATTTTCTGAATGATCTATCATCCAGAGGCCATTGTTCTTCTATATTGGTGATATTATTTGAAAGTAATACAACCCAATCCAATTCTGGATCATTATATACTCTCTTTGCAACTTGGTCTGGACGCATATCACCTTCAATAGTGTAGTAGTAATATGCTGTGGCAACAGAACCAATGTCTTCCCTAATCTTTGCTCTTCGGAAGAGATTCTTTACGGTAATATATTCATCATTAGAACTCCTATCAGTAGTTCTTGAGACGTACTGTAAATTTGGGAAAAAACTGAAATAACCTCTTGCCATCTTAATAACCTATCCAATTCTTTGGTATTGATTGAAGATCGCCCTTATTGGTACTTTCTCCAAGGTCACCAGTCTGCATCAGTCTACCATCAGCAACCCTATCATTATAATCAGTGTTGTATACTGGTTCTGTCTCAGCAAATTCCATTTGGATTTTGTATGTAACAGGTTGACCATCTTCATAAGCCTGCCAACTACCAGTTGGAGTATAATCTGTTTCAAAACTGGTTAATGCACAAGGTTTAAACTTGTGAACGCCAGGAATATCTTTGTAGTTACCAGAACAATATCTAAGAGTCCATACGTTAGGAGTTCCAAGGAAGAAAGAAGGATCTCCTGCTCTGCCTTGTGATCCACCAGAACCTACAATTTTCTTCGCTGCAGACATCTCCTTAAAGAATCTGATAATTCTAACGATTACCTTTGCTTCTTCTGGACTTCTAGCAGTTAGTTGGAAATTGAAGTTGAATGATCTCATCTTCGGTCCTTTGAACATTAGTTCCATATTTGAGTTTGGAACTACTCCAGAACCTCTGGAGAGTAATGTTTCAGGACTGACATCAAATCCTTGTCTACCTAACTGGTTAGATAGGTTACCTGCACCCATTGATGCTGCACCAGCTTGACCAGTTTCAGTTAGTAGTTTGCCTTTAGTTAATAGTCCTTGTATACCAGATCCAATATTAAATGGACCACTTAAGAAGTCAAGAACTCCAGCAGCAACATTACCGACTTGGTTTAATGCGAAGTTTTCTGATACTAATCCAGCTGCCGCTGCAGTAGTATTGTTCATAGTTTCTGTTGCCCAACTTACTGCACTACTATCTTTTATCACGTTAGGCATTGGTAGGATAATTCCACCACCAACTAATTCGTTAAGAGGACTTGCTCTCTTTGCACCATCTCTTAAGATGTTTCCTCTACTTTGATCTACATTAGGTCCATCAACAGATCTACCAAACCAATTTTGACTTGGAGGATTGTAGGTATAACAATGGATCACTAACCTATCCTGTTCATCAGACATATCCATAGGATACATTAGAGGAACTCTAGGAGCTGTTTTCTCATTTAGAGTCATAAAATGAGCACCATTGGTGGCAAATATGGTAACTTGCCCCATTGGGTTGAAGGTTGCTCTTAAGATATCACCAAAGCGGTTCTGACCTTCAGTACTAATACTTGCTAATCCTTCTGGTGTGTAATCATCTGGTGATGATCCTTCATATAGTTTTGGTTCTAGTGCTGGTTCGTCTGAATATAATCCCCATCTTTCTTTTCTAGACCATTCTGGTTGATTGGTTTGTCGGTTATAATATAGTGAACCAACTATACCTACTGGTAGTAATAGAGGACTAACTGCTCCAGCAGCTAATAGTTGCCTGGATCTAACTTTTTTATTCTGATGGTCTTGTGAAATTGCTACTTGAACATCTCTTAACCACTGTCTCTTTGTGGATTCTAAAGTCAGATCACTAAACAATTTTGGGTTATTAATAAAATTCCCATTTTCAAAGATTACATCAGGATTGGATTTGTTTGTTCCTGTTTCGATTAGTCTGACAGCAGAGTTACCTTGATCATATTGCAACTCATATTCGATCTCAGCACCTCCAATTATCTGGGTAATTGGGGGCTTCATATCTACTTTACGCCATCTTGCTTCGGTTACTGCCATTATTTGTTCCAGTTCCAGGCTCTGTGTTTTGGAAATTTCTTCCCTTTATTAGTGTAAAATTTCTCAGTTGGAAGTAATGAAATACTTCCCCAATCCTCATCTTTGGGTATTTTATATAGATTGCCAATCCCAGAAAATAGGTATCTATGTATTGAATTTTTGGGCACAACTGCCCCACTACCGCTATTTATTAAGCTTTTTGCAACTGCGTCCCTATAATCGGGATTTATGTAGTGTAAATTTGCTCCTAAGAATCCACCTGTCTCCCATTTCAATACAAAAGTGAGAGGTTGTAAATCCCAAAATGGTAGTTTTTCTGCATATTTTGCCCCATAGGAGAAAAACATAAGATCTCCAATCTCCATGTAATTAGTGTCACTTTGACTAATATCTGGATCTTGTACTGCATCAAGAGATAATTCTAGTTGGGAGATATACCAATCTCCACTCCTATTTCTCTTTCCTGCTTTTTGTCTTACATCGTCTGCAATCATTTGATTCCTAGTTCGTCTTCTGTCATGATTTTGAATTCCCACTTTCTATCATTACAAAAGTTCTTTGCTGCTTCCCATTTGGCTTGATTAACGCACCAAAGTTGAACACTTCTTGCCCATGCTTTCGTCCTTACCTTTGGACGTTTTTCTGGCATTTTCACTTGCTTTTTGGGTTTAACTTCTATTACCATAGTTCTTCTTTGTCCTTTTGCATCAACGTATTTGATGAAAAAATCTGGGAAGTAACGATGATACTTATTATCTAAAGGAGATCTATAAGGGATGCAGAATTCTTCTGATTGCCATTGGTATATACTTTCAGTCAGATCACAGTAGGACATGAATTTCTTTTCCCACAGAGAACGATATATTATCTGAGTGGGGTCACCCTTATACTTTTTAGTGTTTCTTGGTCTAAATTTCCCCTTATAACTCATATACATAGTATGGGCAAACTATATCGTATTTAGATGAGCGATACCATTCCAGAGACAATTAATAAAACTGCACCCAGACCTCAGCCCATGGCGATGGACCCAACAGGTTCGGGAGTGTATGCAGAGAATTTTAATTTTCAGACTTATTTTAATGGACCTGCGGTAAGTAATCAGTATCAAGTTAATCTATTTCTTAATACAGATAATACTACTTCTGCAAATGCAAATAATAGTTCATTGAATCAAGGTAGTAATGGATCTAGTCCTGCATCAGTAAGTAAGTTGATGCAACATCTTACTCAAGCAGGTGTATTTGGTGACACTGCTAGTACAGCACAGACACAGAGATTTAATTTCATGTGTGCTGAGACTCTTATTCCTGGCGCTTCTTTTGAGACTTTCAGTGAATATGGTAGTAGACAAGGTATAGAAGAGTTCTTCCCATCAAGAAGAACTTATACTGATATGAGTATGACCTTCTATGTTTCTAGTGATTATAAGATATTAAATTTATTCCACGAATGGATTAATTTTATTCATCCCTTACATGTTGGTCGTGGTGGAGAATCAGCTGGTACAGTATTGAGACCTCGTTCTGGTGGTTATATTGCAAGAGATCCAAGAGATTTCCATAGACAACGTTATCCAAGTGAATATAAGAGAGCATTCATGGTAACTAAGTTTGAAAAGAATTTTGATAGATATTTGACCTTTGAGTTTGTAAATGGATTCCCAGTTAATATTAGTTCACTTCCGTTGAGATATGATGAGGCTCAACTTTTAAGAGTAACTGTAGACTTCAAATATGAAAGGTATTTTGTTACTAATACTACAACAAAGGCACAAAATCTCATGTCACATGAGAATGACTATAATCTCAAACAAGGCATGGGAGTACCCATGCAAAATATGAGTAGTAACATAGGTTGAAAAAAACCTCCTATATAACATACGTTTCTTATTATCATGCCTTTACCAAAAATTGCTACGCCAACATATGAGTTGGAATTACCTTCGACTGGAAAAAAAGTAAAATATAGACCATTTCTAGTAAAAGAAGAAAAGATTCTAATATTAGCATTAGAGAGTAACGATCAAAAACAAATCACGAATGCGATCAAACAAGTTCTTAAAGAGTGTATTCAGACTAGGAACATAAAGGTCGATACTCTGCCTACATTTGATATTGAATATCTCTTTTTGAATATTAGAGGTAAATCTGTATCAGAAGCAGTAGATCTACAAGTAACTTGTGGGGATGATGGCAAAACCATTGTTCCTATAAAAGTTTATATTGATGAAGTAAAAGTCTATAAAGATCCAGATCATACTTGTGATATTAAATTAGATGATGATGTCTCTCTCAGGATGAGGTATCCTTCTCTTGATGAGTTTGTCAAAAATAATTTTTCTAATTTAAGTGACAATGATGAAAGTGAAGTAGAACAATCATTTGAAGTTGTTGCTTCATGTATTGATCAGGTATATACAGAGGATGATGCTTGGGCATCTGCTGATTGTACTAAGAAAGAACTTATAGAATGGGTTGAGTCTTTGACTTCTGCACAATTCAAACAGATTGAGAACTTTTTTGAGACTATGCCTAGGTTGTCACACACTATGCAAGTGACTAATCCTAAGACAAAAGTTGAAAATACTGTAGTTTTGGAGGGATTAACAAGTTTTTTCGCCTAATTATGTCCCAGATGAATCTGGCGGCATATTTCAAGATAAACTTCGCCCTCATGCAGTACCATAAATACTCACTAACTGAGATTGAAAATATGATGCCGTGGGAACGGGATATCTATGTTGGACTTCTAAGACAACATATCGAAGAAGAAAATCTCAAAGCAAAACAAGCTGCTGCTAATCAATGATTAAGCCAGGACGAATTTTAAGAAGAGCAGGCAAGTCCCGTACTTTTAAGAATTTTCTTAATAAACCATCAGTTAGTATGGTTGCTAAGAGATTCGGGAAGGACTTACCTGCTGCTGCGTCTGGATTGAGAAGTAGAGTTAAAGCCGCACCATCTGGATTGGGTGCAGCGATTCAAGGTATATCACAGAAGATTGGTCAACCAGATGGCCCACTAAACATTAATAAAATAGTACAACAGAATATCACCCAACAGTTAGGCAAACGTGGTCAGGGTGATGCTGGATTTACTATGCCCAAATTGGATGGATTACTTAATTCATTCAGTAAAATGGGCGACTTTATGAAGAGTATTGCTAGCCCTAATATGTTACAGGGGTTTAGTAATGGATTTGATAGAATTAAGGAGAGTTTAAAAGAAACTGCCGATCTAGTTGGTCAAGTTAGAGAACAGATGGCCAAGATGGTCAAGGACGGTGGTGGTAAGAAAGGTGGTGGAGGCGGTCTAGGATTAGGTGGTCTTCTTGCTGGACTTGCTGGTGGTGCTATGTTAATGGGTGGTGGTCCTGCTGCTGCAGCCGCTCCTATGGCAGCTGGTATCGGTAAAATGATTGGTGGTGCTGGAGGAATAGGACCTAAGTTATTAAAAGGTGCAAAGGTTGCTGGAGTTGCTACTGGTGCTGCTGCACTTGCAACTGCTGGTGGTGTTGCTTTAGCAAAGGGTGCAGAAGCGAAGCCTGTAACCCCTGAAGGGACTGATTCCGCAAGATTTAATGCAACTGTCGATAAGTTCTCAAAACTCTTAGATAAGTCAGGCCCTCCTCCTCCAACTGAGGGTGATGGCACTACACATGAACCCCAAGAAGGAATTATAGCAAAGAGTAAAACCAGAGATGGAGAAGGAGAATTACACCAAAAAGCTGCAATCCAAACTATTAGAGAGGCGGAAGGAACTGCTGATGACCAAGGGTATAGTAAGTGGTTTGGTGACGCACGAGGCGAAGCAAAGTACGGCGATATAACAAATATGACCATTGATGAGGTTCATGACTTACAAACTAAGTTCTTAAAGGATCCTCAATCTAATTTCACTGACCTTTCTGGTAAGACAAATAAGTCTGCAGCAGTTGGTGCAGGTCAATTTATACACTTAAAAGATAAAGCAAAGTCTATGGGTGTTGATACTTCCAAACAGAAGTTCACTCCAGATTTCCAAGATAAGTTGATAATTCAGTATGCCAAAGATGTTGGTGTTGATTTATCTAAGAAGTTGACTGAAGATGATATGAAGAAGATGGGAGGTGTATGGGCAAGTTTGACTCCACAATATAATCAAACTACTCGTACTGCAGCCCAGAGTATGCAGATATATCAGAAGAATCTAAAACAAATTAAACTTTCTGCTCCACCAACT
>MDSZ01141288.1_pt1 | contig 10922 bp, 5 predicted proteins | sample 811201 | NCBI WGS metagenome assembly MDSZ01 (sample SAMN05326647, study PRJNA326480) | marine metagenome | isolation source: seawater | place: Indian Ocean: North | collected 2010 | reverse complement strand
GCTCAAGACGTGCTAAAAACTTTTGAATAGGTCCATAAGCAAGAGGAACTTTAATAACACTAGTAGTATTGTCACTAGAATCCTTATGCTTAATGTTCAGGCCATTAAACAGAGTACCAAAAGAAATAATGGTTTTTCTTAATATTTCGTGATAAAAATACTCAAACATTACTTATTACACCTATTAGCTATATTTAGGGAGTTCCAAATGGGTTAGTTTCGGAGAAGTCTAAAATATCATCTGCTTCTGTTTCTATGGTATCATTATCAGCAAAGGCAGTGACAGTATCATCTGTGTTAATGATCCTCAATGCTCTAGTAGCACTTGGACCTACAATATCTTCACCCAGAGTCCACGTTCCATCAACTATCTTAATCTCTAAGACACCCGTGCTTGCATCCCAACTATTAACAATACCGGTGGTACTACTTGCAGCACCTGTAACAGTTTCTCCAACTTCATAATTTCCAAATGCACCAGTGTCAGGAGCACCTATTGTGATTGTAGGAGTATCCCCTACAGTATATCCAATACCAGCATCCTTCCATCTAATCGCAGTAACAATACCTGCAGAACTTATAACTGCTCTTGCACTTGCAGTAGTACCCACTCCAGGACCAGCAATAGTTACTAATGGTTCCTTAATGTATCCAGAACCACCTTCAGTAAGAGTAACAATACCAAGTGTACCATCTGCTATTTCAGTTGTTGCAGCAGCACCCACACCTGTCTTATGAATGAATCCAATACCAGGAGCAACTGTATATCCGTAACCAGAATTTCTGATTTCTACTCCCTGAACCTTCGGTGATTTAATTCCATCGCAGTCAATAGAATCACTGTATAGTGTAGCAATTCCTACAGCATCAGTTCCTCCAGATGGAGCAGAACTAATAGCAACTCTTGGAGAACTAGTATAATCACTACCTCTATTTTCAATAGTGACCTTCCTTAATCCACCTTCAGTTACAATTCCAGTAATAGCAGTTGCTTGAACAGCATCTGTAATAAGAGTAAGAGATTGAATGTATCCCTTATCTACTGCAGTCTCATCTACAGCATCCACACCAACATCAATAACCTCATCCTCATAACGGAAGAGTTCACATCTTAATTCATAAACATAATTCTTTTGGAGCATGTAGAAAGGTTTTTCGTGCTCTACATACTTGATTTCAAACAGTCTATCTCCTAAGGGGAAATAAATTAAATCTCCTTCTTTAGGTCTAGTCGCTAATTCTATATTGGGTATATTTTTAATAAGTGGCGTAATATAACTGGTATATCTTTCCTGAGAAATAATAAGATTTAAATCATCAAGCTCTTGAATTCCAAATTTAGATAATAAAGTTCCTACCCCTTCATATCCTTCATACGTATCCACATATGCTTCTATAGGATATGCATCCGTAAATTTAGATTCAATTACTTCTCTAATAACAGTATTTTTTGTCACATACTGTCTGGGGAGATAATAAATCTCTACACCATAAATTTTAAGCTGCTCATTAATTAAATCTTGAACAAGATTCTGTTCACTTACTGCACCTTGTTGAAAATAGGGATTAAGAACCATGGCATTAACCTACCATGTCTAACGGTGGCAACTCATAGGTACTGGACATCCTCTCCATAATAAAATCAATATCTCTTTGACCATCATCATATATTTGCCTACCATTAAGTTCTATCCCACCAGGAAGTTTTACCCCTCCAAACTTAAGTAAATTTTGACCCCACTGTCTTTTCATTAATGCGACAGCATATTGCTTTAAAAATTGATCATTCCATACTCTGCTATAATCACTTGGATCAAGAAGTCTATAACAATCCATAATCAACCAATCACCTGCACTAACACTATCCCAATCTATATCCAAATACAATCTATCTTGTCTCTTATTAAATCTAATTTGCTTTTCTGTAGTTAGAAGAAAATTAATATCTTCCAAATACGTTTTTGTCATCGCATAGGTAAGAAGTTCAGTAGCACCCCAAAAATAGATATCATTTAAGAATAACTGGTATTTAACACTAAACATATTATTAGTTACAGTGTTACTTCCATCAAAATGGAAGATTTTTGTTACTCCTAAAACTTCAGGAGGAACTTGTAAGAAGTTATTATTTTCTTCCCAATCAAAAGATGATGTTATACCAACAGTAGATGTAGCAGTAGTTGTGGTTATTCCTACAGGAGTAGAAGAACCTGGACCTGCTCCTCTATCAATATCCGCTTGAGTTAATTGATATTTTAAATACGTCTGTGCTGCGCCATCATAAGTCCTCTCTTGGAACATTTGAAGAGCATCATCAATCAAATCTTCACACTGCTCCGATGCAAGGTTAACCTCCAAGACAGGAGCACCCAGCTTTCTTAAGCAATATGTTTTAAAATCAGTTCTACTTGATGGTTGCATGGAGACAATTTATCCCTTGATATATTTATGGAGATGATGAAATACCTGCTACTACTAAGACAGTTCCTTCTGCTACATCATAAATGGTTGAGGCAGTTCCAGCTCTAGTAAAGGTCACTGCGGTTCCAGGCATTACCTTAGAGGAAATTGTATTTGCGGCTCCAACTTCAATTACATTGGTTGCTGTTCTTACCCCTACAACAGGAGCATCTTTTATACTAGAGAAAGTAACAGAATCTCCTACAGCAACATTAGCTTTAGAATTTATAGTAAATGCAGTAGTTCCAATTCCCGCAGTAGATCCTGCAGAAATAGCAGTTGTTAATACACTTTCAGTCTCAGTATCTCCTGTAAGTAAAAGATTCCAAACATATCTTCCAGCACTTAAGTCTGTAGTTTGGGTTGCTGCTAAAGATACATCAAATTTACCACCAGCAGCACTGGTAAATCCTACATTAAAAGTTCTATTTGCACCTAATGTTGCACCAACAGCAACACTTTTTGCCATCTGAGCAGAACCACTCCATCCTGTAAAATCGAAAGCAGTGGAATTAGGACGTGTAATAGTAAAACCATCCTTAAAAGTTGACCCTGTGTTAATTTTTAAATTAACTCCTTGAGCAACTCCTGCATCAGTATCAAATTTAAAGGAATGCTGTGCCATTAGATACTTCTCTCTGCTAGGGCTTTAAGTAATGATTTAATTTCACTAATCTCAGATTCTAAATGGTTAAGTCTCTCACTCTCATTTTCTTGAAATTCTTTTTGAGCCATATAAGATTCATATCCACTTTTATTAGTGTTAATAATCGCATTAGATTGTGCATCCCTAAAAAGATAATTTTCACCTTCAACGGGTATAAGATTCTTAGTCATATTAAGCAAGGGCAATAGCTCTTAAATCCTGAACAACAGGAACGATGGCCTGATTAGTAGAAGTCATAATCAATTTAATCCTAAAGATCTTAAAGGCAGGAAGTTCATCAATTGTCCATTCAATTTCTCTAAATGATCTTGGACCAGGTATAAATTCATAGTCTGTATTCTTCTTCAATTGAACATCAGGTGTTCCATTATTTGCTGAAGGATCTATTACTCTACCAAAAGTTCTACCACTATCAAGATTTGCAAATCCAGGGAATGGAGTAAAGATTACAGTTTCTTCAATATCATTTTGAATAGCATAAAATGCTCTAATATCGTTAGAATCATTAAGTGAAGCAGTAAGAAGAACTCTTATAGCACTAGCAGAATTTTCTAAAGAAACTGCTTTAGAAACATAATAGAATGCATTAGGATCATCCTCAATACCATTCACTCTCTTATCACTAACATAATCAGTAATTGGTCTATTTACTCTATTAGAAGTAAATATTACATTACTCTTAGACAAATCAATCATTGGAGAAAGTTTGCTTTCAACACTTAATAAATTCATATTGATACTAAATGACTTTCTTCCTGGAAGATTCTGTAACCTTGCATCTTCATTAACCTTAGAAGCAATAATTCTTGGAGAATTGAAGAAGTTTTGTGCTCCTAAAGCAATAGGTTGGAATCCCTTATCTTCATATGGGGCTTCACTTCCATCAATACTCTGACCACTGACTGTCCTTGCGGAAGCAGATAGACTAGTCATCTTAGGACTAATTGTTTGAATATCTGGAGTTATTATTTCAAATGGAACATTATAAGTTGCTTTAACTTCAGATCCACCAGTTCTCTTAGTTTCATTAAAGAATAATTTGGGGAAAGTGGTTCCATCTCTGGTGGTTATAGTAGGATTACCTGCAGCACCAACTCCACTCATATCTGCCTTGAGATAGTAATAATCCAAACCTATTTGGTCGGTTATATCCCCATCACTCAAATCATGAGTCTTATTAATTCTTAGTAGGGATACTCCATTCATCTCATACTTGTAAACCAAATCTGAGGTAGAATGTGGGAATGCTACAGTTGAATCTTGTGCTCTGGTAATTCCGGTTAAATTCTGACCAGAAAGTCCAGTATACCTAATAATTTCACTTCCAATCTTCGCATAACCTGGATTGGTTGAACCAACAGAAATATTTTCAAACTTGGCAAAGGCCGCTGTACTTGCCACTGAGATATTTCCAGTAGAAGATGCAGCATAATCAGAACTCAAAGTAGTGGGACTAATATCAGATTTTGCTCCCTTAATAGTAACCTTATTCACATCAGCGTGCATTCCATGGTTTCTCTGATTGACTTTAAAGTGCAATCCATCATATACTTCCTGAGGAGTGCTTGTAATTAATACATTACCTCCAAAGTTACCATTCATTGTGGTAGCAACACCAACAGAAGTATTGTAGAATAATGTATATCCTGCTCCAACAGTAAAGTCTCCTTGAACTTCATTAAGTTTAAGTTCATTTACACCAGCAATTTGCTGAACACTCAACCTTAAATTCCTACCAACTGATGCAATACCAATGGAGGAAACTGTGAGAACATCACCAACTTGATATCCAGTACCACCATTAGCGATTGTTGCTCCAGCAGCAACTCCTCCACTAATAGTTACATTAACCGTTGCATTTCTTCCACTACCAGTAACATTAGTTAAAGTAAGATCACTATAAGTAAGAGCACCGCTGCTTGGAGTATATCCAATACCAGCATTCAAGATATTCATTGCTCCATGTGCCGTTCCAGCACTTCCTACGTATGTACCAGTTGCAGCATAAGTACCAATTCCATTAGTATAATTTGTATTTGGTTTTAACTGAACAATAGTAGTTCCTTTCGCTAAACCAGTATCACGTAAAGTTGTACCAATACCAATTCTAACAGTCTTAGAATCAATATCTATTGGATTCTCTCTTAGTAATTGGATATCTTCAGGTAATTTTGGATTAAAGAATTGTACAGATCCTTCACGAGTAAAGTCTGCTCTATAAAGTTTAAACTTAAGATCTTCATACTGACTAGGATCCCAAGTAGAAGCATTCTGTGACTTGAATAAAGATCCAAGAATAGGCTGGGCAGTAACTAAAATTGTTCCTGCTTCTTGTGCCGTAGATGTAACATCTGCTTCTCCCATCCGAGAAATCCAAACTTGATATTCTGTAGAATCAGAAAGGAAAACTAGAGCATATTCTCTTTTACCACTTAAATAAACTGGAGAATCAAATGTAATGGTAGTAGCGGCAGATGCATCATCTGAAACAACAACATCATCTGCTGCAACTTCAATGTCTGCAAAAGGCAGTACCTTTAAGGTAGGTACACCGGTTTGAATTTCTCTCAGTTGACAGAAAACTGGTAAAGTGGAATCCTTTGTCTTAAACCATACATCAACCTTTGTAATAAAGACACCTTCAGTATCATCAACAAAGAATGATTGTGCTAATGGGTCACGCCTTGGAGGTGGAGGTGGTGGACCAACAACAACTGAACCTCTTGCTGTTTGATTTACCTCTTCTCTAGTTGCTAACGATCTACTCTCATTAAAGTCTTCATGTGTTACTCTTGCATTTCTAAGGGAAAGTGTAACTTCTTGAGTAGTATCAAGATCACCTTGTGAATAGAAAATCTCTTCAGCAGAAGTAGTTACAACTCCACCTGTTCTATCATTAGTAGAACTGCTAGTTAATCTAAAGATACTTCTTCCAGTTTCAAATAATGGATTTCCTGGAACATTACCATCAGGAACTTGATAGGATCCCTGTATAGTTCCTACATTATCACTAATAAGTCTTAAATTAGTTAATCTTGCAACAGCCCCACTACTTTGACCTCTAAGAATCATTCCGGTCTGAACCCAACCCCAATATTCTGGTTGCCTTTCATTAGACAAACTTTCTAAATCAACATTTAAAAGACTAGTATTGGAAGCATAAGATGTTGGAACATCAACATCTCTATTATAAGGGTTCTGAACATAGAAATCAGTTGGATCATTATAAGGACCATACTTATGATTTTGAACAGCAAGTCTAAATGCAATGTATGGAACAGAAGGTGCAAAATTATCTGGTACTGTCTCTGAAATAGGCATCGTACCTATTACCTCCTCACCCATATTAAAATCACCACTTAACATCTCAACTTCTAATAATTTAGGAACAACAAAATTATTAACATCTACATTCTCAAAGAAACCATATACTTGAGTATTGGGTTTCATTCTCTTGGCAGTGAACGAAATGTTCCTTTGCCTCATAAATTGAACTATATTTCTACTTACAAGTCTATCTCCAAGAGACTCTGTATCAATTTCTTCTCTAACAGTATGCTGAATTCCTGTTCTATCCTGATCAAGAGTAGTTGTAAGAACTATACCAGCACTAACAGTTGCATCAACTTGATTCCGATCTTGACCTCCTCGTCCTTCACCAAGATGCTGAGTTCCCATCTGAACATCGAGTCTCATGTCAAGATCTTGAGTTACATTATTAGTTTGCCATGCATCCCAAATTACAGGACTTACACCCATACGACTACCATCAGCAGCATCAGTAACTTCTGCTTGTAATGCATCAGCGATTCCTGCAAAAGAACCTTCCATCTGAACATCTCTTACTTCCACTCTATTAACATCAATCCATACATCTACACTTGGATTGAGGTCAATAGCTCCTTCATAATTTTTAATTAAGAAAGGAGTAACATTTTCAACTCTTGTAGCAAATGGTTGATTTACCCACTCAACATCCTCATAATCCAGACTTACAACTTGACCCGTTCTCTTGATATTCGTACCGGTTATATTTTCTAAGAAATTCAGATCAGCATTAGTATTAGTGGTAGTTCCTAATCCAGCAATTGCATCAGAACCAACTTCCAAACTAACAGAAGTAGTATAATGTGAAGGTCTCAACCTCCCCATCTTAAGATCAACACTATTCTTAACACCAACAGTAAGATCCTGATCTCCAACGGAAGAGAAATTATCAATTAAAAATCCAGATTTAAACCTATTCTTCCCTTGTGAATCTGCAATAAACAAGTTAGCAGTATTATTCTCTAGTAAAGAAAGAGTAGTATAATATTCCAGATTCTTAATTCTATTCTCTAATCTAAAGATATCACTCATTTGATATCTCTTATGATCTACGTATGTAATTTGTGCATTCTTAACATCATAGAGATATGGAGGAAGTGCTATATTTGCAACATTTATTGCATCATCAACTGGCTGAGGTAACTTAGGATTATCTGCAGGTTGACCTAGTTTGACTTGGAATACCCCATCTTTAGTCAAATAAATCCTATCAAGACGTGGAAGATAATAATTAAAGCTTATAGTTTCCGATTCGTCAGAAGCAAAGATATATTTTGTGCTGTGCAAATCATCTGTAAAGGATCTTCCAGCAAATTCAAATGGAGATGCTGCATCTACTGCTACAGAATAATCATTAACTCTTGGACGTGCATCAATGATATCAGTGTTTCTAAATCCTTGTACCTTTTGGATTTCTGTTCCATAATTAAATCCTTCATAAGAATTAGCAGTAGTAATATCTCCTGTATCTGAAGCTTCATAATAACCTTTAGTATAAACGATTTTAAGACTTCTAGTAGGCGCTACAACCCCTTGCTTTCTTAAAATATAACTATAATCATAGTAAGTTAAAGTTTGACCATTATAGAAGGTATAGTTATTAGTTATATTGGTGCTACCATTGTCTAAAGTGGAAGAAATTGCATTAACACCAGACTCTAAGAAATTAATAACCTCTCCATTTTGGAAAGTATTCTTATTCAGATAAACAAAACTTATTTTACTACTATCAACCTGTACTGCATAAGTACCTCTAGCACCACTTAATGATCCTACAAATTCTTCTCCAACTATTAAGTCATCAGTTTTACCAGTAGGACCATCCAAGGATCCAAGAACTATATTGGGAAGAGTTGCTTCCGAAGTATCAGAAGATTCATATATTCCATGAACCTTAATTACATCAGGAACATTAAGAGAAATTTTCTCATCTTGTACCCTAGTACCATAAGGATAGTTTCCGTAGGTTAATCCATCATTCCTCGTAGTAGAAAGACTACCCGCATTTGTACCAGATCCTTCTTCAGTTGATTTATTAACAACATAAACGTTTATTGGACTTTTCCTCTTAGATTTAGAGGTTACTTTACTCTTTCTTAAAGTTGCAATTAATCTTGCTTCTCCACTAGTATCATTAGCTCCCAATCCATTAATTTGAACACTAGTGCTTCCATTGGTAAAATCAAACTGATCAGATGCAAGTTTTTCTGTACTTCCATCTCCTCTTGTCAATACATACCTTTCTTCATCGTAAGGTAAAAATACTTGATTAGAACCAGCTTCTACTGAAATAACATTAGAAGAATTACTACTAATTGTTACATCAAATTCTCTTCTAATAATAACACTACCACCATCCAAATCTACTGAAGAAATATTTCTCTTTGGTAATGGAGCAAAAATTCTTTCATCATTGCTAGTCTTCTCTGTTTCTGTAGTTAAAATAGTAAGATCTTCTACATCTTGTCCAGCAAGACTTAATTGACCATCACAAATTCCAGCAACCGTAGTTACTCCACTAACAGTAAGAGAATTTGTATTTACAATATCAACCTTAGCAAATGATGGATCAGTTAATCCTGGACGAGTATACTTAAGATAATTACCACTAGTTACAATACCTGGGAAAGTTATGTTAGGACTAGTAAAGGTAGCAGTATTTCCAGATGCTGCGCCAAAACTACCAACCCCTATTACAGTAGAATCTGAAGGGATAACATCAGCAGAGAATGTAGAACCGGCTCCTGCATTGTCATGATTAACTAAAGAATATACGGAACGTACATCCCCCAGTCCATAATTAGTCCATCCAATACTTACTCTAGTAGCAGATACATTATCAAAAACTAATTTCTCACCATTAATAAAGTTCCCAGAAATCTGATATACAGTTAAAGCAGTTCCTGCAGTTACAGCATTTTTAAGGTATGCTGTAGCTCCACTAGAATCACCTTTAATATGAGTTGGAACACTTAAGGTAACTGCTTCATTAACTTGAAGATCACCAAAAGTTTGAACATCATACATGGAAATATCCCATCTGTTCAAATTATAGTTACTTACCTCATAACCACCAGACTCTAAAGCATAATCATAAACTCTTGCAACTCCAATTTCTTTTCCTGAAGGAGTATATGAACTTAATCCAACTCTATCTTTTCTTAAACTCAAAGTTTCTGAAGTACTAAGACCAATTTTAGGTGATCCGGATACCCTGTTAAGTCTTAACGTAGATCCAAAAGTAAAATTAACTGATTGACCCTCAAGCAAATTAGTTGTTCTAGGTTTCTGAACATCTAAAAGAGTGGGTGCCAGTGATTCAACTTCAAATCCTCTTACATATGCCTTTCCTGGACCAACTTTATAAACCATCAAATTTTCTGATGGTTTCTGTCCTGTCTCCGTTAATTGATTTTCTTTATAAAGACCATTATTACCTACACCATCATTTAAACTGTCCTTAGCAAAAACATCATATGCCTTAATATAATAGCTTCCAGATTCATCAAAAGTTCTTCTTGCAAATTCTTCTGCTAAAAGATTATATTCTGTTCTATCATTTATCTTTCTTAGAACACCATTTTTTACATTCGCTAATTCAACAAAATTAGGAACATCAAAAACATCTAAATCTTTCTTTGCTAATGTAGCAGTAATCTTTAATCTATCTGCACCAGGTGCTGCATAGTTATTAAATCCATTAGCATTATCATTTAAATATGGATCCTGATCAGCATTTACAATTTCTTCATTAACATCTAATCCAATCCTATAACTAGGTGTATTGCTATATTGGTCAAGAATAAGAATATCTGAATCAACATTAACGAGATATCCTCTTAAGAAATATACACCTTCGCTAATACGAAATGCAGATCCAATAGAGCAAGCATTTACTGCTATGGTTCTTGCAAATCCTTCTCCAGCAGTGATAAAACTACTTCCAAAACTAATATTAGAATCAGTAATCAGATTCTCTGCATCACTGAAATCTCTTGATGTATTATTATTTCCCGATTCTCCATAAGAGACATAAAGAGTAATATGACCTCTATCAGATTCAGCTGCTGTAATTACTTTTTCAACTTTAGCAGTTACACCACTAGTTTCTCCCCTAACGGTAACTCCAACTAAATCATCAGCATATAATGATACAGGAATTCCAAGAAAATTATCTTCTACTTCTACAGCATAAAATCTATCAATATAAGTTAAATCACCAGGAATTATTTTAGCACCTTCCTTAAAGAAATGATTGCCAAATTGTTCAACTTGATTTTGCAGCATCGACTGCAAAGTTGTTAGCTCTCTCGCTTGAACTGGAAAACCAGGTTTAAAAAGAACTTTATAGTAGTCTTTAGCTTTACCGCCTATTTCCGGTTCATTGAAGTCATCAAAATAGGGAGCTACGTTAAGATTGGTTTCCTGAGACATAATTCCTTAGAATTGCAAAATAACTTTGATATCT
>MDSZ01016128.1_pt1 | contig 10922 bp, 10 predicted proteins | sample 811201 | NCBI WGS metagenome assembly MDSZ01 (sample SAMN05326647, study PRJNA326480) | marine metagenome | isolation source: seawater | place: Indian Ocean: North | collected 2010 | reverse complement strand
TTTAATCAATGATCTTCTAACATCTCCATCAGTAATTGTACCGATAATCTTATCAGTTTTGTCAACGACAATTACTATTCCAGCTGGAAGACCATGCTTGCCTGCATTATTTTGTTTATCAAGAATATCCTTGAGAGGTGTTTCAGGACTTACAAAGAGCCACTTTATATTTTCCATATGTAATTTCTATTTTGGGTTAATAAACTTTTAAATTATATAAATTAAATCTTAAAATTAAATTTTAATTGAAGAAATCGTTTTCTTATTTTCTTAAGTATACCTTTGTCTTTTATATAATTTTAGTATAAAAATACTATTTTATAAGTTTAGATTAATAGATGATACCCATTTATATTGATATCCAATATTAAAAAAAAAATTAATTTTTTATAGAAAATATAAAATTAATTACTCTTGAAAATGTTTTTGTAAGTTATTCTACCTAGATAAAAAATTGGACAAAAAATAAATATTGGGAAGAATATATAAGTTAAGATATTTTTTAACATTAAATCAGGATAAGTGCTAAAACCAAAAATAAAATATTTAAAAGCTCTTGCAGGATAACCGGTTGACAAATATCTAAAAGCCATTTTCAAACAACAGTTTTTTACAAAAGTTCTTTTCAATACTATCTCATCCAGGTTAATTAATTGCAAATCCTTCTTTGGATACGAGATTGTAAATTGAAAATTATCAAGCAGGTACTGAGTATCTGCACTAGATTTATTTTGATTACTGTAGTGAATACGATAAGAGAATAAATTTTTCTTTGTATATATTAATTTAGGGTTTTGAAACGCTAGTTTATGAGAAAAATGTGCATCAGGGAAAATTCTCATTGTATTATTGTATCCCTCAATTTTATTATATAATTCCTTCGAATAACAAGTGGTCAAAAATTGTCCTAATGGTTGAAAGTTTGCTGTCAAAACACCTCTAAGCAAATCAAGACCAGCATAAATTTCAAATTCTTCATTATTTGAGTTTAATGGAGAAATATTTTTTTCATTAATATAGTTTTCAACATCAGTAGTTTTTGCATTTTTTTTTCCAAAAATTGCATTATCTCCATCAATTACGTCACTTGCGGCAAAAATAACAATATTTGGATGGTGTATTTTATTTAAATTAATAATTGAATTATATTCATGCAATGCATTGTCTTTCATTAAATCATCAGATGATAACAAAATAATGTAATCCCCCTCAGCTCTTTCTGTAGCTCTGTCGAGGTTAGGTGAAAATCCAATATTATAAACATTCTCAAAAACCTTTATTCTACTATCATTAAAAGAGTTGATAACTGATAATGAATCATCCGTAGAAGCATTGTCAACTACTATAATTTCATAATTTTCATATTTCTGGTTCAAGACGCTTTTTATGGTTTCTCCGATATAACTACCATAATTATAATTAGGAATGCATATTGAGAATTTTATATTTTCCATTTTTTCAATTTTTTATTGATTGATTTAATGATTCAATAGCTTTGCAAAACATTAATAATTGTCGCTCTTCACTATCTTTATGCAATGGAATCATACTTAAAAATAGTAATCCTTGAATAAGTATTATACTATCTATAGAAAATTCTTTATCAATTTGTTTATCAAAATATTGTTTTATGTTTTTTCTACCCTTACTGAAAATTGAATAGTTTATTTCATTATTATTGACGTAATTAATATTAAATAAATCTCCAATTATATAATCATATTCGCCTGAAATACTGTGCCTCAATTTTGCAACGTCATATTTAACATCACCATTTTCACTACTTCCCCAACTGCCTCGAGGGTCGATAAGCTTAAATACACCACTATTTAAATCATATAATATATTTGACAAGCAAAGATCTCCATGGATAAAACAATTATCATCTTCATTGTAGAGTAATTCAACTTTTTTCAAAATCACAGATTTAATTACATGCCAGTTATCATATTTTTGATTATTTATCATAATACTGTCTTGAGATAATAGAGATAAAATTTTTTGGCTTTTAATGTTATTAACTCTCTCTAAAGTTTTATCAATGTAGATTTTTTTATAATTAGAATAATCAACCTTCTTTTTTATATTTTTGAACAAGTTAATTATTTTTAATAACTTGTTAATAATTGATTTGAGGATGTTATCATTCAAATTTGAAAAAAGCCAAATTTCAGACAGGGCTGGATAACTATAAAATTCTGATTTAAGAAACATTGGACTATCTATTGAATATTCTAAAACTCTAGGTGAAATAATTTTAAGCTCATTTGGTATTTTATTGTACCACAATATTTCATTTTTAAATTTTTCTTCATTTAAACTTTTTTTGGTAATGGTACCAAAAAAATCATCATATTCTAAATCATTAAATTCTCTTGATTGTATTAACTTTTTCTTTGAAGAATAATACTGATCGATATGCCCAAAGTCCATCCACTCAATAGTTTCATGAGCATATAAATCATCATAATTGCTGGCGTAAAATTCTAATAAATGCGTTATTTCAATATTGTCATCCAATAATTTAAAATTTTTAAAGATACTTACATTATCTAAGACATAAACACCAGCTATGACGAAATGCTCCTTAGAAACTTTCTTTTTATTAAAAAAACTCAAAATTTTATTGCTGTTATTTTTTTTTATAGAGGCCCACCTTCTCCCATCAGTAAAATCTTTTGATACAACAATTTGATTACTTAAATCTTGATAATTAAAATTTTTTATATAGGTATCTGCTAGATTAATGACAACTTTATCAGTTTTGATGTGATTAAAAATTGTAAGGAGAGAATTTCCCACTCCTTTATGTCTATCTGTTATAATAAATTTTACTCTAATTGTATCTTTAAAAAATGTATCCAATACATCTTTGACATCTTCTTTTTTATAATCAACTCCTATATATATATCTTTTATGTCGTTTTCTATGAATTGTTTTAAAATATAAAATATAATTGGTTTACCATTAACAGGTATAAGCCCTGTTGGTAAATATCCAAATACATTACAAATCGTATCATCTGCAGTAGCAGCAGTCAAAATTATTCCACTAGTTTTTTTCAAATCTAGCGACCTCCTCTGGTGTTCCAAGTGGAACAAAATGATCAACAATGTCAATTATATATTTTTTGCCAATTTTAATTAAATCATTGTAAAGGGGTGCAATGTAAAATTCATTTTTATACAATATATTTTTTTCAATGTGATATTCCGCTGTATCAAAAAAATCATTTGCCTTTGAAAAGTGATATAAGCCTGTTAGTGCATGATTAGAAATTTTTTCTTTCTCTTTAACTTCCGTTACAATTTTATCAGAATTCAGTTTTGCAAAACTCCAGTGGCTATCATTGTTGGCACTAATGAATGAGCCTAAAACCCCATCGAAAAGATCATTTTTATTTTTAATCAGTTTTCGCAAGTTACTTGAAATAAAACATGTGTCAATATTATATATCAGTAATTGCTCGTCTTCATCGACATATTTTCTTGATAAAAAAACTGTTTCTGACTGGCCTCTTGTTTGAGTTTCAATAGTTAAGACTCTTATGTTTCTTTGATCAAAAGTTCGCTTTATAATTTCATCAGTTTTGTAAAGATTGTTGTGTTCTTTTAAAACAATGAAAATAATTTCATCATCTAAATCATATGGAAGACTACTCACTGAGTGTTCTAGTAACGTCTTTCCTTTAACTTTAATCAAGTATTTCGGAATTTTAAATCCAGCATTAAAGAATCGAGAGCTTTCACCTGCCATTGGTATTATATATTTCATATCGCTGCTAAAAAAGTTGAGCTAATTTTTTTAGCTAATTTTTAATTTTTGATTCATTAGAGGCAGGAAGATTCTTGCCTTTATTATCAATTTTATCCCATGTTTGAAATCTGAATGCATTATCATCTATATAAACATTTGCCCATGGTTTTCCAAAATAGATTTCATCATATTCTACATTATATTTGTCTAACCAATCTAAAGTTACCTTACCGATGTCCTTTAATAATTTACCTTTGTTAGAGCTGTGAGTTTTCATTCTTCTTGCAGTATGTATGATGATGTAATGACCCTCGTTTTTTAAATGTTTAATCTTATCAATAGCACCTGGCATAGGTTTTAGTTCGTCATAGGACTCACCACTTTTTTTCAAATTGCAAATCACACCATCTAAATCAATACATATTCTCATAAAACCTCGTCAAATATTTTTTATTCTTCTTCTATATTCTAATCATTAGTTAGAGTATAATCTATGAAAAATAATTAGACATAACCAGTAACAGAATGGGAAGAAAAATATAAACCTTTTATAATTTAAATAATACCAATAACGATTTTAGATGATAGAACTATATAGATTTTCAATTCTTGAATAATTACTTGATAGTGAGAAGTGACTTCGAACATGCTTGTAAGCATTTTTTATAATTGTTGAATATAGTAATTCATCATAGATTAAATTCGCAATCCTATCTACAATTAGATCTGGGTTTGATTCTGGAACTGTAAAACCATTAAATCCATCGGTGATTATTTCCTCCACCCCTCCACCATTTACTGCTACAACAGGTATGCATTTACCCATTGCTTCAATATAAATACGCCCAAAACCTTCGCCTGAATATGGGTGGAATAAAATATCAATAAGCTCACCATAGATGACATCAGATTGAACTCGTCCTTCAAAACTAACCATTGAAGATAAATTATTATCTAATATTTCTCTATTTAATAATGTTAAATAAGGATCATCAGCAGGAGGAAGAGTTCCAAAAAATTTAAACTTTATATTTAAATCAGGATATTTTTTCTTCATTATTTTAGCTATTTTTATCGCAAAACTATGATTTTTTATTTTTGAGGTTACATTTGCAACTATTCCAATATTAACATTTTTCTTTGTTAGCGGTGTGCTGCTAAAAACAAACCAATTATCAGGAAGTGAGTTATATATTATTTTTAATTTCTTCTTTGGGAAATAGGGTTCAGCATGTAGGTATGTGTATTTAGAATTCACAATAATCTTTGAACTTAAAAAATTCATTATTTTTTTAAAAAATCTTTTATTTTTCTGCAAAGGGAACCTTACTATTGCATCTTTTGCATTGCCTATAGCTTCTCTAATATGCCATACATGATTTATCCCTGATATTTTTGCAGCAATAGCAGCATCTATAGTCATTATGGTATTGGTATGAACAATTTGGATTTGGTATTTCTTTATTATTCTAATTATTTTAAACACAGAAGCAAAGTGCCAACCTGATAAGTAAATGTTATATAGGTAATTTATTATATTCTTGGTCTTATCAACATTTGATACAACATGCCAAGGCATAGGTTGAACAAAAAAATACTTTTCACATAGAGGTTTTAACCTATTTTTAAATTCTTCATCATTTATTTTCATAGGAGGTAATGCTACATAGCAATTATGCCCATTATTTTTTGCACATTTCAATATATCTAATAAACTTAATTCAGCACCGCCAATATTGTTTGATGGAGAAAAGTATAAAATATTCATAATAAACGACTTTAATTATAAGAGCAAATAACTAATGAATTTTTAACTTTATTTATGAGATAAAACTACTTTCATTTTAATAATTTCTTTTAAAAAACTTTTACACCTGAGCATATGATTTAAAATCAATTTGTTAGTTTTATAAGATCTATTAAATATAATAAAATCTTTCTATTGATAGTCTTTTTACTTCTTTTGATTTTCTATGTATCTAAAATACATAATTCATCTCATTAAGTTTTACAAAGAACTAAAATAGCAGGTTTCTTAAAATTCTAATTATCTAACTATCCAAACTATCCAAAAATGAATTTATGAAGATTTTTATACTGTTAAAATCCGTAAGAATACTTTTGTTACAAATAATTAATTAAAACCCTATTTTGGTTCAAATTCAAATAATTATTTTGTAGAATCTAGTAAACTATAACTAATAAAATTTGATTATTTTAAAAAAGATATTGAATCAAAAATTTTCAAAAAAAATTCAATAAATAATTTTGTTAAAATTTCATATTTACTACTGCTATATTTTTATGATTTAGTCAAAAGTTTTAATTGTTTGCTACAAATCAATAATTTTATGTTAAAAGCAAGTTTTTAGATAATTTTAAAATAATATATTAATTGAAGGTCATTTAAATGATGAAACATAAATGCAGCAAGGCAAGAGTATTTAATTCAAATCAAAGAATTCACGAGCTTAAGTTAGTATTTCAAAGTTTTGGAAATGCTAGTGGAAGAGATGGAGATAAGTGTCTCATAAAGCCTAGTGGTGTAAATATGTCTAAAATTTCAAATGAAGATATAGTTAGTGTATCAATCAACAATTTAGATGATACAGATAATAATTATAAACCTTCATCAGATACGCCAACTCATTTAACACTATACAAAGAGTTTGGTGATTTGGGGGGTATTGTACACACCCACTCTCTTTATGCAACTGCTTGGGCTCAAGCTGGATTACCAATACCCTCATTAGGAACTACTCAAGCAGATTATTGGGAAGGTGATATACCAATTACAAGAGTTTTAAAAAATGAAGAAATTTTAAATGATTATGAAAATAATACAGGCTTAGTCATTGTAGAAAAACTCAAAGAAATGAAAACTCATCCTTTAAATTGTCCAGGAATTTTGGTCCGCAACCATGGTCCTTTTTCTTGGGGTAAAACAGTTGAGGAAGCTGTAAAACATGCTGAATTATTGGAATTCATAGCTAAACAAACTTGGATTGCACTATCAATTAATCCAAATGCTAAACCTATCTCTAAGTCTTTGCTCAAAAAGCATTTCAAAAGAAAACACGGCCCTAATGCATACTATGGCCAATGATAATACCAAAAATGAAATTTTTAAACCCTGTATTAGAAGCTAGCATAATAAAAATAATATATAAATTTAGATTTCTATTTTTATATGTGGTCTTTGGAGTTATTTCCCTCTTTTTAGAATTTGTTATAAGAAGCTATTTAATCGAATTAAAATTTACTCATTTAATTTCCACAATCATTTCAATTAATTGCGGGATTTTTTTCGCTTTTTGGTTAAACGTTAATTATAACTTTAAAATACCGCTTTCAAGAAGAAATCAAGCACTGTGGTATTTTATTTTTATTTCATTATTTTCTGCTTTTTTGCAAAGGTTAATAGCTAATATCATAGACCTTAGCTTTTTAAATTATGAACTTCAAAGATTATTAGTCTCTAGCTTTATGTTTGTTATTGCCTATGCTCTTCATCGAAAGTTATCATTTAGAGATTTTAAAAAAGTTGGGATTGCCATTTATGCCAACGGAGTAGAAGATCTTGCGTCAATACATAATAAAATTGGATATTTCCCTGATTTCATTCATGTAGATATCATCGATCAAACAATGAAAGATGATGCTGAAGATGTAAAAACCTATAAACTAGAGACAATGAGAGCGCTCTGGCCCAACACGCAAATTCAAAGTCACATAATGTCTTATAAACCTTCTATTTGGCTTGATCAGGTTGTACTTCATTCAGATGTCATATATGTGCACGCAGAGTGCGAAGAAAATGTTTTTAATTTATTTGATCTAATTAAATCAAATGGCAAAAAGGCTGGTTTAGCTTTAACTATGGGAACAAGTATTAAAAGTGTAATTAAATATTTAAAACTTGCTGACTATGTCCTGTTGTTGACGATACCAAGCCCTGGGAGTTCTGGCCAAAAATTTGATAGCGATGGAATAATAAAAATAAAAGAGATAAATGCGTTAAGTTTCAGAAGGCAATTTAATTTATGTATTGATGGTGGTGTAAACGAAGATATTGTAAACTACTTAGATGCTGAAAATATTGTTTCCGGTTCATCGGTATTAAATAGCCAAAATCCAAAAAATCAAATAATGCGTCTTCAAACAATTAGTCGTTACGAGGGTTAATGAGAAAGTCTGAGATTAAAAAAGAAATCGTAAATCAGTTGAATGAGAAATTATTATCAATTGAAGAAGTAATTTCAGTAACTCTAGTGGGCTCATTTATTGATAAACATGATTTATCTGGAATTAGTGATATAGATACTGTAGTAATATGTAAAAGGTTAGATGAATCTGTTTTTAATAAATGTATAAATGCCTCATCAAAAATTAATTTACATAAATGTGGATTAACAAATTATTCTCTAAAAATTAATTCAACATTTGGTCCTTTAAAATTTGATAAAAAAAATACTGTTGTAATACATTTAATGATTTATGACATAGAATCTCATATAAACCATGTAGTCGCGAGTCCCTTTACATGTTATGATTGGGAAAGAAGTAAAACTTATGAAGGAGTACCACTTAAAAAAATTTTTCCAGTAGGAGTGCTTCAATTTAAAGATTTCATTACTGCTAGACGGAGCTTAAGTAATTATATTGAAGATTTAAATAATAATCAAATTAGTTACAGAGAATATTCTTTTGATAAAGGTCAGGTTAAAGAGGTAGCTAAATACAATACTTTAGATGATAGGCATAAAGGAGAGTTTTCGTACCATATAATTAAAAATTTAATTACCAATTATAATAAATTAAAAAAAGCTAGTAACATTTCTCTTTCGGAAAATGAATTTATAAAAAATGCTGAAAAATATTTTATACAAACTGAAGAAAATTTGGTTAAACTAAAAAAAATAGTAAAAGTGAAATCAAATAGAGGGGAAAAATTCCCAAAAGGGACTGTTGAATTAACAAAACAATTTATAGGCAAATTTCAAAGATCTATAATCAATGATTGGGAAGATTCAATAAATATTTTTTTTATTAGACATTTTAAAACTGATTTAAATGACAATACTTTTTTAGGACAAAGAAGAGATCCAGAAATTAAAGAAATAAAATCAAAATTACAGCTAGATGATATTGATTGTATATACAGTAGTCCAATGCTAAGAACCATTCAAACCGCTGAAATAATCTCTAAAAAGAAAGAAATAATTATTGATAAAAGATTGAAAGAAATAGATTACGGATTAGCGGAGGGGCTTGACTATGATGAATTACATCATGGCTTTCCTTATATTATTGAAGGCTGGAAAAGTAAAAAAGATATGAGTTTTCCAGATGGAGAAAACACTGAGGATGTTTTAGTGCGTTTAAAATCATTTCTAAAATTTTTAAAAAAAGATTTAAATGCAAATAACAAGAAAAAGATTGGTATTGTAACTCATAATGTGATTTTAAGATGTTTGATTGGAACGTATTATAAAATAAATTTAAACGATTGGCATAAGCTCATTATTCCTCATGGAATTATTTTTGAATTCAAATTCAAAAATAATTACTTTTATCCAAATCTAGATAGAAGACTATTACAATCTATAATGAAAAACATTGTATTTAGAGTAATATGAGCCTTGCAGTTTTTTTAAATCCAAGTACCTCATTAAAAAATGAAATTAACCTTTGGAAAAAAAAAGTTAAAACCCATGGAATTGAAAGCAAATATATTAACCACCCCCCTCACTCTACAGTTATAAATGTAGAGGTTTGCGATTATCTCGCTGCGATTACTGATTTAAAAAAATCAGTAAAAAATTTTAAACGGTTTGAGATAACAGTTGATCATAAATCTGTATTTTGGCATGATGAACTAGCAGGCGGGCATACATTATATTTTGGTATTAAAAAAAACTCTGATCTTTTTTCTTTTCAAAAATTAATCGCTGAAAGTTTAAAAATTCATAAAATAAATTCCATAGCTCCAGACTTTATTATACAAAATAAATTATTATATGATAGTTTCAAAAATTATGGATTCCCATTTATTGGTTCGCACTGGGTACCACATTTCACCGTTGCTTCATTGAAAACTTTGAAAGAAGATAAATTGATAAAAAAATTTTTAGCAGATGTTAAATTAGAAAAATTTTTAATTGATTGTATATCTATATGGATTGTGAATAACGAACAACATAACGAAATAGAAAAAATTAATTTACTTTGAGAAGGGTTAACCTCATACCAATGGCCGGAGAAGGTCAAAGATTTTTAAACCAAGGTTATGATGTGCCTAAACCATTAATTGAGGTAGATGGTTTACCAATGATAATACAAGCAGCTAAATGTTTACCAGATGCTGATAATTGGGTTTTTATATGCAGGAAAGAACATATCGAGTTATATAATATTGATCTAACTCTAAATAAATATTTTAACAACTCGAAAATTATATCAATTGATCGATTAACTGAAGGGCAAGCTATTACATGTCTCCTAGCAAAAAATCATCTTAAAAAAGATGATATTTTAACAATTGGTGCATGTGATAATGGAATGTCTTACAATGAAAAAACATTTAAACAATTATGTTATAATAATGATGCAATAATTTGGACATTTAAAAATAACAAATCAGTATTAAAGGACCCATACATGTATGGATATGTAGATGTTGATAACACAGGTAAAGCAAAAAAAGTATCCTGTAAAAAACCTATTAGTAATGATCCAATTAATGATCATACCATCGTCGGAGCCTTCACTTTCAGCAAAGCAGAATATTTTATATCTAATACTGAAAAGATAATATCAAAAAAAATAAAAATAAATAATGAATATTATTTAGACACAGTAATGAATGAGTGTATCAAAAGCGGTTTAAGTGTTTCTACTTTAGAAACAGACCAATATCATTGCTGGGGTACTCCCTCTGACTTATTAGAATACAATGAAAATACATAAATAATTTCTTAAAAGAATGAGACTTTCAACTTGCCAAAACTATTTAATTCTTATAAAACTTAAATTTAAAAATTCTTAATATTTTAATGAAAAGAAATCCTATTTCATATTCAATATGGTTAATACCAAATGAAAAGAAATATAATATCTTAAATGATTTAATAAATAACATAGCTAAAAAATATAATTCTATTCA
>MDSZ01002365.1_pt1 | contig 10923 bp, 7 predicted proteins | sample 811201 | NCBI WGS metagenome assembly MDSZ01 (sample SAMN05326647, study PRJNA326480) | marine metagenome | isolation source: seawater | place: Indian Ocean: North | collected 2010 | reverse complement strand
TTATGTGATTTTTTTGTGTTTTGTTTTTGGATCGATTTTGTGTTGCGATGTATCGGAGTCATCATTTTCGATGTGACAACAATAATATGTATGCGGATTCGACGACGGATGAAAATGTTTCAATAATGTTCGTTTTTCTCTCTCTGTCTCTTTGAATTACATTCACGACTGACAAAACAACACGAATACTACTACTACTACTACTACTATCACTACTACTTTATAAAGATCGTGGAAGTGCACCCGAAAAAGAACAGCGTCGGCGTGCGATGGGTACAGGAGATTGGGGATAATTTGTACGCGTGGGACGGCGCGTCGCACGTGATTCACGTCGAGACGCTGTTGGAAATCAATGCGAATATGTTCCGGAGAAGTTCGAGACGACCTGCAGGGAAAAAGAAAAAGAAGGTTTCTCAGGCAAAGGGATCCCGAGACGTGTTTGAGCGCGTCTTGGCGTTTGTACATCCGGCCCCAAAGAGTAGAGCGAAAAGGGGACGACATTTGGATGACAACGACGACGACGACGACGGCGTTAGAAGAGTAAATAAGATTGTTGATGAAGAAAAAGCAGTAAAAAAAGAGAAGAAAAAACCGACGACGACGACGACGACGACGACGATGAATGAAATCACAAACGAAGACACCAAGAAAAATGTGGCGCAGGCGAAAAAGCCGACGACGAAGAGCTACACTACCGCCGCCGAGATGAAGAAGAAAATAAAAAACAACAACAACACCACCAAAGAAGAACCAGAACCAATCGAATGGTCCGAAAACGTCACCGGCGAAACCTTTTGCAACCAAGTGCAAGTGCCATTCAATTACATCACCAACCGTTTCATGCTCTCGTCGGACGATAAAATCATAGAAGAAGAGAGATACTTTGAAAAGTGTACGTGTAAACGTTTAGCGTCGATTTTCACGAGCAACACGGACGATCCAGTTACGGACGCAGACGTCCACGAGTATAACAAAGGTGAGTGTCCAACCAAAAGCATCGATTGTGGATCGGTCTTGTTCAAATTGCACGTCTACAAGTGCGATAACGATCGAATCGGTTTCGGCATCCGCGCGACGCGAGACATTTCTACGGGCTCCTTCATATGCGAATACGTGGGCGAAATCATCTCTCGAGAGCAAGCGCAATTTCGAGAGAAGGAATACAGCAAGCAAGGATGGTATTATTTACACGACATCACCAGTCCAGTGAACGAGAAAAAATACTCCATAGACCCGACGCGCAGCGGCAACGTCGGTCGATTCTTTAATCACTCGTGCAAACCAAACTGCACGACGTTGGAGTTACCGAACAACGCACAAAAACATAAGAAACACGCGTCCCCTTCTGATGCGCCAACCGAGAAGGAACGAATAATCGAAACCATGAAGTACGTGCCTCGATTAGCGTTCTTCGCGTGCAAAGATGTGAAAAAAGGCGAACAGTTAACTATCGATTATTCGCCGAACAGATTTGGCAATAGATTAAAGAAAACGGTAAAATGTATGTGCTCCGAGAGGCTGTGTAAACGATGGCTGTTTTGATCGATCGATCGAGAGAGAGAACACAACACGCAAAAAAGTTTCGGCGGAGCGCTGCACACGTCCGATTTTTTGCCTCCTCGTCTCGCGAAAGCGGCGACGGTTTTTCGCAAAATCGAGAAGAAGAAGAAGAAGGAGTACGCGTTTTAGAAGCGCGCGCGCGCGCGACTGCGCGAAGAGACCGAGAGGTGCTCAAATTTCCCAACACCCACCTTTCCGAACGCGAAGAACAAAAAATATATAATAGAGAGTATCGGTACATATGATAGCTATGAACACTACCTCCTTTTGTCGCGCGAGACGTGGTGCATCCTTAGGAGAAGATTTGACGCTTTCGTTTTGGCTGGATTTTTTCCATTTTTATTTGTCTTCATTTGTGTCATTAATCCGCACGCATTTCTCGTTCTTTCCCCGCTTTCGAACGCTCTAGAAACAACAACAACAACAACAACAACAACAACAACAACAACAAAAAGAAGAAGAAGTCGTCGTCTATGCTCGGCACGCCGTCCAAACTCTCTCGATCGTCGTCGTCGTCCTCCTCTCTCTCGAGTAAGAAGATTCGACTGAAAAAATCAATTGCAAAATGCCTTCCATTTTTAGGGGTGATTGCAACGCTGGTTTTCATCTCTGAATACGAGTTTCGCGACGCCGAAAACACCACCACCACCAGGAGGAAAGACGATGGTGGTGGCGGTTCGTCTTTTGGGAGGAGTTCCCCGTTGTATCGCGGCCAGAAATATTCGGGGGGACTGCGCTCGGAAGGAAGCACTTTTGGATATAATTATTACGGGGGATTCTCTTCAGCAAAATCATCACAATCCGGAGTAATATCGAGTAGTGGAGTCGACGATGATGATGATGATGCGGAACGTGCAGAGGATCAGCACGAACGTCTTTTGGGCGGCGAGAGTGGAAATGATGACACGTACGACGACGACGACGACGGTAGGAAAGAAACAAAGAAGATGAATCCGTACTCGCTCGTAGCGACGATTGACGACGACGATTCAGACGACGATTCAGACGATAGTAGTAGCAGCGGCGGTAATACTAGTAACAGCGATAGTAATGATGATAGTAGAAAATGCGGCAAACATGGCGCGTATAGCGAGAAATTGAACAAGTGTTTGTGTTCGGTATTGTACGAAGGAACCAATTGCGACCGAGTGAAACCGATGCCTTTGGAGTTTAAAGATATAGATTGCTTGAAAGCGTTTACGGGCGAATTCGAAGGCGATTTAGCCATCAATCGAGATCGAGTTTTGAAAGATAAGCAAGTGGCAGTGACTTTACCCGGAAAAGAGAAAGATCCAGATGGAGGCTATCGGGTCCTCGTCCCGAACGAGGAACCGCTTTTCTCCCAATTTGCGAAAATCTTACCGAAAAAAGACGAGATTGGACGCGCGTTTTTCGGCACGTGCGCGGTGGTCGGCTCTTCCGGAATCGTTTTGAATTACGATCACGGCAGCGACATCGACGAGCACGACATGGTCTTCCGTTTCAACAGCGCTCCGACGAGAGGTTTTGAAAAGCACGTAGGCTCGAAAACGACCTACCGAATCACCAACACCCAAAACTGGGGCTTCCACGAACCGAAAACGGACGAGAGCATTTTAATCCACTTCCGGGCAAAAAGCGCGATTAAAGGTTTGTTTTGGAACTCGAAACAAAAGAAACCGTTAAAACTCTACGCGTTCGCGCCGGATTTCGTGGAATACGTCGCGCAAAAAGTAAACTTTTTAGCCACCTCGGGTCTGTACGGCATCTTACTGGCCTTACAACGCTGCCACTCCGTCTCCGTCTACGGCTTCCAAGTCTCCACCCAACACGGCGCGTTATACCATTACTACGACCCTTGCGACGTCCCAGCTAACGTCGAGCGAGACGATACCGAATGGATCGTCATCCGAGAACTCGCTCGGCACGGTTTTATTACATTCGCGGAACCGTGCGTCGCCGAGTGCCACGAGACGAAAGACGCGTGCGACGCGTGTAAGAAAGAAAACGACAACTTTAAAAAAGTCAAACTCCCGAGTCGAGCGAAATGCGATCCGAACGCCGTCAGCAAAGGCCACCAGGAAGTGCCGTGGAGAGCAGAGAGGAGACAAGGGAGGAGGAGAGGAGCCACGGGCGGTCGCGTATTGTAAACACACGTCAAAAGAAACACACATCAAAAACCCTAAATTTGGAGTCACAATTTTCCCTTTACACATTCTTCGTCTTCAAACGCAACACACATAAAAGGGCGCTTTCTGGATCCAAAACAACTCAAGAGGATCGGGAAGGCGGCCTTTCGACGCGTCGTCGTTTTTGTTTGATGCCCCCTTTTTCTTGAAGGATCGATGACCTCTTTAGTATAATGGGAGTAGAGTAGAAAAGAAATGGTGTTTTTTTCTTCGTTTTCGGCGGCGAATTGCATCGGTTGGGTGCTCACGTGTCTCTCTATTTGGGTACTGCGCGCGTGCGTGTTCGACCCCATTTTTGCGGAAGAAGAAGAAAAGAGCACGCGCAACAACAACGAGCGCGTTCTGTACCCGCTCTTGGTGTCCGTCCCGGTGATTATCTTTTACGCGTACTGGAATTGGCTCTCGATGAAATTTTTGATTCATTCGTAGAAGAGAACTCTAAACAGTTGAGTTATATATACGCGGGGGGAACGCGCGCGCGGATCGGATCGGCTCGGTCGCGTCAGTCTTTGTGGAAAGCGGTTTCAATGTGGTGACACACAACACGAGTCAAAAAAAAAGAGGTGTGCGTGCTTCTTGGACGCGGCGAGTCGTCGCGCTCGCCCCCTGAAAGGTACGACGACGACGACGACGACGACGACGACGTGTCCTCCGTTTCTGTCTCGTTCGTCTTCTCTTTTGTATTGCTTGTACGTTAGACACCTGAAGATTCGATTCATACACCGAATATTCGCCGTTTGGCCGAAGCATAGATCATATTTTAGACCAGATCTTAAACCGATACGAACGCTTCGTTGCGTGTTTTGCGCGTAACGTAGGTCGCGCGCGTCGACCTGTCTGCTGGCACATTTTATTCGTTTTCTCGTTCTGTTTTGCACGCGACTTACCCCGGGCTGCTCGACGTTTTGTAGTGTCATCGAGCGAGCCCTGATCTGCGTGCTACATTAGTAGTTTTTCTAGGGCGCTTTTATGTTGCAACGCTGCGTTTCTCTCGCGGATGTTGGGTCAAGAAGCGCGCATATCCATACTTTTCGTTGCAGACGTCTGCCACGGTTTCGTTAGCTCTTCGTGGCTTTGAGCGAATCTGTCCAATGTCGTCTCACATCGATCATTTCTGCCCTCATGATAGGAAGCGGGGTTGACCGATTTTAATGGTTTACACTGTGCCAAACGGGCGATTACATTCTCGGGTTTTATTATATCGTTCTTGTTCTCGTTGTTGTCGGTACTCACGCTTTCTTTTCTCTCTCTCGTCGTCGTCATTACTACAGAGACAGGCAAAGAGAGTTCGTGAAAATATGTGTGTAATAAATAATACTGCGTTTTTGTTAGGCGCGTACGAAAAATGAATGCACGAAGAAGAAGAAGAAGATGATGATGAAGAATATCATGAAAACGCGTCTATTCTTACTCTTTTCTTTCAACGCTCTTTGATCCACTTGGCGGTTTCAAAATGTCCATTTTGGTAGGCAATATCGTGGCACTCTTGTCGATCGAAAGGACATCTGCGCACAAGCACTAAGTACTCCAAACACTCTAAGGAGCCTTTCCAAGCGGCTCTCCAACATGCGTCTTTACAGACCGGCGCGTCGTGGTATTCGATGAGGTATTTTAAAGTTTCCAAGTGGTTGTTCTGAGCGGCGTATTCTACCGCTAACGAACAGTGGTACATCTTGTCCGGTAAGAGATGGTCGTGTAAGTATTTCAAGACATTGAGTTGTCCCCCGTCTGCTAAAGCGGCAAATACCAAATCGTTGAGTTGTAAACCGTGTTCGACGCACAAAACGAATTGCGCGGGGGTTTCGATTTCGGAAATTTTTACCGCTTTGACTCTTCCTTGTTCGATGTTGGAGGAGGTCATGACGCCGAATTCTCTTAACGTTACTTTTCTGAATGCTTTCGAAGTTTTAGAGAGGAAAAAGCGAGCGTTGTTGCCAGCTTTTATGCATATTCTTTTCAAGAGTATTTTGTTGTGCAGATTCGAGGCGAAAGGGGTGAAATGGTCTCTTCGGTTTGTTGCGGTGAGCACGCTTTGGTTGTCGATGATTGAGTTCAGTTCGCGGTGTTGTTTCGGCACCATTTTCGGCTGCTTCTCGACGAACCCGGGCACGCCAAAACCACAATGGCCGTCGTTATCTTTCATACTCATGCGCTCTGTTTCAAATGGCTTCTTCTTCTTCTTCTTCTTCTTCTTTATTTTCTGAACATTTTCCTCTTCTTCTTCTTCTTCCGCCGAGGTATCGTCATCCAAAACTAAAACTCTCTTCGTCGTCGTCGTTATCATTTTCAGTTTCGAGATGTCGTCGTCGTCGTCGTCGTCGTCGTCGTCGTGGGATACGAGAGCATCACCACAGACGTTGTCGTTGTTGTTTTCGAGCATCTCCTCATCGCCGTCTGTCCGCGTACCTTTATCCGCGCGGGATACCGATTGGATCGAGACGCCGTCGTCGTCCGATTTTAGACAATCGGACATGTGATAATATTTAATCCGCATCTCGTTCGCTTCGATCCCACCATCGGACGCGTTCAAAGGAATCAACCCATGGGTGAGCACAGGAAGAGGAGGAGGAGGAGGAGGAGAAGACAAAAGCACTCCCTCCTCCTCCTCCTCCTCGTTCTCGCGTTCAACGAGAGGAGCGTTCATTTTTTGACACGCGTGGTTTTCTTTTTGTGGTGGTGTGTTGACCAACCTCGGAAAAAAAAAAGGCGTTTCTGAGAAATTAAAAGACATACGTACGTGTAGTATAGGAGGATTCCTTTTTTATTATAGTATAATCTACGCGCTAAACTCCACCGATATTGATTAATTCACGCGAGCGAACGGAACCGGTTGTAACACGCGACGCTTCGACGGGGTTCCCGCCAGTTTCGGCTTTTTACCGGAATCTTCTCCTCCGTCGACGTCGAGGCGCAACGCTTTCACCGCGCCGGCGCTCCTCTCCGTCTTGTGCTCTTGCGATAATCGTTTCTTGGCGGTTTCCGCTAAACCCTGTAAATCGACGTTGATCTTCGACGCTTCCGAGACCATGCCCCAGATGCGTTGCGAGACGTGACTTCTTTGTTTGTCGGCGGATGATGATGAAGAAAATGTGACTGGTTTTCCTGCGCTCTTCGTCGTCGTCGACGTTCGGCCTAAGCGAGAAGTTGTTCGCATGGACGTCTTTGGCGTTTGAAATCTGTCCGCGGGAGAGGAAGGCGCGGAGACAAAGTTGTCTCGAATTGACAAAGGCGCCGTCATCGGCGTCTTGCCATTCTCGTGAGCAGAAGGAGAAGAAGAAAGTTTTATCGTCGTCTTTGACGGCGTTGGCGACGATACGTTCTTACTCGCCGCGCAGAAATTTTCGACAATCACTTGCGCTTCCGCGTCCAATCCGTCGAAAAATGATTTATGGATGTGCACCACCTCGGCAACTTTCATCGCTTTCCTCTCGAGCGTTTTTAACGCGTCTTTCAAATTCTCAATTTCTGTGTTTTTCATGCGCTCGTTCGCGCTCAACACGTTCGCGTGTCGTTCGACGTTCTTCTTCAACATATCCGACAGCTGTTCGCAGTTTTGTTCGGATTTCTGCAAATTTTCTCGTTCCTCGCGCAATTGCTCTTCCGTGACCTCTTTCGACGCGCGGAAGGCCTCCAGCTGCCGTTTGGACTGTTCGGATTCTCGTTGATACTTGGAAACGTCGCCTAACGCTGCGTTCAACGTCGCTTGTTTGTCTCGCACTTTGGCGTGTAAACTCGCGGTTTCGTCTTCCAAGAAACGCAGTTTTGAAGACATGTTATCCTTCTCTCTGTTCGCTTCAGAGCGTAAACGTTCAATTTCCTCGACGCGAGTACTCAATACCGTTTGCGTGTGTTCCAAAGATGCTTTACATGCCGCCGCTTCCGCCGCTGCTCGTTCGCACTTCTTTTCCGCGCTCGCCGCGATCGTCCGTAACCGGTCCATCTCCTTCCCGTTCGTCTCGATCGTCTTTTGATGTTCGCAAATCGTCATTTTCGCGACGTCTGCGGCGTCAAGCAAGTCTTCGATATAAATCGCGCAATCTTCCTGCGTTTGTACGCGCACCTTTTGCTCGTTCTCGCACAAATCTTTCGTCTCTTTTAGCTTGACGCGCATCTCTCGCAACTCCGCGTCCTTCGCGTCGCGTTCGGTTCTCAACTCCAAACATTTGCGATTGGCCTCGAAAAGCTCCGATTTCGCGTCTGAAAACGATTTATCTCGATCGCGCTGCATCGCATCCACTCGAGCCGATAGCGACGTTTCTTTCTCTTCCGCCACCTTTAGTTGTCTTTCCAAAGAGTCTCGCTCCGCTTTCGCTCGCTTCGCTTGTTCTTCCAACGCGGCGACTTTCGACTGCTCGGCTTGGATGAGTCTATCTTTTTGCTTCAGATGTTGCTGAGCGATGATGATGCCGTTTTTGTCGTCGTTAGTTTTACCGGGGCTCGTCGTCTTCTCCTTCGACTTTTGTTGAATCAAATCGTCTTCCAACTTTTTGACCACCTCGTCTTTATCCTTCAACGAGACGCGCATGCGTTCGAGTTCACCGTCTTGCTTTTTCTTCTCCGAGTGCATTTTGTTCAACAACTGTTCGTTTGCACGTAACCGCTCATCTTTCTCCTCAATCTCTCGAGTCATCTCTTTCACTTTCTCCGTCAAAACGTTCAACTCCTGTTCGGCTTTCGTGTCGTCTGAGGTGACGCGTCGAGCAGTCGCCGCGTACTTTTGCTCTAATTCAGTCAACGCCTTTTCTTTCTCGTGCAATTTTCTCTTCTCGGCTTGCAATTGCCGCTCTAACTGTCGCATCGCTTTCGTCATATCGGTCACTTTCTGTCGATCGATGGCTAACAGTCTCGAGTGGTTTGATGACGACGATGTGGCATTTTGTTGTTGTTGTTGTTGTTGTTGTTGTTGTTGTTGTTGGTGGTGGTGGTGGTGGTTCTCTTTTCTTCGATCACCACTCTTCTTTTCGTCGTCATATTTACTATTATTATTATTATTATTATTATTATTATTATTATACGATTGCATCGCCTTCAAGTCCCTCAGTTCAATCTCTTGTTGCACCGTCGAATACTTTTCGAGCATCTCGTTTTCGATGTTTTCTTTTTCTTCGATGACGTTCAAATGCTTCAAGATTTCACCTTCGCGTTGACGCACCGTCTCCTTCAACGCGTCTTTTTCCTGTTCCACTTTCTCTAAAGACTCTTCCAAGACGCGTAACTCCTCGATTCTTTTCTTTTTTTCCTCTTCGATCCGTTTCATTTCCGATATTGTTTCTCGCATGGTCTTTTCCGCGTTCGCGCGTAACTCTCGTTCGTAGTCTAGGTCCGATTCTAACTGCGTTTGGATCTCCGAGAACTCTCTCTTTCTCTCTTGGACTTCCTTTTGCAATATTTTGTTCTGCGCTTCCACTTTCATCACCTCTTCGTTCTTCTCTTTCAAGTCGTTCGAGAGTGCAAACACTCGTTCGTGTGCGATTGATATCGCTCGCGAATTTTGCGAGGCATCTGTTGTTTTTTCTTCCAACTCTTTCAATCTCGCGTTCGCGTCGGCTACGTTTCGCCTCGCGGCTTCTCGTTCCTCGATGAGTTCTTTACGCTTTATCTCGGATTCGCGCGACATTCGTTCGCTCATTTCCAGCTCTCGTCTCAGTTGATCCAGCATTTTACCTTGCGCTTCGATGGTAAACTCTTTCTCTTTCATCGAGCGTGTGCTTTTCGATTTCGTGCGCGCGATTTCTTGGAGCAACTTTTCGCGTTCGATCGAAGCGAGAGACGCCTCTTTCGAAAATCGCGCGCGTTCGCGCGCGATGGCGCGCGTTTTCTGGTGTAAAGTTTCGCATTCTTTCTCAAATTTTTGACGTTGCACGCGTTCTTTTTCGAGCGATTTTTGTAACATCAGGTGTTCTTTTTGGAGCGTCTCTTCGATCAGTTTCGATTGATGCGCGTGTTTATCGTTGTCTCGTTTCATTCTGCTCGCGAGGCGTTCCATCGCTTGCCTGTAGAGAAGGTATTTATCTTCTTCTTTCTTTGTCGTCGTTGGTTTCGACGTCGTCGCCGTGCATCCTCTCGAGTGTTCTTCTCTCCGTCGTTCTTCCATTATTATTTCTTCTTCTTCTTCTTCTTCTTTTTCTTTTCGTCGACGATTTTTTTGGGCGGCGTCGTTCGACGTTCTTCTTCCCGATGTCCTCCCGTCGGGGGGTACGGACGACCCGTCCTCGTCCAGATGTTTGCCTTCATCATCAGCCTTCATCATCTTCTTCTTCGTGTCTTCGTCCTCCTCGAGAGGAGTAGTAGTACTCCTCTCGACGCCTTTAGTGGGGTCAACACAGCGAACAGAAGAGACACTGGTGCCACTCAACCACACGTCTCTCGATCGTCGTCTCCAGTCTCCGTCTTCGACCAAAGCCGCTCCGGCGGACGCCTCCTTTGTTCCCCTCTTTTTCTCAACCGCAGAGTTCTGCGGGGAAGACGTCGTCAAAGTCTCTTTCGATAATGGAAGGCCTTTGTCTTCGTCTTCTCTCTCGCGACTCTTCTTTCGTCGTCGTCTTTGGTGGTGGTGTGTTTTTTGGTCGCTTCCAGGAGTCGATGATGACGACGACGATGGTCGTATCGCGTATCGCGTTTCGTCTTCATTGCCTCCTTTTCTTCTTCTTCTCTCGTCAAAATCCGGCATTCCAATCCAATTTTCCTTTCGAGAAAACGACCACCCACCAAAACGCTTTTTGTGCTCCTTCTCTGCTTCGAGACCGTCGTCGTCGTCGAAAAAGTCGTCAGTCGTCGTCGTATTCTTCTTCTTCTTCTCTCGTAAAACGCGCGCAGTAGTCTCGTGCGATGATGCGTTCCATCGTTTCAACAGTTCTTTCCGTTCGCGTCTCGACATCGATATCATTTTCGCCTCTCTCTCTCTCTTCTTACGCAAGTGTTGTTGGTGTTAAAAAAAGAGAGCAAGAGAGAGAGAGAGAGAGGAGACTCTCTCTCTCTCGCTCTGTCTCCCAAAGAGCGCCCGCGCGCTTCTTTCGCGTCGAGAGAGAAAAAGAGTGTTTTGCGCAAAGCGCGTGTATACTACGTCAGGTTCGAGTCGTAAAGGGCTACTAAAAATGAATCCAAAAATGTTGTTTTTTTTTTCGAATGTTTTTTTTGTGTGTGTGTGTCTTTTTTTTATAGGGTTTAAGGTTTCATGTGACACCTTAAACACTTT
>MDSZ01268793.1_pt1 | contig 10924 bp, 12 predicted proteins | sample 811201 | NCBI WGS metagenome assembly MDSZ01 (sample SAMN05326647, study PRJNA326480) | marine metagenome | isolation source: seawater | place: Indian Ocean: North | collected 2010 | reverse complement strand
GGAGTCATGCTAATTAAAAATGTTTTTTTACTAAAATTTTCTCTCCAATTAAATCGTGATTGGGATGGCACTGATGGTAGCTCAGATGGAACTGGTGTTTATTGTGCAACAAAAAATACTACTGGTTATGAGGAAAGTGGCGATCTTATGCAATGTGATTCTTCTCCTGTAACTGCTGGTGAACTATCAGCTGGTATGAATAGTTTTGGTTACGATGTTATTCTCGGCGTTAAACAAAATTTTGAATTTTCAGCTACTGCAACTAATCTCAATGGAACGGGAGCGAGTATCTCTGGTTATTTGCTTAACACTAGTGGCAATTTAGCAACAAGCACGGCAGAAGTTGAAGCATATGAGCGTCTACTTGGTATTAATGCATTTGCAACACCAGTAGTCGTCACACCTGAGACTTCTGGTTTCGATATGGCATTTGGTATCAATCAAGGCGCGACTATTTGGGATACTGGTAGTAATGTGGACGGCGGAGAACGCAACATTGGTGGCGGTAGTGGCCCATTTCAAGCAATAATCACACCAACAAACTTCTAGTTTTACCTACTTATGACAATCATAGGATTCTAATAAACATAGTTTCCTATTTCTAAGATGTGAGATGATCAGCAGTATACTCCCAAGGATTGTCACAATAATTGAAACGAAACCCTCTGAGTCTTCTTCTGAATAAAATATGTCATGAAAGGCTAATGCACTAATTAGACACACCAGACCCATACCCCCAAGGATCGCGACTTTCATATCGCCATGTTTCCTACACCCTAATGTAAATGCCACTAAACCACATGGTATTATGAAATACATCAAAGCCTCATGAAATTCATGACTGGCTAGAAACGAATACGGGGCGATTATGAATATAGCCGGCAGTAAAACGCAATGGATTGCGCATATCGAAGAAATCGTAATACCTAAATTGTCTATTACTTTTTGCATAACGTATGAGGTATTATGCATATATCTAACAAAAAATGATAGCATAAATAATTATGATATCTAAAGATTTCACACTATGTCTAAAAAATGGACAGGTCATGGTTGACGATCAACTTGTGTCGACAAATGTATATGTAGAAAATAATAAAATTGCACTTGTTTCTAACGACAGCTACAACTCATCAAAAACTATTGATTGTAAAAACCTTATTATATTACCTGGGGTAATTGATTCCCAGGTTCACTTTAGAGAGCCAGGACTCGAGGGTAAAGAAACACTATCTTCAGGAATGTTGTCGGCTATTGCTGGTGGTGTTACCGCAATATTTGAAATGCCTAACACAAATCCACTTACTATTACGCCTGAAACCATCCATGATAAGCTCGAGCGTGCGAGCAAAGGTGCATGGTCTGATTATGCATTTTACTTGGGTGGAACTATGAGAACCTCAAAAAATTTATCTGAGTGGGAAAACCTTAAAGGGGTGTGTGGTATAAAAATATTTATGGGTGCAAGTACTGGAGATTTAATGACAGCTTCAGACGAAGAGGTTGAATCTGTTGTTGCAAATGGTTCTAGAGTAATTGCTGTCCATGCAGAGGATCAAATGATAATGATGGATAATTTCAAATCTATTCTCGCAGACAGCAACGATGTAGCTATGCACTGCAAGTGGAGATCACCTGAAAGTTGTCTATCAGCTACACAACGCGTTGTGAAACTTGCTAGGAAACACAAGCGACGCGTTCATATTCTTCATATCACCACTAAAGAAGAAATGGACTTCCTATCTAGGAATAAGGACGTTGCAACTGTTGAGTTGTTAGCCAATCATTTAACCTTGCATGCACCTGATTGCTATGAAAGGTTAGGGACACTTGCTCAACAAAACCCACCAATTAGAGAAAAATATCATCAGGACGCCCTTTGGAAAGCGCTTAATAACGGTGTTGTCGATATTATTGCATCAGATCATGCCCCACACACACTAGATGAAAAAACAAACATTTATCCAAAGTCACCCAGTGGTACACCTGGTGTGCAAACACTTGTACCCATAATGCTGAATCATGTTAATAATAAGAAATTATCCTTAGAAAGACTTGTTGAGTTATGGAGCTATGGACCAGAGCGTGTTCACAGAATACGCAATAAGGGAAGGATAAGACAAGGATATGATGCAGATTTCACGATTGTTGATATGAAAAAAGAAAGAACAATAGAGAATAGCCAACAAAAATCTAAAAGCGGATGGACCCCTTTTGATGGAATGAGAGTTAAAGGTTGGCCAACACATACATTCATCAGAGGACATTGTGTTATGTGTGATGACGAGATAATAGGAAAACCAATCGGCGAAATGGTCAAGTTTAAAGAGACATCATGAGAGACAAAATTGTAAATAGTCAACTTAAATTATTCTATGACCTTGCATACAATCTTGCAGAACTTGCGTTTTTTGAGGATGAAGTTCCTGTAGGTGCAGTAATTATCAGAGATGACTCATGTGAAGTTATTAGTTCAGCTTATAATCAAATGAAAACAAATAGATCAGCACTTGATCACGCAGAGATGATTGCTCTGAGAATAGCCATGTCTAGGCTGAATCAAGAGAGACTTATAGGATGTTCCTTAATATCAACACTTGAGCCATGCCCAATGTGCGCGCAAGCAATTAGCTTTGCTAGGCTCACCAGCATAACTTTTGGTGCAGAGGATCCTAAAAGTGGCGGTGTTATTAATGGTCCAAAGATATTTGAGTCATCATCATGCCATCATAAACCAAATATTATCAAAATTGATGACAAGGGTAAGTCACAAGTATTACTTCAAAAATTCTTCAAAAATAAGCGCAAAAAATAACTAAAAAGAGCATTGTCAAGCTTGTACATGCTTTTTTTTAAGGGTATCTTGAGCACTGCTATGGACTTGGGTATGTTTATTGCACCTTAAAACCTTGAAACTATGAGTGAATTCCTTAAAACCTTTGATAAATTAAACGACGCACAACTGAGATCAAGTGTGAAACTACTTGGTAAATTGCTAGGAAATATCATCAAATCTCATGCTGGGAACGACGTATTCATTGCGGTAGAGAAACTTAGAAAAGGCTTTATCAACCTAAGAAAGAATAATAATCCCATTAAGCATGATCAACTCATTCGATATATCAAGAGACTAGATCCTAGAACGTTAACCAATGTTATACGTTCTTTTTCAAAATACTTTGCATTAGTGAATGTTGCCGAAGAGGCATATCAGCATATCAATAGGACAGATAGACTAAAATCTGGCTTTGATTCATGGGAAGGATCCTTTGACCAAACACTAAGAGAATTTAAGGCTGCAGAAATAGATGCTAGTCAGCTGAATAATTTAATTAATTCTTTACACTACATACCTGTTTTCACTGCTCACCCAACTGAAGCTAAACGGAGAAGTAAGTTAGAAGCAATGAGGAGAATTTTTAATACTATTTTAGAACTTCAAAGCTATAAAGGCCAGTCTATTAAAAGAGAAGAGCTTATTGATGAGCTTCGAGCAGAAATTTTGATTCTTTGGAGAACCGATGAAGTAAGGCTCAGAAAACCTACAGTATTAGATGAGGTAGAGAATGGTCTGTATTATTTCAGGACCTCATTGTTTAAGGCTATTCCGGAAGTTTATAGAGATTTGGAAAAAGCTATAAAAAGGGTTTATCACACTGATGAAATAAAAGTTCCAAGTTTTATAAGATTTGGATCATGGATAGGAGGCGACAGAGATGGAAATCCATTCGTTACACCCGATATTACACGTGAGGCAGTATACATGCATGCGGAAACAGCACTACATGAGTACATAAGGAGAGCTCAGAAATTGTCCACATTACTAACTCACTCATCTGGATTAACTACCCCATCAGAGAGTTTTTTGGATTCATCGAAGAAAGATGAACAATATAGAGAGGAAGCATTTAGAGACACAACTCAAGATTTTGCAAAAGAGCCATATAGAAGGAAGCTAAAAATCATCAGATACAGGCTCAAGCAACGTTTAAAAATAATTCAGAAATTAAAGAATAAAACTGATCATAAAGTAGAGCATGCTTACGAATCCGAGCAAGAGCTTTTGAGCGATCTTTACCTCATTAGAGAATCCCTGATATCAGATAATGATGATATCTTAAATGACTTCGGTTTAAATGATTTCATCAGACTTGTCGAAACATTTGGTTTTTATCTTGTGAATTTAGACATAAGAGAAGAATCTACAAATCATACTAATGCCATATCTGAGATATTAAGGGTACATCAAGGCACCGATTACTCCAGCTTAAGCGAGCCTTCAAAAATATCAGTTCTAGAGGAATTTATTAAATCAAAATCAACTATTAATGACATTTACAATTCTCTGAGCGAAGAGTCTAAAAAAGTACTGAACGTATTTACAGTAATGAAAGAGTTAAGTAATGAAATTAGCCCACATGCTTTTGGTAATTACATAATCTCTATGACACATCATGCTAGTCACGTTTTTGAGGTACTTGCGCTAGCAAAATTGTCAGGTCTTGTTACATATGATGATGGCAGCCTAAATTCATCCATTCAGGTAACGCCATTATTCGAGACTATTGATGACCTAACCAGGATTGAGGAGATATTGGAGGATCTATTCAGTAATCAAACATATAACAATTTAATTGGTCATTACAAAAATGGAAAATTACAGGAAGTCATGCTTGGATATTCCGACTCATGCAAAGATGGCGGAATACTATCATCCTCTTGGAGCTTGTACAAAGCACAACAACAGGTCCTGGATATTTCAAAAAAATATAAAATTGAATGTAGGCTTTTTCATGGGAGAGGAGGAACTGTTGGTAGAGGCGGAGGACCCACTTATAACGCAATTTTAGCTCAACCAAATAAAACTGTAAGAGGGATGATTAAGATTACAGAGCAAGGAGAAGTCCTATCTTACAAGTATGCTGTACCTCAGTCTGCATCATATGAACTTGAGCTTGCAGTAAGCGGCCTCATGAAAGCAAGTCAGCATTTAGTCCTGGGTGATTCAGTGTGTACTAACAATTTTGAGGAAATTATGAGTAAAATGTCCACTGCAGGAGAAAAAAAGTATAGAGATCTTACTGACGACAAAGAAGGTATCATGGATTATTTCTATGAGGCTACTCCTGTACAAGAATTAGCTGAGCTTAATATTGGATCCAGACCCTCTCACAGAAAAAAAACTCAAAGGTCAAAGTACTCAATCAGAGCAATACCTTGGGTTTTCGGTTGGTCATTGTCAAGACATACCCTTCCTGCATGGTATGGGTTAGGGACTGCATTAAACCAAATGGTTGGGGATAATGATGATAATATTAATAAACTCAAGGACATGTATGCTGAGTGGCCTTTCTTCAGAGTCTTACTTGATAACATACAAATGGCATTAGCTAAATCAGATTTGGGTATAGCAAGGGACTATTCAATGCTTGTAAATAATAAAGAAGCTGCAAATGATATAATTAATGATATAGAACTTGAATTCCACTCTACTGTCTCAACATTATTAAAAGTAGTAAACTCAGAAGAACTTTTAACTGAAAATACTAAACTTTCGTTATCTTTAAGTAGAAGACAGCCATATCTTGATCCTCTTAACTACATACAAGTGATGTTGTTAAAAGCCCATCGAGAGATACCTGACGAAGACACTGTCAATCTTGATCCATTATTGAGAACTATCCATGCTATAGCAACTGGTATGAGAAATACTGGATAATAATGTCTAAAATCTTAATAGCTCTAGGAATTATTCTAGTCTTGCTAGGTATCTTGTACCCCTACCTTAATAGCATAGGGCTTGGGCGTTTACCGGGTGACATTATTGTAAAAAAAAATAATTTTACTCTCTATTTTCCAATTACAAGTGCGATAATATTAAGTATTATTATTACTATAATATTCAAATTTTTGAAATGACTGAGAACAATCTTATTACAGACCTAAACAGTGAGTGTGGATCATCCGAGCCTTACGCGTTGCAAGTGACAGATAATAGTATGGAACCAGAATTTCCAAAAGACTGTGTTGTTATTGTTGATCCATCAGGGTCTTGCACGGATGGACAATATATTTTTGTTGAATACGATGGTGTGAGATGGTTTAGAAAATTCAAAGTAATAGATGGTGATAAATATTTGATCGCTATCAATAGTCAATACCCTGAGATCAAACTTGATAACTCTTACGATATTATTGGTGTAATTGTCCAAAAAAATGTAAACAGAAAAATTACGCACTACAATTGATATGAAAAAAGTTACGATCTATAGCACTAAAATTTGCCCTTACTGTATTAGGGCTAAAAACTTTTTTGATAAAAAAAATATTGAATACGATGAAATTATGATTGATAGAGACCCGTTACTGATTAAAGAGATGATAGAAAAATCCGGAAGACAGTCTGTTCCTCAAATATTCATAGGAGAATATCATGTAGGAGGTTTCGATGATCTTATTGAACACGATATGGACGGTAAACTAGAGGGCTTGCTAATCTAATGGATCTAAGAGAAAACCGTTCCATGGAGCTTGAGAGTGGCATTGCTGCATTTGAAACAAAAAACTTTGCTCACGCAACAAAGTTATTATCACCAATTGCTGAAGAGGGCAATGCTGACGCTATGTACCGCATGGCTATCATGCTGCAAAATGGACTAGGCTGTATAGCAAATGAGGATAAAGCTTTTATATATATGAAAAAAGCTGCTGAATCAGGACTACCCCTTGCTATGCATGCGCTTGGGTTTATGTATTTTGAGGGAGAATGTACTGAGAAGAATCCTGACTTGTGCATAGTGTGGTTCGAGCGTGCCGCCAACGAGGGCATGATGGGATCTGCAACCACGCTTGGCATGATTTACGAAGAAGGAAAAATTGTTGATAAGGACTTAAATAAGGCCGAGGAATGGTACAAAAAAGCCGGAATATCTAAGTAATCTTCATGAAGTATTTCCCATTTTTTTTACAACTGGAAAAATTACCCTGTTTGATAATTGGTGGAGGATCTGTAGCGGAAAGGAAATTAGATTTACTACTAAAGGCGAATGCAGATATTACTATCGTCTCTATAAAGTTTACTGATTATATTTTAGAGTTATCTAAATCTAATAACATTAAATGTATAACACAGGAGTATACAAAAGATCTTTTAAGTGAAAAAAAATATAAATTTGTCATTTCAGCAACCAACAACATTACTCTTAATCAAAAAGTAGCAGATGATTGTGCTAACCAAAACATAATTGTCAATGTTGTCGATCAACCAGAAATATGTGATTTTATATTTCCATCAATCTTAGAAAGAGGGGATATTACAATTGCTGTATCTACAGGTGGCGCTTCACCAGTTCTTGCAAGAGTTCTTCGTACGAAACTAGAGACTATGGTTCCATCTAGCTATGGAAAACTCGCTGAAATTGTATCAGCCAACAGAGTTAAGGTTCGTAAAAGAATGAAGAGATTTTCTTCTAATAAAATATTTTGGGAACAAATGTTAAATGGTAAGTTTTTAGAGTTAGTATTATCAGGTAAATCAGATGAGGCTGAGCTTTTCCTTAACCAACAAATAGAGAGTTTTAATGAAGATGTCGCTAATCAAGGCGAGGTATATTTGGTTGGTGCTGGGCCAGGAGATCCGGATCTACTCACCTTCAAAGCTCTTCGTTTAATGCAACAAGCAGACATAGCTCTCTATGACCGACTTGTTCATCCTTCTATTGTTGATTTGATTCGTCGGGATGCAACAAAAATTTATGTTGGGAAAGAAAGAGATAATCATGTCGTTAGGCAAGAGGAAATTAATGAGTTGCTAGTGAAGTACGCTAAAGAGGGAAAGAAAGTACTTAGATTAAAGGGAGGAGATCCTTTTATATTTGGAAGAGGTGGAGAGGAGATTGAAACTCTGGCAGAGGAGAAAATTGCATTCCAAGTTGTACCAGGCATCACTAGCGCGAGCGGATGCTCTACGTACGGAGGTATTCCACTAACACATAGAGACTATGCTCAGAGCTGTATCTTTGTTACAGGTCACTTAAAAGAGGGGAAATTAGAATTAAATTGGGACAAACTAATTCAACCGAATCAGACAATTGTTTTTTATATGGGCCTTGTATCCATTGATATTATTTGTTCACAACTAATCAAGCATGGCCTAAGTAAAAACACACCTTGCGCGCTTATTCAGCAAGGTACTACTAATACACAGCAAGAATATATATCGACGTTAAGTGATATGCCTGATCTTGTGAAGGCTAAAAAGCCAAAAGCACCAACAATTTTTATCATTGGGGGAGTTGTCTCGCTTAGAGATAAATTGAAATGGTACAAATCTAGCGCTGAAGACTAAAATTTATTGGTACCCTTAATTCTATAACTTTTTTTCTTAATGATTCTGGAATAGGTGGGAAGGGAGCAGATTTAAGAACGATTTTTTGTGCTTCTCTATCAAGAAGACGAAAACCTGACGAGGTAACTTTGAGATTTATTACTTCACCACTTTTTAAGATTGTAAACTCTACAACAGGCGTACCCTCTTGTCTGCGCTGGAGTGAGAGTAGAGGATATTTCTTATTGGAATCTAATATATCTCTAACGACACCATAGTAAGATTGATAGATCTTATTAGTCCGATCACCTTGCAATCTATTATCAAAAATTGCCTGCTGTTCAATCTCCTCTTGCTTAATTATTTTCTTCTCAATGGCATTTAAGGAATCTATATCTTTTGAATCATCTTTTTGATCTTTGATCAGTACCATTTGAATCTGCATACCCTGCTCACCTATTTGACTAATATCTCTCTGAATAAAAGAAGTTTTAAGTGATACTAAAAAAATTAGATGCAGGATCAATGAGATCAAAATATAGTTTGATAAATTATCTGTATGCATTTAGGCTAGATAGCAATTTTATGTTTGTAATTTTGTTTTTCTGAAGTTCTAGGAGAATATAATTGATATCTGAGAAAAGAAGTGATTTGTCAGCAACTAACACTACCTCAGTGCTTTTCATTAATTTAATTTCTTGATTTATTTGCTTCAAGGAAATCATTCTATCATTCACAAAGATATTATTATCCTCGTCTATATATATTTTAGTTATTTCCTTATTATCAAATTTGTCCAGATTTGCAGATGGGAGTTGTATATTTTCCTTGACTATATTTTTTTCAATAGCACCAACAATCATGAAAAATATTAGAAGCAAAAAAATTATATTGACCAGCGGTAACATCCCATCATCATCATAATTTCTTCTTTTCTTATTTTTCAATTTCATTAGATATTATTCCTATAGAAATGTTTTTTATTTTGTTTTCTTTCAGAAAGCTCATTATAGATAAATATCTCTGGTACGTTACATTATTCTTGGCAGTAAGTATTATAGAGTATTTATCAGCCTCTTTTATTGCAAGTTTAAGCATAGTAGGTAAGTCTTTATCGTCATAGACTTTACCCTCGCTAATAACAGTCTGATCTTGATTGACTAATAATTTAATTATCTTAATGTCTTCGTTACTAGATGAAGTTGATTCCTTCGTCATGCTTGTATTTAATTCTCCTACTTTGTTAAAATTCGAAGCTAGCATAAAAAATATCAATAGGATGAATACTACATCTATAATAGGTGTGAGACTAATCTTGGTCATGTCGATACTCTAAAATATTTCAGGGAAAAATCCAAATAAAATACTTAATTAATGAGAATCATTATCATTTACTATTGCAAATGAGAATCATTCCTAATACAATACTAGCAATTAATATATAGAAAAGGATTGATTATGAGAAAAACAGCCATTCTTATTGCCTTTTTAAGCTCTAACGCTGTTGCAGACGAGCTGGCTCCACTGAGTATATTTGGGGGGCAAGAGGCATCTGAGATAGCTGGTTCATCATCGTTTATTGATGACCAGGAACTTAAAAAGTCGGGCTACACAGACACAGAAAGGATAATGGGAAGAGTCCCTGGCGTCTTTTCACAAACAGAAGATGGTCTCGGGCTTAGAACAAATATTGGTATGCGTGGGGCAAATCCGAATCGTACTACCAAAATTAATATTACAGAAGATGGAATATTACAGGGCCCAGCTGTGTATTCAAACCCATCCATGTACTTTTATCCAGATGTGGGTGACGCAGAGGGGATTGAGGTACTTAAAGGCGCGGCAGCAATCGGTAACGGCCCAAGAACTACATCTGGTGCTATAAATTATTTATCCAGAAGTGTTCCAACAAGTGGTTCAAAAGGATACTTAAGCCAAACATTTGGTGATGAGGACTATCTGAGAAATCATTTTTACTATGGTGATACAGTAGGAAATTTGTCATATGTGTTTGAAACACATAAAACTGCCTATGATGGACATAAAGATGTAGATGGTAATAATGATAGTAATACTGGCTTTAGAAAAAATTCTGATTTATTCAAAATCAGATATACGATGCCAAGCTCATTCATGGAATTTTCAAGCCAGAATACTTCCGAGACTTCTCATGCATCATATATTGGTTTAACCAGAGCAGATTTTGGAGCGAATCCATATAGAAGATATGCAGCATCATCAAAAGATAAGATGGATAATGATTATCATCGATATATTTTCACTTATGGCATGGAGCTTAGCCCAACATCAAGTTTACTGGCTAAAATCTATAAATCTAAATATAGCCGTAATTGGAAAAAAGTTGGTGAAATGAACGTTTATGCGGATGGAAATAACAACACTACACTTACAAAAGTTAAGTTATCTGCAGTTGACTGGACTACAAACTGTGCAGCTGATACAGGTGTAGAGCTCAGAGCATGTAATATATTAACGAATGGACACCATATGGTATCTGGTGAGAAAATTAAGCGTTCATTGGGTCATCGTGATTATGGTATGTATGGATATGACTTAAGGTACAACACTGTTATGGGT
>MDSZ01177962.1_pt1 | contig 10925 bp, 7 predicted proteins | sample 811201 | NCBI WGS metagenome assembly MDSZ01 (sample SAMN05326647, study PRJNA326480) | marine metagenome | isolation source: seawater | place: Indian Ocean: North | collected 2010 | reverse complement strand
GGTTTCAACGGAGACTATCGCGTCCACCTACTGCAGACTTTTTCCAATCCGAGCCATTGGAATGAGATTTTTCACTGTTTACGGTCCAAGAGGACGTGAGGATATGGCGATACACAAATTCCTAACAGCAGTTAGCGAAGGAAAACCCCTGACAATGTTCGGAGACGGCACGTCCAGTAGAGATTATACGTTCGTTGGTGACATAGTCACCGGGATTCTTAACTCAATGAATTTTATTGCGGAATCCATGCCTTTACATTCTCATGAGATTTTTAATTTAGGAAATAGTAAACCAGTGCTACTCACGCATTTAATTAAACTCATAGAGGAAACTGTAGGGAGGGAGGCGATTATTAATAACGCTCCGGACCAACTAGGTGATGTCACCATTACATTCGCTGAGATTTCCAAGGCTAGAAGACTAATTGACTTTGATCCCAAAACAGATCTATCGAAGGGTTTGGAAGTTACCTGGCAATCGATGAAAATTAATTGATATTCTATGGGGCAATGTATGCAGGAAAGAGAGAAACCACATGGTTAGAGAAGATACCATTGGAGACTCTAACACGGTCAAATCAAAAGATTTTGAAACTCCTCTTCCAGAGTTAGGAATAATTCAAGAATCGCAATACTCTGACCACAATTTCTTCAATACTGCTAATCCTCCCCAAAACAAGCCCGAAATCTCGACTATTCGATCTTTAATTGAATCAAATGACGCCGGCGTAGCTAGACATGCACTTGAAGACTGGATACAGAATAATCCCGACGATTCTGAATCTATTGCTGTGTTGTTAGAGACAATTGACCCAAATGAAGAACCGTATCTACATTCCCATTACTCGTCAATTCTACTCTCTTTAGACAAAGGTAGTACAATCCACTTAGCCAACCTTTTCTCAAACTCATACTCCCAACTTAAATCGTCCAACTCATACTCGATTACGGGGCTAACTTCTGAATTCTCTAGTATAATTGAAAAATCACCCGGGTTCTCACCCGAAGAAATTTCTCGTGCAGCAATTTTATCTGGTAAGTCTTCAACAAGTATCCATCCCCTTGCTTCTTATGATATCAATCTCTCCCTTTTGAGGTCAATTGGAGAGAAAAACCCATCAATTGCAGTTGAGTTCTGCTATAACATCGGACCAGAAAGATTTGATGAAAGAGGTTTGAAGTCAGCAGTAATTTACTCAAAGAGATCGAGGAACTTACTATTCGCTTTGTTACTGCTAGAGAATATAGATAACTCAATCTGGAACAGCGATCAACGATCTGAGATTTATGTCAAACTACTCAATGAACTTTCAACCGATGACCCCCAACAAGTTGACAACGCCCTCAAATTCGCTTCAATTCCGAAGCGAGCCCTTAGGAAACTAGCATTAGATATTGGTGAAGATAGAACTAATCTATACCGGCAATTGTTTATTCATTTCAAAGATGCAGACGGGCCCCTCAAGGGCCTAGCTCTGGAAGCTGGTGTTTTCCATCAGCGAAACTCTTCGGATGTCAGATTTTTAGATGTCCTTAGTAATAGATTAGGCAGATCAAAGTTCTCTGAAAGCGCACTGGATGCAACAGAAAAGGCCCTAATTATCGATCCTAATGAGGAAAGAATAGAGCGTTATCTGAAACTTATTTCAACGATTGACTTGTCAAATTCAGGTAAAAATAGAGAGGATATTTCTCTACGATTTGAAAAAACCATGCGAGAAATCGAACAAGATTGGTCTACGATTCTAGGATTTATATTTGCTAGAAATGATAACTCGCCCGATGTAAAAAAATTCAGTGCAGAACAGTTGTCAACAAAAACGAACTATTTTGTCAAATTGCTTGCCAAATCAGTTTTCAACGAAGGAGAAATCGACTCCGCCATATCTATTCTGAAATATGCCAATGATGAAAATGATTTTCGAACTTTGGAGTTCTGGTCTTCCTTATCATATCTGTACACTAATGGCTTGAAATGGCCATCAACCAGAATTGAATCCAAACCGGAAAAAAACTCTTGCTTTTACGTACTTCATAACTCATTCCCGTTTCACTCTGGAGGATACGCAACTAGGTCTCACGGGTTAATGAGGGGGCTGAACTCTACAAAGTGGAATCCTAGCGTGATATCTCGCCTTGGATACCCAAATGATTTGAAGAATTGGAATGAAGAGATAACTAACTCTCATCAGATTGTAGATGGCATAAATTACTTTAGGATGTTTACAGATGATGAAGGATATGGGCAAATTCCTATGATTGATTATCTAGGTGCATATTGCAGGAGTTTGGAGTCATTCATCGATGAGTATGGTGCTCCTGAAATTATCCATGGCGCCTCTAACTTCATGAATGGATATGCATCAGTATATTGCGCAAAAAAACTCGGCCTGAAGTCAGTTTACGAGGTCAGGGGCCTTTGGGAAGTAACCAGGGCAAGTAGGCAACCATCTTGGTCCAATTCGCAGCATTACCGGTTATTAGCAAATCTTGAGGCAGAGGTCGCTATTCACGCTGATCATGTCTTTTGTATTACGAGGGCCTTGGCGAATGAGATGATATCTCGCGGAGTAGATCCGGAAAAAATCACCATCCTTCCTAATGGCGTTAATCCTGAGAATTTTAAACCCCTCCAAAGAGATGAAGAACTTTCAAGGCAACTTGGTCTAGAAAATAAGACAGTTATTGGATATGTAGGATCTACTGTAATGTATGAGGGATTAGAGGACCTAGTTGAAGCCTATTCCATTTTGCCAGATCGGGTGAGGAATAACACCGCAATGCTATTTGTCGGGGATGGAGCATCATTACCGGACATTAAGAAAAAATGCGATGAACTTGCGATAAAAGAGGACGAAGTCGTATTTACTGGGCGGGTACCTCATGACGAAGTAAACTCCCTGTATTCGCTAATCGATATAGCACCTATTCCTAGATCATCGTTGCCGGTGACAGAAATGGTATCTCCAATGAAGCCATTTGAAGCCATGAGCATGGAGAAACTGGTTGTAGTTTCCAATGTCGACGCATTGGATGAGATTGTTGATGATGGAAAAAATGGGAGGGTTTTCATGAAGGACGATGTAGAAGATCTTTCCAGAGTCTTGTTAAACTGTATAGATGATAGGAAAATGAGGAAATCGATAGGAAAGAAATCTAGAGAATGGGTGATAGAAAATCGCACTTGGGGGCAAATCTCACTAACTATACCAGAGATATACGATAGGCTAACTCAATAAATTAATTCTCCCCTATCCATTAATCCATTTTCTCTCCAAGAAACCAAATCATTTCTTCGCCACTAAGTGGATCCATAATTCTAACATGGCAGGATAGAAATCCATTTTTCTTCATCTCCTTCACAAACCAATCCACTCCAACAGAAACAGACGCCATTCTATTGCTCCCTAAGTATTCAAAACTCCCCTCGCCAGCTTTCACCTCCCCTACTTGCATAGGCTCTTGATTTCCCTCTCGAAGCCTCTTCCCTGCAATATGTGTCAAAAATAGTCCGCCCTTGGCAAGAACTCTGGATATTTCTGAAATGGCATCGCTGTGTTCCACGAAATAGTCAAACAATAAACATCCAAATACCCCAGAAAATGACCCGTCAGAGTAACCTTCCAGTTTTCGAACGTCTACTCCAGTTTTGTGGCCCTTTCCCGAATATTCTCCAAATAAAGAAACAGAGTGAACTTCTCGGAAGAGTGGATCGATAATCTTCCCCTCAAGCCCAGTTTTAGAAAAGGCTAGCAAACTCCCGGCAACTCCATTGGGAACAATTTCCTCAATTATTTTAGTTAAAACTTGCAGAGTTCTAGTCCTCGGTCTAGATCTACATTTTGGACAATTCGGACCTAAATCCCCTTCATAATCTAAGAAATCAAAATCGCATAGAAAGCACCGATGTCCACCGAACCCATTGGCTTCAACAATTTCCTCAATATTTAACTCGAATCGCTCAATAAAATCATCATCTGAGATTATTATCTCATTTCTGCCCTGCATACAAATCCTACCAATCCCAACTTTACCTTCATGAAATCAAATTAATATTAATTTCTGTGGGGCAAACCCATAGAAATACCACACCTTAAGAAACATGCTACTAAAAACCAATTTGTTTTGGGGTTACTATGCTAGACGCTGAGATCAAACTAGACTCGAGCCAACAATATATTGTTTCTGACATCTCTCTAGCAGAGAGTGGTAGGAAAGAAATCGAAATGGCCGAATTCGAAATGCCCGGTTTAATGGCAATTAGAGAAAAATTCTCTGAAAAAAGACCCTTGGAAGGGGTCAGAATCACAGGTTCCCTGCACATGACAGTCCAAACTGCCGTATTAATTGAGACACTGGTCGATTTGGGTGCCCAAGTTAGGTGGGCAAGTTGTAATATATTTTCTACACAGGATCAGGCAGCAGCAGCAATTGCCTACCAAGGAATTCCAGTTTTCGCATGGAAGGGTATGTCGCTAAAAGAATACTGGGATTGTACTCTGTTGGCAATATCTCATTCCGATGGTCTTGGACCCCAGCTGATAGTAGATGATGGCGGGGATGCAACACTTCTAATCCACAAAGGATACGAATTGGAGAATGGTAGTCAATGGGTTGATTCTCCTTCAACTAGCAAGGAGGAAGATTGCATCAAACGCCTTCTGAAGGATGTTTTCTCCGAAGATAAGAACTTCTGGCACAGAGTTGTGGAAGGTTGCAAGGGAGTTTCCGAAGAAACCACAACCGGCGTAGCCCGACTCTTGCAGATGGTCGAAGACCAAACTCTCCTTTTCCCAGCAATCAACGTGAACGATTCGGTAACCAAATCAAAATTTGACAATCTGTATGGGTGTAGAGAATCTCTAATTGATGGAATCAAAAGAGCGACTGATGTAATGATATCTGGTAAAACTGCAGTTGTTTGTGGTTACGGGGATGTTGGAAAGGGTTCCGCTCAAGCATTAAAATCGCAGGGGGCTAAAGTAATAGTCACTGAGGTTGATCCTATTTGTGCTCTTCAGGCTTCTATGGAAGGATATTCAGTACTTACAGTTGAAGACACCCTAGGAATTGCTGATATCTATGTTACTGCAACCGGAAACAAGGATATCATTACTCTAGAGCACATGGAGATGATGAAGGACCAGGCTATTGTTTGCAATATCGGACACTTCGATAATGAGATTCAAGTTGATAGACTAGAGGAAAGTCATGCAGAATGCTGCAACATCAAACCCCAGGTTGATCGCTATACCTTCCCTAATGGAAACAGCATATACCTACTTGCTTCAGGAAGGTTAGTAAATTTAGGATGCGCAACTGGGCACCCTAGCTTCGTAATGTCTACAAGTTTTGCCAATCAGACCTTAGCCCAAATCGATTTATGGGAAAATAGAGATAACTACATAGCTTCAGTTTATCGTTTATCAAAGAAATTAGATGAGGAAGTTGCTAGACTACATCTTGAGAAAATCGGATCAAAGCTTACTGAACTTTCCAAAGATCAATCCGAATATCTCGGAATACCAATAGAAGGGCCATACAAGAATCCCGACTACAGGTATTGAATTGGGTGGAAAAATGAAAGTCTCAACTTCCCCAGATGGCCGAGAATTCATTATCCCTGACAAAGATGAGTCAGACGCGGATTTTTCTAGAGTCAAAAATCTAGCTGATGATGCTAGGAAGAGAGGGGACGAGATAGTTGTCGTAATGGGGATGGGATTTGTTGGGATTGTTATGGCGGCAATAGTTGCCGATTCGCCAAACAAATTTGTAATCGGCTGTCAGCGGCCATCAGTCAGAAGCTACTGGAAAGTCCCAATTTTGAATACTGGAGTAAACCCACTCGAGGCCGAAGATCCTGAGGTATCAGAACTAATCAGCAGAACAGTCTCCGAGAAAAAGACATTCACTGCTACTTCCAATGATGATTGTATCAAACTCGCAGATTGTGTAATTGTGGACGTTCAATGTGATTATGTCAAAACAGAATTTGGTAATGTTCGTAGCGGAACAGCAGATGTGAAAGCACTGGAATCAACTATCAGAACAATTGGTGACAAGAAACCGCCAGAAGCACTAACTCTTATCGAAACGACAGTTGCCCCTGGAACCACAGAGTTTGTAGCATATCCAATATTGAAGGAATCATTCGAAAATAGAGGAATTGAGTCAGACCCACTGTTGGCTCATTCTTTCGAGAGAGTAATGCCTGGGAAAGAATACGTCTCATCCATTCGTGACTTTTGGAGGGTATGTTCCGGCGTCAATCAGGAGTCTAGGGATAGAGTTGAGAAATTCCTGAATGAGGTGTTGAATACTGACGAGTTCCCTTTGACGGTCATGGATCGCCCCATTGAATCAGAGACAACAAAAATCATTGAGAACTCGTATCGCGCTTCCATACTTGCTTTTATGGACGAATGGAGTGTTTTCGCTGAGAGAAATGGTATCGATCTAAGTAAGGTCATTGATGCTATCAAGATGAGGCCAACCCATAGCAACATGCTTTTCCCAGGCCCTGGAATAGGTGGATATTGCCTTCCAAAGGATGGGGGGCTAGGATATTGGGCATACTCGAATATTCTGGGTTTTGAAGATGATATTTTCAGGATAACTCCTTTGGCAATCGATATCAATGATACTAGGGGGATCAGGGCTGCCGAGATGACATCACTAGCTCTTTCAAAAATGAACAAGAATATTTCACTTTCTAGTGTTCTTATTTGTGGCGCATCTTACAGACAAGACGTAGGTGATACTAGGTACAGTGGATCCGAGATTATCATCAGAAAGTTGACCGAACTAGGTGCCGAAGTTTCAGTCCATGACCCTTATGTGAAGAGCTGGTCGGAATTCTCAGAACAGGAGTCGGATAAATTTGGGAAAATGCAATTCTTTCAAAATCAGCAAAAACTCTCGACTCTCACTGTTAACTCAAATTTAGAAGATTGCCTGGAAGGAATGGATGCTGTAATTTTAGCGGTACCACATTCTGAATATTCTAACATCAATCCAGATGAACTATTGAAAAACATCGGATCACCATTTGCAATTATTGATTGCTTTTGTATTCTTACCGATAAACAAATTCTACGTTTTTTCGAATTAGGTTGTGAGGTAATGGGATTGGGGAGGGGGCATGTCAATTCAATCAAACAATCTCTAGATAACTAAGAGTAAATTGCTTAGTCATCGTTCGTTTTTACATCAGACTCCTTTCCAGTGAGTATACTTCTTAGCCTCTTATTGTCTGCCTGGATCGCATCAAGCAATTCGTAATGTACTCCGAGCTCTCGTGCCAATACTCCCAGAGCCCTAGTATCTTTTGGCAAGCATTTCCCCCCAAATCCCCGATTAAGACCAAAAATTGGATCTAAATGCGTTGGCCCTATTGGTTGACTCTGTTCCGATGTAATTATTTCCTTTACCCTGTACCAGTCTTCTCCCATTTCATTACAGATGTCATACATTTGGTTAGCAAAAATCACTTTCACTGCATAAAAAGTATTTTTTGAATATTTTACTAATTCTGCAGTAGTGGGAGAAACATGGAAAGTAATATCAGATTTCAGTACATTTGCCTTTCTGTGATGCTCAAAGACAGACTCAGCCAATTCTCTGTGATGAGTCCCGCAAACAAGAAAATCTTGATTAGCAAAATCTTCCAAATGTCTTCTCTCAACTAGAAACTCCGGCGAGTATGCTATTTTCAGATTTCTAAATCTATTGTGAAAATCCTGTGTAGTACCAGGAACTACGGTACTCTTAATCACTGCAGAATATCCATCTGGGAGATTTCCCAAAATTTCCTCAACTATCGATAAATCACATGATCCATCATCCCTCATTGGAGTTGGTACTGCGATATATGCGATTTCGGTATTTTCAGTGACATCTTCCAACTTAGTCCCCCTAATTGGATCATGGACAAATAAATCATGATACTTCCCGAAGCAGTGCTCAATTGCCCCTCCAACAATTCCTGCGCCGATAATTCCAATTCTCATACATCAACCTCTCTGAGTAGAGATTTCCCCTCTTTTTGCCATGACTGAAGCATCATGCAGCGATTCCGGAGTTCCACAATCTATCCATGTGGTCGTACCGATATTTCTTATCTGAGCTTTGCCTTCTGAAACATATTGCCTAGTTATTTCGGATATTGAGAATTCCCCCGTCTCCGAAAAAGCCTCCAATCGAGAGTAGAAGGACTCATCAAACATGTATATCCCTCCTACGGCCAGATTGGATACTCTGGTTTGCGGCTTCTCAACAATATCAACTACTTCTCCATTATCGTCAATTATGCAAACACCAAAAGCCGCAGGATCTTCTACTTCCCTGACCAATAAAATTGAACCCGGCGGGTCGACCGACGAGCAGAAGTCCTTCACATCCTGTGCAAAGTCCCAGTTAGTAATGTTGTCACTAAAATAAACAAGCACTCGTTTTCCTTCAACCCAACTTCTAGCTAATTGAAGTGCATATAGTACACCCTGAGGCCTGTCTTCAAGTACATAGCGGATCCTTTCTCCCTCAAGCCCTTCCCCCACATGCTCGGAAATTTGTACAATGTGATTATTTGCTACAATTGTGATATCCCTAATTCCTGCTTTTCTCATAGTGGAAAGAGCGTAGTCAATAACCGGATTGTCATATATCGGCAGCAAGGTCTTGTGAGTAAAGTTAGTGAAAGGGGATAGGCGTGAACCACTACCTCCAGCCAGTATCAAACCCACAACTTCCATAGATGACGCCATTACAAGGCTAAAGACACTCAGTAATATATTTTACAACTAGCTATCGATCATCATGTTAAGAATTTTCAATAAGCCCCTTAGTGTAACTTCGCTTATTCCAGAAACTCTGCATACCTCGCTCTGTGTTCTGGTGGAAGTACTCCTCTGCGAAGCAAAATAGAGAATCACTCCGGCTATTCCAGAGGGCTTCTTTCCCTGCCAAGCTAGGTCGTCCTTAATCTGGCTCCATATATCCCTCGCATCACCAAGAACCGAGGGGGGGAGCCCCAAGTCAGAGTGGAACTTCTCGAAGTACTCCTCTGGTCCAGTGATGTGATGGGTGCCAAGATTCCTGGCAACTAACCTGATCGTCCTCTTCAGCTCCTTTATCTCCACCTCGGACGTCATATCAAAGGCATCCCCGACATCCTCAATTCTCCGTGGAATCTTGGCTTCGCGCGCTGCAATGTAGACGCAGGCCGCGGTGACTCCCCTGATGCTCCTTCCAGTTACTAGGCCCCTTTCAACCGAATGCCGGTATAGTGCAGCCGCTTCCTGTTCTATTTGTGGGGTCAGGTCGCCTCTATCCCTGATGAATTGCATAGCAACCGAGAGATTCCGACTCCTGCTGTCTCTAGTCTTGCTCCTCTGATCGATTCGTTGCCTTCTTCTCCAGTCTCTGAGAGCCTTTCCAGTTAGGCCGTGCTTCCTAGCTCCGCCTGCAGTTAGATCTGACCTCCTTATCTCTGTGGACAGGCCCTTGTCAGAGAGAGTCAGAGTCGTCGGCGAACCGACTCTGCTCCTATCATCGCCATTCGAGTGATTGACCCACTCTGCTCCGGGATCTATCATGTTCTCGGAAGCAACATAGCCACAATCCGAGCATGTGGTTTCGCCCCTAATCTCGTCAGAGTCCCACGAATTGCTTCCACATACCTCGCATGACCCTGAAATCGACTCCGTATTCCTTCTTCTAGAAGGCCTACTAGACGGCCTGATTCCCACTTGACGCGATCCTTCCCCAACTCTAGTTCGAGTTTTGGCCTTTGACTTAAGATTCTCGGACATCATATCAACCTCTAGTTGTATAGTCATGATTGACATATATAAACAGTTGCAATTTTTGCGCATCATCAGCAACTCTACCTTTCCGAGTTGTTTTTCCACCGAGTGGCACCGAGAGGTAACATGGGTGAGGCGCTTGCTCGAACCGCCCTGTATGATTTCCATGTCTCTGCCGGTGCGAAGATTGTGGATTTCCATGGTTTCGAACTACCAATATGGTACTCTTCCATTCAGGAAGAGCATCTTGCGACACGAAGATCCGCCGGTCTTTTTGATGTCTCTCACATGGGTCTATTTCGATTCCAGGGAGAAGGTGTGAGGCCATGGCTAAGTTCAGTATCTACTCAAGAGTATATGAAGTTCCGGCCAGGAAGGTGCGGCTACACTCATTTTCTAGATCACGATGCACAAATTATCGATGATATGATTTTCGCAGTTTCTAGTGAATCGGAGGTACTTGGAGTCCCAAACTCAACGATGGTGGGCATAATGTTCCAGTGGCTTTCAGAACAACTTCCTTCTGATGGTTCTGTGACTATTCTGGACGTGTCCGATAACACTAGCATCATCGCCTTGCAGGGGCCACTATCTGGACAGGTAATCACCGAAATATTAGGTTCTGACAATGGAGTAGGTGTATTTAGATGCCAAGAAATCGGACATAACGAACTTGGAATATCCGGATGGATCCAAGGAACTGGATATACCGGAGAAGAAGGAGTCGAAATTTTCGTGTCTAATGAGCAGGCACCCATTCTTTGGGATGCTCTGAACGCCCACCCCTCGTCCACTCCGGTAGGCCTTGGTGCCAGAGATACTCTCAGAATGGAGAAGGGGTACCTACTTTCCGGACAGGATTTCCTCTGGCCTGGAATTTCTGTTTCTAGTGAAGGTTTTCCGGACGGTTTCCTTTCCAGGACCACATCTGAGACATCAGTCCCCTTCGGCCTGGACCTTTCTCATGATTTCATTGGTAGAGATGCACTAATTGAATCAATGGCGAAAGGAGCAAGACTCTGGGGGATGCAGTGCGTCGAAAGGGGCCCATCTCCCAGGCCCGGACATCAAATTTTCTCAGGCCCTGATGATGATTCGGAATTGGTGGGCCACGTGACC
>MDSZ01034474.1_pt1 | contig 10925 bp, 12 predicted proteins | sample 811201 | NCBI WGS metagenome assembly MDSZ01 (sample SAMN05326647, study PRJNA326480) | marine metagenome | isolation source: seawater | place: Indian Ocean: North | collected 2010 | reverse complement strand
TCATTGCTGGTACTAAAAAAATAGGTTTGTTTGATGCTAAAATAACAGTTGAAGCCAAATCTTCAGATGAACCATTGGCTAATTTTGAAATCGTATTTGCTGTAGCTGGCTCAATTAAAATCAAATCTGCCCATCTAGATAAAGCAATATGATCCATTTCACTTTCGTTTTCAGAACAAAAAAGATCGTCATATACTTTGCCTTTAGATAATGATGCAATTGATAATGGTGTTACAAATTCTTTAGCACTTTCTGTAAGTATAGTTTTTATTTCACACCCGATATTTTTTAATAGCCTTATAGTTTCAAGAGTTTTGTATGCAGAAATACCCCCGCAAATTATTAATAATATTTTTTTTCTTTTAAGTTTTTCATCGTTTGAATTAAAATACTAATAGGCCAAGAATTACAACAACTAATAATCCAATTACAGACTGATTTCTAAAAGCGGTCATTTCTGATTTCTTATTATTTAAAGCCGTATATGAATTTGAATTTTGAGGTATTTGACCACTTGCTAAATAAGTTAGTGCTTGATTAGCCTTATCCATAATTTCTGGTAGTTCTGGCAAACGTTTTATAGCTTCAGAGGTATTTTGAAGAGTTTCATTAATTGAATTTAAAGGATCTTTTGTTTCTCTTAACCAATTTTCTAATACAGGCTTTGAGGTGGTCCAAATATTTGTTTCAGGATTAAGTTTTCTTGCAACACCTTCCACAACTACCATTGTTTTTTGTAACATTAGTAGTTGAGGTTGTGTTTGCATATTAAATTTTTCAGTTACATCAAATAATTGTTTAAGAAGTTTTCCACCAGAAATGTCCTTAACTGCTTGGCCAAAAATAGGTTCACCAATTGATCTTAAAGCTTGAGCTAAATCATCTATCGGCACATCTTTAGGTACCAGGCCTGCAAGCAAATGTACTTCTGCAACTTTTTTATAGTCTCTTTGAATAAATCCAAATAAAATTTCTGCTAAAAATCTTTTACTAATTTTATCTAATCGTCCCATTATTCCAAAATCTATAGGAACAATTTGACCACTTGTGTCTACAAAAATATTTCCTTGATGCATATCTGCATGAAAAAAACCATCTCTTACAGCATGTCTTAAAAAATGCTGAATTATGTCTTCAGCAATTTTATTCGTATTTAAATTTTGCTCTTTAAGAGTTTCTGTTTCTCTTATTGAGACTCCATCTATCCAGTCTAAAGTCATTACATTCTCACTTGTAAAATTCCAATAAATTTGAGGCACTTTAAAGCCCACATCATTTTGAGTATTTTCTGCATATTCATTTGCTGCTGCTGCTTCGAATCTTAGATCCATCTCTAGATTAGTTATTTCTTTTAATAAAAATACCACTTCAACAAGTTTTAATCTTTTTGTTTTTTTTATTAGTGATTCAACTAAAAAGGCAAATAGCATTATCGCATCAATCTCTTCATTAAAAATTTTTTTTATATTTGGTCTTAAAATTTTAATTGCGACATCTTTTATTGTTCCGTTATCATTAATTTGGGCTTTATGAACTTGCGCTATAGATGCAGCTGCCACAGGTTCACTTAAATTTATAATTGAATTAAAAGTTTCTTCGCCAAGATCTTTTTTAATTATTTCTTTTGCTTGGTGAATAGAAAACGGAGGAAGTTTATCCTGTAAATTTTCTAATTTTTTTGATAGCTCATCACCTATAATGTCAGGTCTTGTTGCAAGAAATTGCCCAAGTTTTATAAAAGTTGTACCCATAGATTCTAAAGTACTCGATAATCTTTCACCATCGTCTTGATTTGTGTTTGTTTGCTTTTTATTAGAAAAAGAAAAAGCTAAAACTTTAAATAGGATCTTAATGACAAAAGGAGGCTCTTGAAATTTTGAAGTAATTTTAAGTATATCAGATTTTGCGATTTTTCTTCCTAAATTAAATAATGTTATAAGTTTTTTTATCATTAAATTTTCCATCCACTATGAATCGATACAATTCCACCAGATAAATTACGATATGAGCATTTTTTAAATTTGTTCTTTTTTATAAGAAAAAGTAGCTCATCTTGATTGACAAAATCTTCAATACTTTTGATTAAATATTCATAAGGTTCTTTTTCACCTACAACCATACCACCGATTAAAGGAATTAATTTTGAATAGTTTTTATAAAAAAAATCTAAATTTGAATTTTGTATTTTTGAAAATTCCAAGCATAAAAATCTTCCACCAGGTTTTAAAACTCTATAAGCTTCAGAAAGAACTTTGTTGATATCTTTGGTATTTCTTAAACCAAAACTAATTGTATAAAAATCAAAAACATTATGAAAATTTGGCAACTTTTCTGCTGATGCTTGAATCCATTTTATATTTTTGTAACTGCTTAATTTTTCTTTTCCTTTAGAAAGCATACCTTTATTTGGATCAATACAAGTTATAGATAGATTTTTATTAGTATTATCTAAAAATAACTTTCCAATATCACCAGTACCACAAGCAACATCAATTAAATTGCTTTTAGGAGATGGGCCCATCATATTAATTAAGTTTTTTTTCCACATTCTATGTATTCCTAATGACATAAAATCATTCATCAGATCATATTTATTATAAACCTGATCAAAAACATTCTGGACTAGACCTTTTTTATTTTGAAGATATTGTTGCATAAATTATTTTATATATTCAATATAGTATCAAATGCCAGAATTACCAGAAGTAGAAATAGTTAGACAATCTTTAGATAAAAAAATCCGACTAAAAAAGGTAAAAAAAGTAATCATAAGAAATAGAAATTTGAGAATTAAAATACCTAAGAATTTCAAAGAATCTATCGAGAACAAAAAATTTTATAAGATTTCAAGATTTTCTAAATATTTGATTTTTAATCTATCTAATAAAAGATTTTGTATAGTCCATTTAGGAATGTCAGGAACTATTCATTTAATTAACAATAAGAAAAGTAATAATCAAACAAATGCAAGTTTTTATAATTCGCCATTTCTTCCAAAAAAACATAATCATATAGAAATTATATTTAAGGATTTTAGAGTAATATACAACGATCCAAGACGCTTTGGTTTTTTTCAAATAATTAACAATTTAGAAAATTTAAAAAAAAGGTTTAAACATTTAGGACCAGAGCCATTTAATAATATTTTTAATCTTAATTATATTAAAAATTTTATTAAAAATAAAAATAGAAGCATTAAAGATTTATTAATAGATCAAAAATTTGTTTCAGGCATAGGAAACATATACTCTAGTGAAATATTATTTCTAAGCAGCATAAATCCCCAAAAAAAAGCTCAACATTTAAATAATCAAGATTTTAACAAAATTATTACTAATTCAAGAAAGGTCCTTTTAAATGCTATTAAAAAAGGTGGCTCTAGTATAAGAGATTTCAAAAATACTAACGGCGATCAGGGAAGTTTTCAAGATAATTTTAAAGTTTATCAAAGGGAAGGACAGAACTGTAAAAGGATTAAATGCAAAGGAGTGATTAAAAAAAAAGTTATCTCCAATAGATCTACTTTTTTTTGTAATTCCTGTCAAAATTAAACAATTATTTGATTGACCGATATAAATTCACAAGTTATACCCCTGCGCATATGGCCAACACAAAATCAGCAATTAAGAGAATAAGAAGAATTTCTAAACAAACGGCAGTAAATAAAGCTAGAAAAAGCCGTTACCGAATAGCTTTAAAGAAAATGAATGTCTTGATTGTCGAAAAAAAGAAGGATGAAGCTCTGAAGTTCTTGCCAAAATTGAATTCTGAACTAATGAAAATAGCCAAAACTGGAATAATAAAAAAGCAAAATGCTTCGAGGAATGTTTCAAGAATTACAAAAAAAATTAGTTCACTCTAAACAAGATACCTGAAGTTGATACAACCTCAATGATACGCATTATGTGTGGCAGTTAAAATATGTTTAACTACATTTAGATTTAGTAAATAAATATTCTCCATTGATTCAATTTAAAATTTTAAAACGCTTAGATTGTAAAAAAAAATTTTATTAAAAAATCTTAATTGAGAAAAGCTTATGCAATTATAGATTACATTTTTTTTTAATTTAAAAGAATTATTTCTTGCAAATATCTTCATAAGGTTCTAACTGATCTTTCCCCTAATAATTATGAATAACACAAATAAAAATCCAAATAATTTAAAAATTGAAAGTTTAGATTGGGGTGTAATCCAATTACAAATGAAACAAAGATTAGGCGTTGAAGTTTATGAAAGTTGGTTAAAAAAAATTAACTTTGTTGAAGAATTTAATAATTATATTTTATTAACAGTTCCGACTAGATTTATTAGAGACTGGATTACATCAAGATATTTAGATCAAATTTTGCAAATTGTTAAAGGTTACAAAAAAGATATTATCAGAATAGAATTTAAAATAGCTGAACAAAAAATAATTAATGTAGATGAAAATGTGAAAGCGACACAAAATTTTGATATAAAAGAAAATATATCTTTTATAAAAGATTCATATCTTCAATATAATCGTATTGATCCAAATAAAAGATTTGATAATTTTTTAACAGGATCTAGTAATAAACTTGCTTATGAGGCCTCTATAAAAGTTTCAGAAAATATTTCTCATTATAATCCTTTGTACATTTATGGTGGTGTTGGAATGGGAAAAACACATCTATTAAACTCTATAGGTCTTGAGCTTAAAAAGAATAATAAGGTTATGTTTATTTCAGCTGAAAGATTTATGTATCAATTTGTTAAGTCAATTAAATCAAATGATATGGTTAAATTTAAAGAATACTTTAGGAATACAGATATTTTATTAATTGATGATATCCAATTTATGAATGGAAAAGAAGCAATGCAGGAGGAATTTTTTCATACATTTAATGCATTGTTAGATAAGGGATCACAAATTATTGTTTCTGCTGATAGAGCTCCAAATAAATTATCTAGAATACAAGAGAGAATCAAATCTAGATTTTCAGGTGGCTTAGTTGTAGATATTCAAAAGCCAGATAAAGATTTGAGAAAAAAAATTGTCGAACAAAAAACCGATGAATTAGACAAACTTTATTCAGATCAAATTAAAATTTCAAAAGAAATTCAAGATTATATAAGCTCAGAAATTACTACTAGTATAAGGGAATTAGTTGGGGCAATAAATAGAGTTGTATCTTTCTCAAGAATTTATAATAAGGCACCAAGTTTAGCAGAAACAAAAGTTGTATTAAAAGACTTGTTAAACTTAGCTGAAAATAAAGTAACTATTGACCTTATTCAGACTTTAGTTTGTAAGTTTTTTAAAATAAGTAAAAATGAGATGCTTTCTTCAAGAAGATCAAGATATCTTGTTAGACCAAGACAAACGGCTATATATTTAACTAAAATTTTAACATCAAAATCTTTACCAGAAATTGGCCGTGAATTTTCAAATAGGGATCATACCACGATTATTCACTCTGTAAAAACAATTGAAAAGCTGAAAGATACAAGTCCTGAAATGGTTGAAAATATTAATAAGTTAAAAAATCAAATATTATATAGTAACAAAGATCATGAAATTTAATGTTAATCAACAGGATTTGCAACAAGCACTAAGTTATTGTCAGGGCGTCATAGAAAAAAGAAGCACTCTTCCAATACTTTCTAATGTTTTGTTAGATGTAAGCAATTCTCAATTAACTATTACTGCTACAGATCTTGATTTAATATTTGTACATCAAATAAAAAATGTTGAGGTGATCGAGGAGGGAAAAACCACTACAGTTTCTTCTACTATTCATGATATAGTAAGAAAGTTTTCTTCTGGAAAAAAGATTAATTTATCACTATCAGACACAAATAAACTTCAAATAGAGTCTGAAAAATCTAATTTTAATCTTAATTGCTTAAGTCCTTCAGAATTTCCATTAACAGATGAAAATTTTAACAATAATGAATTTTCCATAAATTCTAAAAAACTATTAAAGCTTTTAAATAAATGTAAATTTTCAATCTCTAATGATGAAACAAGACATTATTTAAGTGGAATATATTTTCATCAAACAGAGGTTGAGGATAAAAATTATCTTACATCTGTTGCAACAGATAGTCATAGAATGTCGATTTCAAAAATCAGACTTGATAAAAAAATAAATTTTGAACCTATTATTTTACCAAAAAAAACGATTTTTCAATTAGTTTCATTATTAGACAGTTATGATGGAGAAGTTAAAATATCTAATCTTAAATCAAAAATAAAATTTGAATTAAGTAATAGCATCTTAATTTCGAAATTGATTGATGGAAAATTTCCAAATTATATTCAGGTAATTCCAAAAAATAACCAAAAAAAACTCGAAGTAGATCTCAAGTTATTTTTGGGATCTGTTGACCGAGTAGCATCAGTTTCATTAGATAAAAAAGATGGTGTTAAGTTTAGTTTAACAAAGGATGCCCTAGACCTCTCTGTGAATAACACAAACAGTGGAGATGGTAATGAAACTTTAAATGTAAAATTTGATCATGATCTAGAAATAAGTTTTAACTCTAGGTATTTAATAGATGTAGCATCTCAATTAGATGGTGAAAAGATTGAAATTTTTTTTAATGATACTGGATCCCCAGCTTTAATTAAAGATCCCAGTGATTTTGATAGTATATATGTTATTATGCCTATGAAAGGTTAATTAATTTTATCTAGTTCTGAATAAATTTTATTTTGTAAATTATTTACAAATTCGTTTTTTTCAATGCCATAATCAATTGCTGGTAATATAGATACGACAATTTTTTTATTTGATGTTTTTAAACCCCTTTTTGGCCACACATAACCAGAATTAATAGCCACAGGCTGGCAAGAAATTTTTAGTTCTTCATATATTCTTGCAGCGCCCTTTTTAAAAGGTGGTCTTTCATTTGGTTTAACTCTTGTACCTTGTGGAAATATAATCAAAGGTCTTTCAGTTTTATTTATAGATTCTTTTATGTCATCAAAAAAACTTAAATTATCTTTTGTTATTTTGTTTCTTTGGATTGAAATCGATCCTATTTTTTTTAAATACCATCCAAAAATAGGAATAAGAATTAGTTCTTTTTTCAGAATAAAAATTGGAGAATTAAAAATTGTTTGAAGAAAAAAAGTTTCAAACATTGATTGATGAGAGGCTGCAATAAAGAATTTTTTGTTAAGGATAATATTTTCCTTTCCTAATACCTCAATTTTCACTCCCAGTATAAAGTTCAAACAAATACCCGTCCAGTATCCCATTAATTTACCTCCAGTTAATACAAAGCTTCTGGGTAAAAACAAAGCTGGTAAAAAAAATAAAGAAATTAAAGTTATACCAGAAAAAAAGATTAAATTAAAAAGTAGATTTCTAAACATCAAATTAAATATTAAATCAATTCAGATATTGTTTGCCTCTTTTTTATTATTTGAATTTTTGATCCTTTGATTAATATTTCTATTGGTTTAGGTCTCAAATTATAATTAGAGGCCAGTGAAGTCCCATATGCACCAACATCACAAATAACAACAAAATCTTTTTCATTTAACTTTTGATATTTCTTAACAGACGAAAAAGTATCTGTGCTTTCACAAATAGGCCCTACAAATTCATAATTTTTTTTTGAGGAATTTTTTATTTTTTTATAAGGAATTATTTTATGAGTAGCTCCATAGAGAGCTGGTCTCATTAAATCATTCATTGCAGCATCTAATATTACAAAATCTTTTTTATGACCTTCTTTAATATAAACAATTTTTGTTATTAAGATTGCAGAATTACCTATTATAGATCTTCCTGGTTCAAATATAATTTTACAGTTATGTTTTATTAAAAACTTTTCAATTTCTTTTGCGTATTTTCTTAGATTTAATTTCAAATTATTATGCTTATAATCAATACCCATTCCACCACCTAAATCTAAAAATTCAAAATGATGATTTGATTTTTTAATTACATTATCAACAATTCGGATCATATTTTGATAAGGTTTATGATTTAAGATTTGACTGCCAATATGTACACTCAAACATTTAAGATTTAAGTACTTTGATTTTTTAATGTAATTTACTAATTTCAAAAATATTTTCTGATCAACTCCAAATTTATTTTCTTTCTTTCCTGTTGATATTTGACTTAAAGTTTTAGCGTCCGTATTCGGGTTTAATCTAATTCCAATACTAACAACTTTTTTTTTACTGTTTGCTAACCTTTCTATCTCTAAAATTTCACTTTTAGACTCAGCATTAATCAATAATATATTTTTATTTATTGCATATTCAATTTCAGTTGTAGTCTTACCAACTCCAGAAAAAACAATTTTTTTAGGTTTTATCCCAGCTTTTAAAGCTTTCATCATTTCTCCAATAGAGACGACATCTGCACCAAGATCTTGATTTTTAATTTCTTTTAAAATATTCAAATTTGAGTTTGCTTTTACAGCATAACAAATTAAAGGATTAAATTTTTTAAATTTAATTTTTAATTCTTCGATATTTTCTCTAATCCTTTTTAAGGAATAACAATAAATTGGTGTTTTATATTTCTTTCCCAAAAAACTGATATCAAAATTGTCTAAAAGTAATTTATTTTTTTTATAAATCATAAAAAGAGACTCATATAAATCGTTGTTTTCTGAGAACTTTGATTTTGCTCATTATAAAATGGATCACCTTTTTTTCCACAAGATGAAAACAAAAGAGTAATAAATACAAATATCAAAAAATTTTTAATCATTAGTTCTTTTTATATTTCAATATCATTTTTTTAACATTTTCAAAAGATGTTCCACCATAAGATTTTTTTGAGTTTACTGAATATTTTAAATCAAATATTTTTAAAACATCATTTGTTAGTTTTGGTTCAATTTTTTTAAGTTCTTGGATTTTTAATTCACTTAATTTTTTTCTTTTTTTTTCGGCAAAATTTACAATTTCCGCAGTTTTTTGATATGCTTCCCTAAATGTCATGGAGTGGTTTTTAACCAAATAGTCTGCCAAATCTGTTGCTGTAACAAATCCTGTATTTGCCAGTTCATACATTTTCTTTTTGTTTGGTGAAATATTTTTTAAAATTTCATCTAATAATTTAAGACAATCATTTAGAGTATCATAAGATTTAAAAACTATTTCTTTATCATCTTGCATATCTTTGAAGTAAGATAATGGCAAACCTTTTAAAATTGTTAACATTGAAAATAAATTTCCATATATTGATCCAGTCTTACCTCTCAAAAATTCTAATAAGTCAGGATTTTTTTTTTGAGGCATTATTGATGAACCAGTGACAACACTATCTGACAAATTTATTAAATTAAATCCATCTGAGTTCCAGATAATCAATTCCTCTGCAATTCTAGAAATATGCATTGAGCAAACAGAAACACTAAAGAGAAAGTCTAGTACAAAATCTCTATCTGAAACAGTATCTATAGAGTTACTAGTTGGACGATTGAATCCGAGTTTTTTAGTTGTAAAATATCTATTAATATTGAATGATGTTCCTGAAAGTGCAGCTACGCCAAGTGGATTTTCATTCAAGCTTTCTAGGTTATTATTAAATCTTTTTTTATCTCTTATAAACATTTCAACATAAGACATAAAATAATGACCCAATGAAATTGGTTGCGCATTTTTTAAATGAGTAAAACCAGGAACTATAGTTTCTATATTTTTTTCTGCAATTTTTATAGCAGATTTAATTATTTTATTTAAATTAATTTCAATTTCTTTATTTGCTGATTTAATCCATATTTTGAAATCTGTTATAACCTGATCATTTCTTGATCTAGCTGTATGGATATGTCCTGCTTCCTCACCAATAATTTGAAAAAGTCTTTTTTCAATATTTATATGAATATCTTCATATTTGTTATCAAATTCGAATTTATTTTTTAATATTTCTTTTTCTATTTTTTGTAATCCATAAATAATTTTATTTTTAATTTTAAATGATATTATTTTTTGCTTAAATAACATTTCGACATGGGCAATTGAAGCAATAATATCCTCCCTAAATAATCTTTTATCAATGTCAATCGAGCTTCCAATCTTTTGGAAAAGTGAAGATGTTTTTTTTATTCTTGTATTCCATATTGCCTGGTTGTTTTTATTTTTAGCCATGATATTTACTTATACCTATTTAATATGAGATTTTTAATAATATTTATATTTCTTATATCCCATGTCTTTGCTGATGAAGTACCTAATATTAAAAATATATTAATCAATAAAGAATTAAAAACATACGATAATATTACCTTTCTAGACTCTAATGGAAAAATAATAAAATTGAGTGATTATAAGGGTAAGTTAGTATTACTTAATTTTTGGGCAACATGGTGTGCTCCTTGCAAAGAAGAAATGCCATCATTAGATTTTTTAAAAATTAATCCAAAATTTGAAAATATTGAAATTTTTCCTGTAAACATAGGAAAAGACAACTTAAAAAAATCTAATGAATTTTTTAAAGATTTAAATATAGAAAATCTCAAAATATATTTTGATAATCCAATTACTTTATCTAAAGTTTTAGCTCTAAGAGGTGTGCCGACTACTATTTTATTTAATAGAGAAGGAAAAGAATTTGCAAGAGTTATTGGCTCAATTGATTTCGGTAATGAAGAGTTTCTTAAATGGTTAAAAAACTATGATTAGTCTTTAAAAAAATATGCAAAAACTATTAAAATTATTATTGCAATAAATTGTAATAGAACCCTTAATTGCATTAGTTTATTGGAATATTTCTTACTTGTATTACCACCTTTAAATAAAGTGCCAATACCTAGTATCAATACTATACCTACTGCAATTAAAAGCACAATTGATAAAACTTTAACAAATATTCCTGTAAACATTTTTTTATTGTAAAGTGTTTTTCAAAATAAAAAACAAATTTAATTCATTATGACATTTTGTCTTGATAGTACGATTATAAAACCCGAAAATAATGCAGATA
>MDSZ01017738.1_pt1 | contig 10925 bp, 2 predicted proteins | sample 811201 | NCBI WGS metagenome assembly MDSZ01 (sample SAMN05326647, study PRJNA326480) | marine metagenome | isolation source: seawater | place: Indian Ocean: North | collected 2010 | reverse complement strand
GCAGGAAATGCACCAGTATTTGTTGTTAATCTTCCATATTCCATCATCTCAATATTTGTTCCATCATGAACAATATTAAGTTCAACTGCTTCAAATTCTTCAGTTACAGTTAAGTCTGGGTTTATATTAACCAAAACTTTAACACTAGTATGTGTATTTGCAATTGAAACAATAGTAGTGGTGACTCCAGATGTTACTGGAGAACTCTTAGTTTCAATTGTTGCAACTCCACCAAGACTTGTTGTTTCAATTCCTAGGAAATTATCATTCAGACTATATGAGAAAATATTAAGATCATAATCATTAACTCTAGATTGAGTTGGATGGAATTGAAGTTGACCATCAGATCCAGATATACCAAAATCAAATGAACCTTGATCATACTGAGTCTCAATCCTTGCATATTGATTGAGGTATCCCCGAACGTTATCATGAATAACATCAACTAACATGAGTTGTCTTTGTGATGTAAATCTTTTATCTCTTACATAAGCAATGTACTTTTTAAATCTTACTTCATCAAGTCTAAAAGTATCTACAACACTAAAAGCAGTAGGTCTTGGGTTACTATTAAATTGACCACTAATATCATCAATCGACAAAACTCTGTTTCCAACTGATTCAAAGTAATCACTTAAAATTCTACTTGAAAATACTATTTCATCAGAGACAAGTTTTGAATTTTGAGTTAGATTGTTTTCTGTAGCAAGGTCAAAACCATAAACACAATTTAGATTTGCAAATCCATCAATATTATTGACAAGATCAACATGAGTAGTAGTAGTTGGAATTCCAACAGACATACTATTACTATTATTAGATTCTAATTGGTAATCTGAGAATTTTTTATATCCTAATGTATGGTTTAAAGAAGAAACATCATCATTCCAATCATCATAAGCAACTTTAGATCTCAATGAATATGAGAAATTTTGATAATAGAAGTTGTCTTGAATCTTTTGCAATTCAAAGTTTAATCTACCAAAATCTTCTTGCCAACCTTGCACAACTTTTGAACTTGGTCCTAAATTGATGTAAGAATCGAAAGAAGTAATAGTTGATGCAATTCCTTGAACTTTAGAATTAACTCCTTTGACAACTTCACCAACAACAAAATTATCATCAGATGAAACTGTCAGTGTGGTAATTTTTGAATCCCAATTTTGAACTGTTCCAGTCGCAGAATTTGATGTAATTACTTCACCATCAATAAAGTCTCTTGTGATTAAGGACGAATCAAATACTGGGAAATTTTTGGATGCAAGAATCTTTCCAGAAGAATTAACTGAATCAAAAGTTCCTGGAACAATTCCATTTTGTAATAATCCAGACATACTGTAAGTAACACTTCCAATACCACCAAGATTTTCAGTAACTTCTGTTACATTAAACAACTTAAAGTCATATTCAGAAGAATTATATCCTGCTCCAGATACTCCAGTTGATCCTACACCAACACTAATACCCTCTATAAGAACTTTATCGCCTACAGCAAATGGGAAAGAGTTGATGGTACTAAATCCAACAGACAATGATGCTGTTACTGTTTCTTCTTCTGCATTGAAGGAAATTGTACTGATTCCAACTCCTGCACCACTTTGTGTTGGTATGATTGTTGGACTAACATTAGTCATACCCCCAGTATTTTTTAAAATCTCTACGTTAGATTTTCCAGGAGTGAATTTTAAATCAACATCAGTGATTTGTTTACCAGTAGATCCATCTAATACAACGAGTTTAGGTGAAACTATAAACCCTTTTCCGAAAGATGTGATTTCTATTGAATCAAATGATGCTAATGGGTCTATTTTAAGAATTTGTGGGAAAAGAATTCTAGGATTAAGTGTTGGATCTGATGGTAGATTAAATCCAATATCATCTAAAACCATACTCTTAAGAGATCCAATATTTGAACTCTTTGCCTCTAAAATAGCACCATTACCATCGAGAGTGGTAACTGTGGTTATACCTGGTAATGAATAATAATTACGCCCTTGATTGGTAAGTTCAACTTTTGATATAGGACCGTATGTATGAGTGCAATCAGTATCATATTCAATTAGTGATGAAGTGTCATAAGAAGACTTCTCTGGACTTTCTGGAATAGAATATGTAAAAGTAGTAGTTGTTCCTACTGTAATGGTGTGAGTGCCATTATAAAGACTTTCTCTCGATATAATAGTATTTCCAGAAATAACATCAGTATCAGTTAATATTTCTGATTTTCTTACAGGAACATCACTTTCATAAATTGGATCTAAATTATAATAAAGTTCATTAGGGGTATTTTCATTAACAATCAATTCTGCTTTTGCGCCAGATGATCCAACAATTCCTTGTCTGGATAATTCAAATGTTTTACTCTCTGTTGATTTTTCCCATTCTTTGGTAAAGTTTTTATCAACATACAGATTAAACTTAAATGCAGGATAAGTTGTTCCTTGTTTTGTATATGATAATGAAGAATCTGAGAGATCAAAAGTTACTGTAGAATTTTTATAAAGTTTTATAGATGGTGATATTGGGTTAATAGTTCCCAGAGATGCACTAGTTATTTGTACAACATTTGGTTTTGATTGAGTAGAGTCATAATAAGTGTTTGACAATTTAATTATATTATCATCAACTCTTACAACGTAATAGATTCTATCACTTGTCAGACCTACAGAAGATGATTCTGATGTATGAATTACTTTATCGCCAGTTTTAAATCCATGAGAATTGATTGTTATTGCATTTGTTGTGGTGTTAACATCTGAAGCTACAAATCCTACAGGATTTACAATCAATCTTCTGTTAAAATCATTATAAGTTAAAGTTACAATGCCAGTATTTTGTGGATTGACATTGACAAAAATATTATGAGGTGAACTTAAACCATGAGTTTCTGCGGTAGAAACAGTAACTAAGTTTCTTCTCACATCTCCAGTAATTACGTTATAGTTTGTTTTGAAACTATGGGTGTCTCCAGTTCCAACATTTCTAAAGAATAATGTAGTTGAAGCAGAATTTTGAAGACCAACAAATGTTCCTGTTGTTCCAAGACCAACTCTGACAGTTGCAATACCAATTAAATCATCATTAATCTTTGCAACAAACAGATTTGTACCATCTGCAAGGACTGTTCCAACTCCAACATTAGTTTCATCTTCTACAGTTAATCCAGTACCTCTAGTATTTCCTATGCCAGTAGAATATGTTACTTGATCTCCAGTCTTCAAATTATGTTCTGGAAGATAAATTGCCTTGGTTTGAATGAAGATAGAGGTTGCACCAGCACCTGGATTGGAGAAAGAAATTGTCGTTCCAATTCCAACACCAGCAGTTGTTCCAAGTCCAACAGATTCTGAAGGATCAAAGTAAATCTGTTTGTTTAAAGAGTAAGAGTAGTCGGTTTTAAATCCAGAATTAATTCTTAATTTTCTGGGAACTTCATAAACAAACTTTCCTATTGTATGTGTAGATCCAACAGTATTATCAAATTCTCTTAAAACTCTAATCCTAGAATTTAAAGAATCAACATTCAGAACTTTAATTTTTTCAGAACCAACAATTAAAGTGTCATTTTCTCTAACACTAGGATATTTTAAATCACCAGAAACTTTGAAGTACGTAACAATTCCAGTTACACTAGTATTACCAATAGCAACTCCTGTGGTTCCTATTCCAGCAATTCTTAATCTATTTGACGATATTCCAGCATTGTAAGAACCCTCTATGCCAGATGATGTTGTAGATAATCCGGTAATTGAAATAGTATCAAGAGGTTCAAAGTTATGAGGATTATCTGAGAATATTAAATATTCTCCTTTTGCTTGACCTGGATATATTTCAACTCCTTCAATTATACTTGAAGCAACGCTTATACTATTAACAGACCTCCCTTTTACACGAGTTACTTTTGCTGCTACACCCTCACCTTGAGTTTCATCGTTATTGAATACAAGAGTTTCATTAATTCTATATTTTGAACCACCTGTAACAATACCAATACTATCAATTTTTCCAAATGAGGTCGCAGTAATGGTTGCGGTTTGATTTAACTTATTTGGAATATAGAAATATGGATATTCTAAATCATCTTCGATAACATTTAAAGGTTGTGTGTTTCTACGCCAATCTCTAGAAATGTCAAAAGAATCACAATTTGATTGTGGATTAAAATTAAAATTATCAATGACACCTTTGTAATTGTTGCCAATTACATAAGGGAAAACTGGTTTACGATATTTTTCAAAAACACCTGAAGACTCTACAAACTTATCATCAATTGTAGTAAAGTATGCATATGTTCCTTTTGGAAATTCTGGAGTTATGCAGAATCTTCCGTTATTTTTATCAAGAATAGTATCGTCAGAAACTTCATTGTGTGTATAATCTTCAACGAAGAAACCCTCTGGGTAAATAGATGTTGGTGGTCTATTATCTTTGATGTCAATAGAATATCCAGATTTCATCTGGGCAATTTTGCCACCATTAAGATTAGAAAATCCATATGGACCATATATTGGATGTCCATCATAAGCAAATCCTAATATAGGAGAGTGTTTCGTGGATGAAACTTCAATACTATTGACCTTTGTTAAATCCCTTTCTCCATATAAAGTATTGCCGTTTTGATCAGTAGAAAAAACAGTTTCTCTAAGTTTTCTTGGTGTATACAAATGAGAATATTGAAGTCCAAAATCGTTTGAGTTTAAACCAGTTGTAATTACACCATCATCTTGCGAGAAATATGGATAATATTGTTCAAATAAATTTACTCTCCAATTTTGTATATTTGATTTAAATTTTGGTAAAACTTCACGCGATCCTGCAGGTATAACCTCAATAGTCGTTAAACCAAATTCATCATCATATCCAAAACCAGGTTCAATAATCTTGACATCAGTCACTGATCCATTTTCTAAAATAGGAACTAAAACAGCACCGGATCCTTCACCTACCACATTTAGATCTGGTGTAGAAAAATATCTACTTCCAGATTTTTGAATAATAATATCAACTATTTTACCACCAACAACGATTGGAGATAATTGACATTCAGTTCCTGACTGAAGTTCAATGGTTGGTTGTCTATCTAAATTTAAAATTTCGGAAGATCCATATCCAACACCACCATTCTCCAAGTGTACAGAAGTTACTGTTCCCCTTACAATTGGTTGGAAAGATCCTTTAAATGTTTCTGTACCTATAGAGGAAATTCCTACATTACCAGATAAAGTAAGTGTAATGTCTGGATAATTGAAAACGTGAGTTCCTACACCCACAGAAGACATGTTAATATATTGTTTTGTTCTTCTATAAAATTCTCTATCAGAAGAAACTCCAATCTGGGAGAGGTGGAAAGAGTCTTTGTCAACAACAGTTACATAATACTCTGTATTTACAGATAAACCAGATATAGGAGTTCCTGTGCAAGTATATTTTATTTTTTCTCCATTTTTGTAATCATGATTTGCAATCGTAACTAAGTTAGATGCAGTATTAATTCCTGTAATTGGAGATGTTCTTTTTTTATTCTCGTAACCAGATCCACCATTAATCACATCGATAGAACTAATTATGGATCTTTTGTTTATCGATCTAAAAGAATGTTTTCCAACACCATGATTGGTTAAAAATACTGTATTAATTCCAGAAATTGCATCAGATTCATTTTTATGAAGCCTAATAGTAACATCATCTAATACAGAAACATAATAAGCAGAATTAGTTACTATTCCACTTATACCATCTTGGTTTTTTGTTTGATATAAAACTTGTTCAGCATTTCTAAATTTATGATAAGTTGTAAATCCAATTCTTGATTGATTTGATGCAGTTCCTATAGCAACCCTATTAGAAATTAAGTCAGCAAGAAACTCAACTTCATGATTAATTAATTTCATATTGGCTTGAGCAATTGCACCAGAACCATTTCCACCTTCAATTTTAATTGTTGGTGCGTTTAGATAATCAAATCCAGGATCTATTATTCTTATTTCTCTAAGAGACCCACTAACAGCAGCATATCCAGTTGCACCTGTTCCAACAGAATCTGAAATGATTAAATTTGGTGGATTTATTACATCAATATTTGATCCTTCTGATAAAACATCAACTGACTCAATTTTTCCATATTTTATTACATCTTTACCCTTATAATTTAAAAGTTCAACACCATTAATGAACATTCCAGTTAATCCTGGATTTGTTTCTGTTAAAGTTCCATTATTTAAAGGTTCTGATATTTTTCTTAAAATTTTCTGTGGTTCTAAAGTTTTTCCACTGAAATCAAATGGTTTTATAATACTGTTAAGAACACCAATTGAATTATCTAAAGAAATAAACTTAGAGTTAAAAATATCATCTCTACTTTTTGCAAATTTAACCGTCGAACTATTAACTCTTTTTATAAAGTAAAGACCATCAGCAAACAATGGAGTGGATCGAACTATTTCTGTGGTTGTATTTCCTATTTCATCCTCAAGGATTATTTTCTCTACTGATTGTGCTTCATAGTAAACCGCATCACCAGTATAGAAACCATGTTCTACTCCAGGAGAAATCTCAAATTCATCTCCACTAAAAGTTCCAGAGAATTTAAGTTCCCTAGAAGCAGGATTTAATGATTGAGAGTCATAATTAGGTATTGATGGTGAGGAAATTAAATAATCTCCAGATTCGTTTTTATAAACATTATCAACATCGCTAGAATATATTTGTGATAATGGATATTTCTCAGAAGAAACTTTTTGAATTCTTCTTTGAATTGTATATACAGCATCTGTATTCAAAACACCTTGACCTGTTATGGTAAGAGTTTTTTCACCTGTTATTGATATAACTTTGGTTTCTTTTTTTAAACCATTTGAGATAATATCCGCGGTATCACCAGATCTAAATTGATTAGATACATTTAAAGTTAGTTTATAAGTATTATTTGACGAATCTATTAATTCAAGACTCTTAACTTTGTAAGATGAAGGGACATTATAGAACCACTTGTTCGTTTTGAGATTTTTTTCAGAAATTCCAAGATTAGGTACATTAATCTTTCCACCTGTTAAAAGATTATTTGTATTAGATGGAATAACAAGAGAACTAAGAACAGAATTTACTCGTACTTGAATAATTTCATCTTGATCTAATTTTGATCTTCCATATGCAAATGTGTTAACTCCAACAACAGTTGCATCTGCAATATCTGCATCAATATCAGTAACACCATAGAATTGTGTTAATGACCTAGAAGTATATGAAGATACTCCTACACTACCATCTGGATACTTGAAATACAGTTCTCCAGTTGATCCAAAACCAACAGTTGAATCAACATCAAGAACAGTAGAACCAGAAGAGACTTGTCCTATTACTCTAGTAGATGGTTCTACAACAAATGCTCCATATTCTGCTCCTTTTACAATGATATCACGATTATATCCACCATCAATACTAAGTTTATAGAAAGTTTTTCCATAACCAACTTCTATTTTTTCAACACTAGTAATTGGTGCATATGCTTTGTTAATTCCACCAAGTTTATACTCACTCTGATATAATGTTGCATTTTCTAAGTTTTCAGGATTACCAGAAATTGGTTCAACAACTAAACTATTGACAATTCTATATTGAGCATTTGACGGTGAAATGAGAAAATCTCTAGGTTTTACAATTCTTACCTCTTCATTATATAAAGCCCTGAACATTATTTCAAAGGAATAATCAGTTCCTTTGCTCCTGTAAAAATCTTTACCTTGTTTTACAAAAATATTTTGGTTTAGATGAGAGTCTAAATTTCTATCTTCAAATCCCGGTAAAAATTGATTTTTTGTCTTTGTTAAAAATTCCTTTAAGAAAAGGCAACTTAAATTTATTATAGTCGATTGATCAACATGATCATCAGATTCAGTTTCGTTAAATACAACTTCTTCTTTGTTTAAGTCACTTCTATAAGAAGTTATACCAACAAAACCTCTAGTACACCCAGTAAAAGAGAAGGTAGTTTTGCCTGTATATGTTATTATTTCATCATCAATTTTTAAAAGTCCATAAGAGTCAGGAAATCCTATAGTTCCTGTAGGAGACAATTCTGGATTTATATTGATTGTTGTTGCATCAAATTCAAGATCACCACTTAAAATAACAGATTCCGATAAATTTGTTGTATTGTCTAATTTAATATAATTATCAATATTTTGAATCAAATCAACTGGAGCACCTTGGTATTCTTGACCAAGATAATATTGTTCTAAAAGTTCAGAAATTAATGGATAGTCCTCCCTAACATAAGCAGGAAGTTGGTTAGATATGATAGTATTAAACTGAACTCTGGTTTCTGACATTTTATGAATTTATCGTCTGTTAGTATTAGTAATGTGAAATTAATATCCAGATCCACCACCGGATGAACCCGATGAAGATGTTCCTGATGATCCACTAGTAGAAATGGATGATGTTGCAGTTGTTCCTCCTGTAGTTCCTGATGATGTTGTAACTCTAGAACCAGTTGCTCTTGTTGTAACTGCAGTGTCTGGTCCACCAGGACGAACTAAATTGCCATTTGAGTAACTAGAAGATACAATGTAAGTAGAAGCAGATGGATCTAATCCAGAAGTAACATCGTCCACAACAGGTTCAAATAAACTCTTACTAGTATCTAGTTGCAAATAAAGATCCTGTAATCCGATAACATCATTAGAATGTGGTGTCGCAGAAAGTTCAAGAATTGGTTGACCATCTTTTGTTTTTGCTCCCGTCATGTTAACTGGATTTAATGTTATAACCCCAGTTTTATAGTTAATAAATCCAGTTCCTCTTCTAACTATGTTAGGTGACTGAGATCCTGGATTTGGTAATGTAAAGAAGAACAAGGTTCCAGTTTGTCTGTTTGTATCTGGAAGGTCTGACACATATACTGTTTCTTGTATTCCGGCAACAGTAAACCCACTTGACTTTATATTATAACCATTCATGGACTTAATGTGAAATTCATTTCCAAAACCAATTTGATATTCAACAAATGTATTCAAAGTTAATCTTAAATCTCTTCTGATTGCTACTGTAGTAATATTTGAAGTTACTGAATTGTGACTATCGTCAATTAACTTAAGCAACTTACTATATTTTAATCTAGCACCATACTTATTTAATTCTGTTGACTCTGCATACTTTCTAACGTTATTTTGAACCGTACTAGAGACAAAAGCAGAAGATGGTGCTAAATTTGTGTTGTAATAAATTTTACTGTCAACTTCAACATACAAATATTTTAAGTCAAGTAATTCTGGAACAATACCAGCAACTGAATATTTCTTCAGTTTTTTCTTTATGTTTTCTTTGATGAGATTTGGAATGAAATCACCAAATCTTGGTTTAATACTAATGAATACTTTTCCATATTGTGGAGGAACCAATTCTTCACCACCAAAAACAGAGATGGATTCAGTCTCTGGATAAATTTTAGTTGGAATTAAGGATTCATAATCATTTGCAGTTAATGCTCTGTTTTGAGAAGCATAAATTCTTGGAGCAAACTTTTTAATTGACTCCACACCTTCAATTTCTTCACCACCCCTAGCAGTTAATCCAGTTGTCATTAAGGAAATGCCGGAAGTAACAACATATTCCTGAGCATTTGAAGAGTAAACTAGTCTTCCTGCAAAAGAAAATTGTCCAACTCCATTTGCAGATTCACCATTACATGCAATGTAGTCTACAGTGATATAGTTATTGTCATCAAGTCTTCTTCCAAAAATATTGTCACCAAACATAACTTGATATCTTTCATCATCTACTTCTTGTAGATAATATACAGCAGAATTTGGTTTTATATCAAATAAACTATCTTGACGAGTATATGTTACACTCCTAGATGAAGATTCATTTGATCTAACTTTTACTGTCAATAATTCTGTGTCAATACCAATGTTGTTTAAAATAAACTTTGCATTTGGATTTCTTGCACTATAAGTAAAGTTAGCAGTTAATAAATTACCTTCATATATTGGTAAATTGTTAAATTCTGCAATTCCATCATTTACTGGAACAGTTATATCTTCTAAAATTGAAAATACAAATGAAGAATTACCAAATCCACCTGCTGAAGTTGCTACAGGTCCTTTTTTAAGAGTAAGAGTTGCTGGATTTGGATTGATATTACTTGTGTCAACAAAAAAAGTAACATTTCCTGTTGCTGCTTTTCTTGATTTTGGCAAATATCCGATATTTCTTGCTAATGATACAACATTTTCTCTTAATGTCGCACTATCAATGAATACCTCATTCGCAACCATGTTTGCGTTGTATGAAGTAATATAGGTATTGTATGCCAGAACATCGAGTATTGATGAAAGGTTAGAACCCTCAAAATCATAATCTGTAAAATTAGAGTTTTCCTTTAAATATTCTCTTAGTGTCGTTTTAATCTGGTTAAAGTCCAGATTAGTAAAATTGGATAATGGCATTTTTACCTTGTTGAATCCAGGACAAATTGTAATTCTTGTGCAGAAACATCTGCTCCAATAATCTCATAAATGATGGTCACATTAAATTCATTCTGATCATAGTTAGGGACTACTTGAACTTTTTTTAAATCAACCCTCGGTTCATATCTTTTTATCGAACTGGTGATCTCCGATTTTATAATATTTGCGGAAATATCATTCACATTTTCAAAAAGTGCTTTACTAATCTGAGAACCAAAATCTTCATTAAAAAATTTCTCACCAGGAGTAGTAAAAACAATATTTCTCACTGATCGAGCAATTGCAGACTCGTTTTTAAGCGTAATTACATCACCTGTCAGAGGATGCCTCTGAAAAGTCATACTTACGTCCTTAAATCCTTGACTAACGCGCTCTAAAGGCACAAAATTACAGCAATTATAACTTATTTATCAAGGTATTTTGTGATTCTTTACTCATAAAGTGGTTCTGGATTGC
>MDSZ01128590.1_pt1 | contig 10926 bp, 6 predicted proteins | sample 811201 | NCBI WGS metagenome assembly MDSZ01 (sample SAMN05326647, study PRJNA326480) | marine metagenome | isolation source: seawater | place: Indian Ocean: North | collected 2010 | reverse complement strand
TTAAAAATATATATCAGCTATGCATTTATCACATATATACAATTTGGACTTGAAATGAGAGAAGCAAATACATTTGATTTATTACTGTTAATTTTGTTAGCTATTATTTGGGGATCTTCATTTTTTAATATAAAAATAGCAACCTATTCTTATGATCCAATAACACTTGCGTTAGTTAGAGTTATATTTGCTAGCGTTCCGTTACTTATTTTGTGCAAAATAAATAACATCAAAATAGAAGCTTTTAGCGAAAACTGGAATTGGTATGCTCTTATTGGTTTATGCAACATTGCAATACCCTTTGTGTTGATAGCAATTGGAACAGCAAAAATTAATAGCTACCTAGCTGCAATTCTTATGAGCACCACTCCTTTAAGCGGATCAATACTAGCTCATTTTTTTACCAAAGATGAAAAGTTATCTTATTTAAAATCGTTAGGAGTTTTAGTGGGATTCAGCGGTATAATATTATTGTTTTTTGATAAGGTTATCATAAATAAAGATAATTATCTCTATGCTCTCATTACTATTTTAGGATCAACTTTTTATTGTATTGGTGGTCTGCTAACTTTAAAATTAAGAAATAAAAAAAACGAAAATGTTACGACATCTACCACTATATGGTCTGTAATTTTTTTATTTCCTTTTTCGCTTATTTTAGAGACCCCCTGGAATTCTTCTCCGTCATTGACTTCAACCCTATCACTTTTATATTTAGGCGTTGTTGCTACTGGATTTGCGTGGTTAATTAGGTTTAGAATTTTGACAGTCAATGGATTAGTTTTCCAAACCCAAGTAGCATATTTAATCCCTATATTTGGAATAATTTTTGGATATTTTTTAATGGATGAAATTATTACATGGAGAGTTTTAGTTTCATTAGTTATAATTCTTTTGGGTATTTATATATTTAAAAAAAATAATAAAGGACTTAATAGTTAATGGGAACTGAGTCAATCGAGTCGAGTTTTTTATCAATGTTTGCTTTGATAAGCTTTTTTATTTTTTTATTAGTAAGTAAGTATTCTCATAAACTAAAAGATGGAGCTTTACTTGATGAAGATTTTTTAAAACCACAAGCTTTTCACGAAACACCTGTTACAAGAAGTGGTGGTATTGCTTGTTTTATATCGATATGTTTTTTTTGTCTGATTTATTATTTATTGTATTCAGAAATTCTTTATGACTATTTATTGATAAGCGCGTCAATGTTTTTTATAGGATTTTTAGATGATTTAAAAATTAGAATTAATCCATTAAAAAGACTTTTTTTAATGATTTTATTGCTTGGGATTATAATAAACTTTCTTCCAATCAAACTTTCAAACATTGATATCCCGTTTTTAACTACACTTATGAAGATTGATATCTTCTCAACTTTTTTTGTATTATTATGTTTTTTATTTATTATTAATGGATCAAACTTAATTGACGGTTTTAATGGTTTACTTACTATAAATTTAATTATAATAAATGTTATCTTAACTTTCATTAACTTAAATAGTGGTTTTAATGAATTTTCACTAATTTTGATTTCACAAATTATAATATTACTTTCTTTTCTTCTATTTAATTTTCCTACCGCTAAAATTTTCTTAGGCGATAGTGGAGCCTATTTAATGGGTTCGTTATTAGCTTTAAATATAATAATAACAAATAATTTAAATCCAAATATTTCCTCATTTTTTTTCTGCACTCTATTGTTCTACTTATTTTTTGAGGTTTTCTTCTCATTTATAAGAAAAATTTGGCAAAAAAAATCACCTGTTCATCCTGATAACTTACATTTACACATGCTAAGCTATTATAAAATTTCATCTATTTTTGGTAATAACCGGGGAAATTTTTTAAATTCTTTACTCATTAATTTAATTTATTTAATTCTGATATTACCTGGGTTGTATTTTATAGATAATCCTATTTTAAGCAGATACTGGTTTTTTAGTTTACTAATAATTTACTTAATTATTTATTTAAGACTTTATCGTTTAATAAAAAATTAAATTGATATATAAAACAACCGTTAATAAAAGGGCAAGTGGCGGAATTGGTATACGCGCTGGTCTTAGAAACCAGTGCCGCAAGGCTTAAGAGTTCGAGTCTCTTCTTGCCCACCAAAAACTATGAAAATTGAAGTACAATCAAAAAAAGGTTTAAGAACTATTTTGTCTGTTGTAGTTGATAAAAAAACTATTCAATCTAAAATTGAGGAAAGACTTTTAGAATTACAAAAAGAAGTTGCTTTAAAAGGTTTTAGACCAGGTAAGGTTCCATCATCAGTTATTAAAAGTCAATTTGGAAAATCTATTTATGGCGAGGTCATTGATAAAGTTTTAAGAGAAACATCGTCTAAGGCAATTTTAGAAAAAAAATTAAAGGTGGCTGGGCAACCAAAAATAGATCTTAAACAATTTGGGGAGGGAAAAGATTTAAACTACGAGCTGCAAATTGACTGCTTACCAAATATTGAATTAAAAGCCTTAGATAAATTTAAATTTACTTCTTATAAAATTAAAATTGAAAAAAAAATTATTGATGAAAAATTAAAAGAATTATCTACTCAAAACAAAAAATTTGAAGAAAAAAAAGATAATGAAAAAGCAATTAATGGTGATCAAGTTACCTTTGACTATTCTGCTACAGTTGATGAAAAAAAATTTGAAGGTAGTGAGGGAAAAGGAGTACAAATTGAATTAGGTAAAAATCTTTTTTTAAAAGGTTTTGATGAACAGTTAATTGGTGTTAAAAAAAAAGAGACTAAACAAGTTAATGCAATTTTACCAGCCAATCATCCTAAAAAAGAGTTGGCAAATAAAAAGACCAAATTTGAGTGTAAAATAATAAATATCAAAAAGCCTGTTGAAAATAAAGTGGATGATAATTTTGCAAAAATGATGGGAGCTAAAAATCTTGCAGATTTAAAAATTTTAATAGAAAAACAAATTACAAATCAGTACAATCAAGCTCTTAATTCCATAACAAAAAAAGAAATCTTAGATCAAATAGAAAAAAATCATAATATTGACTTACCTAAAAATTTGATTGAACAAGAACTTGATTTAATGACAAAAAATTTAAAACCTGAGGATAAAGAAAAACATAAAGCAAATAACGAAAAACTTGCAAAAAATAGAATCAAATTGGGTCTATTATTAAATGAATTTGGAGAAAAAAATAATTTAAAAGTGACAGAAGATGAAGTAAAAGCTGAAATTCAAAAACAAATTAAAACTATGCCAGGACAAGAAAAAATGGTTCTAGAATACTATCAAAAAAATCCAAGTGCCTCACAAAGTTTAAAGGGATCATTATATGAAGAAAAAATTATTGAATTAATAAAGTCAAAAATGAAACTTAATTTAAAAGAGATTAACTCAAAAGAAGCAGAAATAATTATTACAGATTTCAACAAACAAAATGTAGATAAGTCAGAGTCTTCAAAAACTAAATCTTCTGAAAAAGATAAATCTAAATCAAAAAAAATTAGTAAAAAGTAACCAATAGTTGTATAAAACATCTATGAGTCGCGAATTTGAGGAAAAAATGAACAGTTTAATTCCTATGGTTGTTGAGCAAACAAGCAAAGGAGAAAGAGCATATGACATTTTTTCAAGACTGTTAAAGGAGCGTATAGTTTTTCTTGTTGGACCGGTAAATGACTCAGTTGCATCATTAGTAACCGCACAATTATTATTTTTGGAGTCTGAAAATCCTAATAAAGAAATAAGTTTTTATATTAATAGCCCAGGTGGTTTGGTAACTGCTGGACTTGGTATATATGATACTATGCAATATATAAACTCACCAGTTTCAACTCTATGTATTGGACAAGCTTCTTCTATGGGGTCATTTTTATTAGCTGCTGGAGAAAAAGGTAAAAGATATTCTTTGCCTAACTCAAGGATAATGGTGCATCAACCGTCGGCGGGATTTCAGGGACAAGCAACAGATATACAAATTCATGCAAAAGAAATTTTGTCACTTAAAGAAAGATTAAATAAAATTTATTCTAAACACACAGGTAAATCAGTTGAAGAAATTTCGGACGCTCTCGAGCGAGATAATTTTATGACAGCAGAAGAGGCAAAAAAATTTGGTCTAATAGACTCTGTTGTGGAAAAAAGAAAATAAATCACAATATATAGAGCTTCACACAACTTGAACTTGATAAGAGTATTTTAGGGATTTATATTAGTTATATTGATTCGTTATGTCAGAAAAAAATAATAAAAATATTCTTTACTGCTCATTTTGTGGCAAAAGCCAGCATGAGGTAAGAAAACTTATAGCAGGCCCAACAGTTTTTATTTGTGATGAGTGTGTTGAGCTATGTATGGATATTATTAAGGAAGAAAACAAATCTTCTTTAGTTAAACATCAAGACGGTGTTCCTTCTCCAAAAGAAATCTGCAATGTTTTGGATGAGTATGTTATTGGTCAAAAATTTGCAAAAGAAATACTCTCAGTAGCTGTACATAATCATTATAAAAGATTAAATCACGAAACAAAGAATAACAAAGATATTGAATTGTCAAAATCAAATATCTTATTAGTAGGCCCTACAGGTTGTGGTAAAACTTTATTGGCGCAAACTCTGGCTAGAATTCTAGATGTACCATTTACAATGGCAGATGCCACTACACTTACAGAGGCAGGATATGTTGGTGAAGATGTTGAAAACATAATTTTAAAATTGCTGCAAGCAGCAGATTACAATGTTGAAAAAGCTCAAAGAGGAATTGTTTATATTGATGAGGTGGATAAAATTAGCAGAAAATCAGAAAACCCTTCAATCACTAGAGATGTTTCTGGTGAAGGAGTACAACAAGCTTTATTAAAGATAATGGAAGGAACCATTGCAAGTGTCCCTCCTCAAGGAGGAAGAAAACATCCTCAACAAGAATTTTTACAAGTGAACACTACTAATATTTTATTTATTTGTGGTGGTGCCTTTGCTGGTCTGGATAAACTTATTGATAGTAGAGGAAAAGGTAGCGCTATTGGATTTGGTGCTAAGGTAAAAAACTACAAAGAGCAACCTTTATCTGAAACAATGAAACTTCTTGAACCTGAAGATTTAATAAAATATGGACTAATTCCAGAATTCATCGGAAGAATGCCGATAATAGCAACATTAGATGATCTTGATGAAAAATCCTTAGTTAAAATTTTAACTGAGCCAAAAAATTCTTTAATCAAACAATACAAAAGACTCTTTGAGTTCGAGGATGTTGAGTTAGAATTTAAAGATGAGGCAATCAAAGAAATAGCAAAAAAAGCGATCTCAAAAAAAACTGGAGCAAGAGGATTAAGGTCTATATTAGAAAACATTTTGTTAAAAACTATGTTTGAATTGCCTGATATGGAAAATGTAATCAAAGTAACGGTAGATAGCTCATCTGTATCTGGAAATACAGAACCAATCGTTACTTATGGTAAAAAAACATCAACATCTGTTGCTTAAAGTTAATTTGTTCCTTGAAATTACCGTATTAATTGCCATATTAATATTCTATGAAAGCATCATATATCAAACCTCTATTACCTCTTAGAGATATAGTAATATTCCCATCAATGGTTGTTCCTTTATTTGTAGGAAGAGAAAAATCTATAAAAGCTCTTCAAGAGGCAATGAAATCCGAAAAGTCTATTGTATTGGTTACTCAAAAAAATTCAGAGGTAGATGACCCTAGCAGCAAAGATTTATATCAATATGGATGTCTTAGTAAAATTTTACAATTACTAAAATTACCTGATGGAACTGTAAAAGTTTTAGTCGAGGGAGAAAAAAGAGTAAGAATATTAAAATACACGGCAGATACAAATAATTATCTCAATTGTGAAGTTCGTGTTGCTGAGGATGAAAATATTACTAAAGATTTAGAGCAATTTGCAACTGGTATTGTTAAGAAATTTGAAAGGTTACAAGTACTAAGTAAAAAAGAGATTAATGAAAGTTTAAACAATCTAAAAAACTTAAAAGACCCAATTCAAATATCTAACAATATTTCTTCTAATCTAAATATACAAATTTTTGAAAAACAAGAAATTTTAGAAATTTTAGATGTAAGAAAAAGATTGGAAAAAATTAATTCACTAATTGAAAAAGAAACTAGCGTTTTATCTGTTGAGAAAAAAATACGTGGAAGAGTAAAAAATCAAATGGAAAAAACACAAAGAGAATACTATTTAAATGAACAATTAAAAGCTATTCAAAAAGAACTTGGAGAAATCGATGAAGGAAAAGACGAACTGACTTCGCTATCAAAAGCAATTAATGACGCGAAAATGCCCAAAGAGGCTAAAGAAAAATGTTTGTCAGAATTAAAGAAATTAAAATCGATGAGCCCAATGTCTGCAGAGGCAACTGTGGTAAGAAATTATTTAGATTGGATGACCGAATTACCATGGTCAACCAAATCTAAGATAAACACTGATTTAGTCAATGCCCAAAAAATATTAGATGAAGATCATTATGGGTTAGAAAAAGTCAAAGAGAGGATTATAGAGTTTTTAGCTGTGCAAAAAAGAATCCAAAAAATGAAGGGACCAATTCTTTGCCTTGTTGGTCCGCCGGGAGTTGGAAAAACCTCATTAGGAAAATCAATTGCAAAAGCAACAAATAGAAAGTTTATTAGGATTTCTTTAGGAGGAATTAGAGATGAGGCTGAGATCAGAGGGCATAGAAGAACATATATAGGCTCGCTACCAGGAAAAATAATACAAATGATGAAAAAGGCAGGAACCAAAAATCCTCTATTCTTACTAGATGAGATTGATAAAGTTGGAAATGATTACAGAGGAGACCCATCCTCCGCTTTACTAGAAGCATTAGACCCTGAACAAAATAAAGAATTTAATGATCATTATTTAGAAGTAGACTACGATTTATCTGACGTGATGTTTGTTACTACAGCTAATACATTAAATATTTTACCTCCATTATTAGACAGAATGGAAGTAATTAGGTTGTCAGGATACACTGAGGACGAAAAAGTAAATATATCTCAAAAATATTTAATACCAAATCAAAGCAAATACAACGGTTTAAAAAAAGATGAATGGTCAATAGACGAAGATATAAATAGAAAAATAATAAGATATTACACCAGAGAGTCAGGTGTTAGAAATCTAGAGAGGGAAATTTCTAAGGTTGCAAGAAAAATTGTAAAAAAAATTGATAATAATGAAAAAGTAAATAATCCTATAAACCAAAAAGATCTTAAAAATTTATTAGGGGTTCCTAAATTTAATTACGGAGAGATTGAGGAAGAAAATAGAGTAGGAGTTGTTACTGGACTAGCCTGGACAGAAGTTGGTGGAGAGATACTAAAAATAGAAACAGCAGTAATGCCAGGAAAAGGTAAAATGCAAATCACAGGAAAATTAGGTGATGTCATGCAAGAGTCTGTAAAAGCTGCAAAATCTTATATTAGGTCAAAAAGTTTAGAATATGGAATTATTCCTCCTATATTTGATAAAAAAGATTTTCATATTCATGTTCCTGAAGGAGCTACTCCGAAAGACGGTCCATCAGCAGGAGTGGGAATGGTAACGTCTATTATTTCTGCCATAACAGAAATTCCAGTGAATAAAGATGTAGCGATGACAGGAGAAATAACTTTGAGAGGGTTAGTCTTACCAATTGGGGGATTAAAAGAAAAACTTTTAGCTGCACATAGGGCAGGTATAAAAAAAGTCTTAATACCTCTGGAGAATAAAAAAGACCTTATTGAAGTACCTAAAACGATAATTGACAACATGGAAATCATTACGGTTAAAAATGTTGACGAGGTTTTAAAAGTTGCCTTAACAAAACCACTTAAACGAGTTGAATGGGTTGATGTTGATCAAATTTCAAAAAAGGAAAAAAGCAAAGAAGAATTAAGTACCCATTAAAATTAATCCAACCATACTTTAAATTTTTCTCTATTGTTAAAAATGTAATCTGGTAATTGATTAATGTCGCATTTTTTCAAAATAGATTTTCCTGACCACTTATAACCTTTCTGATCTATATTATGATCATACATTACTCTCTTTTCAAAAATAAGCTTCTTTATATCTTGAATATTTAAACCACTTTCCTCAAATTCATAATGGTGGGCAAAATTTAAAAGTTTTTTTTCTAAATCCTCAGGTGTTCTTATACAAGTAAAGTGCCAACCACCATTATCAATTATATACAGGTTTGAATATTTCTTATTAGAAAAAAAGGTATCTATTCGCCAAGCTGGATACTTTTTAGATTTTATATTTCGTAACCATTGAGGTGATTTAAAATTTTTAAATTTAACAGCTTTTGATCCAGCCCATATAAAATCTTTATAGAACAAATTTAATTTATAATAAAACATTTTTTGTTGAAAAATTACAATCTTATTTTTTATCTTATCAAAATTTAAAAAATTCAAATTCGGAATTTCGTCTAAATCGCTTACAATTATTAAATCATTTTGATTAGCACCATTCAAACCTCTGCTAAGGTTTTCTCTTTGAAAATAATCCCTGGCCATCCCATTTAAGATTAACTTTTCACCCATCTTATCTTTTGTTTCACCTTCTACTAGATTTAAAATATTAGAGGGTTGCTTATCAACGACCAAATAGATGATTTTATCTTTAAATTTTCTAAATTTGTTAATATCGAAGTTTAATTTCTTTCTGGAACCATTATGGGTATATGTGGCTTCTGTAATAACAAATTTATTTACAAATTTGTTTAATGTATTTAACCTTATATCTAATAATAGATCTTCGTCAAAATACATAAAGCAGTCATAAATATTCATGATAATTGAGTTATAATAAAATATAATATAAGTAAACATGAATAAAAAAAATTAGATGAAACAAAAAAAAATAATTATCACAGGTGGCTTGGGTTATATCGGAACTGAGCTTTGCAAGCTTTACTCAGGGTTGAGTTGGCATCATAATATTACCGTTATTGATAATAGGTTTATTTCGGAGAGAGTAAACCAAATTAGAAATTGGAACATGGATTTTATTAATGGTGATATCCTTGATAAAAATCTAATTAATAAACACTTTAGAGACGCAGATGTAGTTCACCACTTAGCTGGAGTGACAGAGGTTCCAAGGACAAAAAGTGAGTCTTCAAATGTTCAAGATGAAAAAATTAAAAATGTTGCTGTACAAGGCACACAAAATATATTGGACGTAATTAGCGACAATTGTAAAATTATTTTTCCTTCAACGCATGTTGTTTATGAAGGAATAGATAAAGTTAAAAAAGATATAATGGAAGAAGAGGAAACTAAACCTGTTTTATCTTATTCTTCATCTAAAGCGATAAATGAAAAACAATTAAAAGACTCTGGTAAAAACTATATAATTTTAAGATTAGGATCAGTTTATGGTTTTTCTACAGACTCAATGAGAATTGATATCATGCCAAACTTATTTTCAAAAATTGCTTCACAAAATGGAACTTTAAAACTTTTTGCAGCCGGTAGACAGATAAAGAGTTTGGTACCTTTAATGGATGTTGCAAGGTGTTTTAAATTCATGGAGGAAAAAAATGAATACTCTTCAGAAATATTTAATCTTACCAAAGATACATTAACTGTTAAAGAAGTTGCCGAAATATGCAAAAAGCATAACCCAAAAATTGAATTAAGAGAAACAAACGATGAAATTCCCAATCTTGGATTTTCTTTATCTAACAAAAAATTACTAAATACTGACTTTAAATTTTTATACGATTTAGATCATAGTATTAAAGAGATGATACAAAAATGGTCTAAACAAACAATTAAAAAAGATTTGGAGTACGTAAAGCATGGAGAAAATTTATACTTTGATAAGAGAGGGACAATTAGCAATCATGAACTGACAGAACCAATTAATCTGATAGGCTTAATTGACTCAAAAAGAGGGACTGTAAGAGCAAATCATTATCACCCGCAACAAGAGCAGAAATGTTTATTTACCAAAGGACAAATAATTGAAGTTTTTCAGGATATTATAAATCCTAATTCACCGAAAATAACTCAAGTAGTTAATGCTGGAGAACTCTCAGTTATAAAACCAAATGTAGCTCACGCAATGGTTTTCTCTCAAGATACAACTTTTTTAAATTTAGTAAGAGGAGAAAGAGATCACGATAATTATGGAATTACTCACACTATAAAACATATTTTTGTTGATGAAAAAGAGAAAGATTTATTATTAAGTTGCTATAAATTTGATTGCAGATCATGTGGGAATACTGATTTAAAAAGAGTAGTTTCTCTGGGCTATCAGCCTCTAGCAAATAATCTTTTAAAAAAGAAAACCGATAAATGCGAACTTTATCCTCTCGAAGTAAATTTTTGTGAAAAATGCTTCAACTGTCAATTATCTGTTGCAGTTGATCCAAAAAAAATGTTTTCAAATTACCTTTATACATCTTCAACTTCGAGTGTATTTAGAAATCATTTTGTACAAGCATCGAAAAAATATATCAAGGATTTAAGACTAAATAAAAAAAAATCATATATTATTGATGTTGGTAGCAATGACGGTGTAGCTTTAAAACCTTTCTTAGATCAAGGGTTTAAAAAGATTCTTGGAATTGAACCAGCGAAAAATTTAGCAAGATTAGCAAATAAAAATAAAATTAAAACTTTCAATGGTTTCTTAGATAAAAAAAATTTAAAAAAAATAAAGAAGGGAGCAGATTTAATTTTAGCTTCAAATGTTTTTGCTCACTCCGATAAATTACAGGAAATGGCTGAGTGTATGTTTAAATTGTTAAGTAAAAAAGGGACAATTATAATTGAAGTTCAATACTTAATGAACACATTAAAAGATCTTACTTTTGATAACATTTACCACGAACACTACAACTACTGGTCACTTACTTCACTTATTAATTTTTTTAAAAAATTTGACAGTACGATATTTAGATCAGAAAAAGTC
>MDSZ01048103.1_pt1 | contig 10926 bp, 22 predicted proteins | sample 811201 | NCBI WGS metagenome assembly MDSZ01 (sample SAMN05326647, study PRJNA326480) | marine metagenome | isolation source: seawater | place: Indian Ocean: North | collected 2010 | reverse complement strand
CTCTGCTAAATGTTCATTTTCAGCAAGGGCAGATTCCGCCACTACACCGTCTTCCGACATTTCCTTGATGAGATTACTTCTCTCATTCAATCGCCTGTTGATTTCCGACCTAATTTTTTGAGTATCGTGGGAAAACCTATCGAAATCATCTTCAGATTCCACAGGAGTATCAAGCATTGAACCCCATAATTTGTCTAACTCTTCATCGGAAATATCCTGAATGTTAATCTGTTTCTTTACATTGATAGAATGTTCTTCTGCGGCAAAAGATTTCGGCATCCACTCGGAAGACCTCTTGTAAGAATCCTGACCGCTAAAAGAATTAGAAACCTCATAAGGTCCGTATTCGGCTACCTTACGAAAACCTCTAATTCCTTTGCCTCGTTGAATAACGACATACTTTCCATCACGACCAAAATCACTTGTGATTTCTTGCTCGGTAGGAAGATAATCTCCAACCCATATATCACGGGTTCCTGAGTTTTTAACTCCTTTTACATATCTTCTAACTGCGTAAACCATTGTTTCACCTCAAGCATTCCTAATATCCAAACCTTTACTCATTATCGTCAATACTATCAAAGCACAAGCCGTAGCAAATTTAGAACCCACGAAAAAAGAAGCAGGAATCAAGTAAAAATACTTGGCTCCAATCAAGATTGTATCTAAAGCCACAAGAGCCTTCAAATCATTAGTAATTGCACCCATTTAATCAGACCCCTATCGGATAACCTATCCGAATGTAACGGTGGGACTATAAGAAGATTGGCTTACCCCCATAATTGGAGTAAACCATCATGGATAGAGTGAATCAATTCATCATCTTCCATTTTCGACTCGGCAGAAAGGACGGAATTAAGCAAAGAAATCGTTTCACTGATGTTTCGTCTTTTCAAGCGCAATATCATTTGGGGTAAATCTGCGGCTTCGGCTCGTTCCGTATATTTTTTAGAGGAAATATAGCGTTCCAATTCATTCAAATCTAATCTCCATCTATTTCCACTGTGTTTTTTGTAACCTGAAGTAGGACAGAACATCTTTCTATTGCGTAATACTCCTACAATTTCAGGAGCGGTGTGTCTCCGACTTTTATTCAAAGTAAAAGAAATGTATTCTACAATTTCTCGACTACTTGAAGAACCGTTACCCTCTAAAAGATATTTCACAATATCAAAAATCAAGGCTTCGGTAGCAGGTAAAGAATGAAATCTTCCTTTAGGTTTAGGTTTCACTTCTTCTTTGTCGGAATCCGTCATAGATTCGCCCCCTAATCTTCGTTAGGAGAAGCGAGCCCCAATTCTTCTTGTAAACTTTCCACTCTTGCGGTGTATTCCTCATCCCATCGGATTTTTGCCTCTTCCAATGTTCTCGATTTAAGTTTTTCATCCCATTCTTTGTTCGCATCATCTTCACTCATGCCTTCTGCAACCATAGCAGCGACATCCTCCGTGCGAGCAGCCAAAAACTCTTCTTCGATTATACCTCTCAATTCCATTAAACGAGGCTTGCGTTCCTTGTGCCAAACTTGGGCTTGACGAATAAGTTTAACAGAAGCATCTTCAGGGTCGCCATCAGTATACTCATCGGGACTCTCAAACAACTTTTCAATTTCATCGAGAGCCATATCTTCAGTGCTACTAACAGCCGTAAACTCTTCTATGTCTTCATCGAGAAATGTGGCTGCAAGGTTCATCTTTTCTGCAAACTGCAAAGCCATTTTCTTTGTTACTCTCATTCCAATTCTTTTCCAATATCGTGTTTCTTCGGCCATTCTAACCACACCTTCAAAGTCATTCCACACTCTTCCCGTATAAACATTGGGCTATTCTCATATACAAAGACCTTACGGTGCAAGGCGTATTACTCGCCTTTCAGCACATATCGCTTGAACAATACTTTCTGCATCGTGAACCATTTCAGGATTGTCTTCCGTATCATATTCAATCAAAAATCTGTAACCTTGACTTAAATCTAAAAGAACCGATTTCAATAACAACTCTCGTATCATCGGGTCGGATTCACACGGACTTAAAGGCTCTTCTTCCCCATTACTCATCCTTTCTCACTCCAATCAAAGCGTTGTAGTTATGGAGTGATAATCTCCGAGAACCATCAGCGCAAGCGAATAAAGCATCCAACATATCAGTGTCTAAGAATCCTTGTTCTGCCATCATACAAAAGATTTCTTGAATCTGTTCCCTATACAAAGCAGTTTCCATCATTTCCTGATAATGTTCCCATTTTCTTCCGTTCCGTCCGATTTTTCGGATAGGAATGTTTTCATTCATAGGATGACCTTCAAATCCCTCAGGCCATGAAGTTTCCAATTGAGAAATCGCATTTATCCCAATCGTTTCGGATGTTTTTTCTTCAAGTGATTTTTTCAATTGAGAATTTTCATTTGCCAATTGGTTTAGTAGCGTTAAGGCTTCCTTTCTCAGAGAGTGAAAATCAGCCTCATAATCATCCGATTCCGTCTTAGAAAGTAATTCCTTGAGCGTCATACCATATCACATCACAGGAGCGATACCACCATCACTATCCGAAAAATCTGTGGTTTTACCGCAAGTGAGGCATAATAGCAACATTTGTCCTCGTCTTTGATGCAAACGAACATTAGGAGAACGACAGTGGCTACAAATCGGTATCATAAAATCACTTCTTCTTCTTACTTTCTCTTTCAAGACGGCATTCTCTCAAATGTTTACGCCAACAAGCCATTTCAGCGTGAATCGCAGACATTTACTCACCCGAATTAGGTGTAGCCGTCAGGAAATAACGGATATAGCGTTGCCCTGTTGCATCACGGTTCCATTCATGTCGGAAATCGTAACCTCTCTCCTTCAAATCCATAATCCTACGAGGAAGGCTTCGGATGCGATAAACCATCTGTGCCTCTCCACTACTAATTGATTCATATTCTTCAAAATGCCTAACGAGCATATCTACTTGACTCATTCCATTGATATTCATTCTATTCAGTGCTACCATGCTATCACCAATACTACGGAGGGGCTCCCCCTATAAAACACTTTCGGTCATTTGTCCGATTTTCTTGAATACTATCGTGGATGAGAAAATACTCTTCCGCTAATTCTGCCCACCATATTTCATCTTCTTCAACGAGATAATCTAAACAGGATTCACAATGAATAACTTCTTCGTAATTGTATTTGTAAAAGGTCAAAGCCAAATCTTCTCTCACAGCATCTCCGCAACACTCACAATATATCCTCTCAATATGGCAATCACAAGAAGGTCCTCCATCCTCATCAGGCCCCTCTCCACAGATTCGACAACCTCTCATAACCCTATTAAGGTCACAAACGGTATAAGTCATCCAATATCAAATCAGGTTTTACCCTGTTTTCTCGCTGAAAAGATTGCGGAGGGGGTGGTTGATAAGGTTGAACCTTAGGTGGTTGAGGGGGAGGCATCCATCCAATATTCTGAACAGGTGGTTGCCAAATGGATTCCTTTTTAGGTGGACGGTATTTTTTCCTTTGCCCCAAATAAAACCCTAACAAAAATAGTAAGAAACCTGATAACACTTGAATCAGTAAATCTGCATCAAAATCCATTCTCACCCCTCAACATATTCTTCGTAGACCCATTCTTCATGTTCAAGACGAAGTTTCAAAACCAACATGGGCTCACACCCTTATTGTTAGGTTCTATTTGATTAAATTACCTCTTTTCTGCATCAAGATTTCACAATCCTGTGAATCCCAATACACATAGCAGCAAGCGTGGTATTCAAAGCCGCACTCAAAGAAAGAAGCCATAATTCATCTTTACCTTCTTGATTCACGGCTGCTACCAAAAGAACGCTCAAGGTGAACAAAGCAAGGAGAGTAAACACATAACACCCCATTACCACAATCAAATTACCTAAGTTTTTCATCAACCCGTCATCTTCTTCAGGATATTCTGAATCTCTTGGCATGACTACTAATGTGTGGTCGCAAACACCGAGAGTTTGGTCGAACCAAGCGACAATTCTCCTCATCGGAACCAAAATAGGAGAAGTAACCTTCTGCAACACCTCTTTGAAACTCATTGTTCACTCCTCCTCCGTTTCACAACATTGAAATGTTCCCTCATCTGTAAAAGAATCCATTTCTCTTAGAAACCACTCGTAATCATCCCATTCTTCGTCAGTCAATCCATCGCAATTTTCCTTACTCTCAAAATATTGAAGGCGGGCAACAAGGTAAAAGTGGTAAACAGCCTGTGCAAACCTATCAGAAGGATTAACTTCACACAAATGTTTTCGTGCATCTTCAGCCATATCCCATAGATTATCCTTTTCCTCTTGCCATTGTTCAGCATGAGCATCTCCTAAACTATAACCCATTATTCTTCACCATCCTTCAACATAAAAACCATCAAGCGTGTAATTCTTTTATTCAAATCTAAGATGAACCACCCTTGTAACGCAACACCAACACCCACAAGACAGACACCTGCAAGTGTTACATATTCAATCATTCTTATCCCTCCTGTGAGAAAGTATCTAAAGTGGTTTGATTCTTTGGCGTTTCAAACTTCAAACCCCATTGAAGCAAAGTTGTTTGAAAAGTCACCCGTGTTTCTATTGGTTGGGTGGATAGTGTTAATCCGAAGTCAGTTAGTTTCATGTAATCCCTCTATTTTATCATACGGCCAACGAGTATTTAGGTGTTTGGCTATTACAAGATATTCTCATCCGCCATGAACGCTTCAGCAGGAATCCATTCTCCTGCCACTTTACCCGATTTCACTACAAAGAGTCGCCCAACCTGCAAACCTGCCTGTAAACGGCCTCTATCGCCCGTTAAACGGCCTCTACACTCTTCTTCTGTGTTGGTGCGTATCTCGATAGCCTCAGAAGCCTCAAACAAGCGGTCTTTGATAAGAAGTTTCCCTGTAACTAAATCAAACTCAGGAACATCGGAAATCTTCAAATGAAACCCTTCTCCACTACTCGACCTTCTTACCCATACATTATCGAAAGCACTCATCACACCACGGACGAAAATCTTGAATTCGTCAATATCTTCCACATCATCAAGGTCGAAAGTGAGAGTTGCTCGCATACTCCCATTTCCCATCATCCAATATATCAATCTATACCTCGCAAGGGGCTTAACCCTATAAGAGAACGAAGAGAATTATGAATATGAGTGATTTTGTAAATTATGGAGGATGGGCTATTTCTGAACCACTATATGAGGACATCAGAAATCTTTTACCCACGGGAGGAAAAATTTTAGAATTCGGAAGTGGTCACGGGACTCAAATTCTTTTGAAACACTACTCCGTTATTTCCGTAGAGGATAATCCTCAATGGGTGGGTTTAGCGGCTCGGTTTAATTTAACTGAAAATGAGAGTAGATACATTTATGCACCTTTAGTGAAAACTAAAATTGTAGAAGGGTTTGAAGAGGAAGATGTATGGTATGATTCCGAAATATTACAAGCCTCGTTGGAAGAAATAGAATGGGATTTTGATTTAGTCCTTGTGGATGGTCCTTGTTCAGGTTCAACCCACCATTATCCTCACATAGAAGTAGAGGGTTGTATTGGTCGCTCAGGGTTAATCACTTTCGTAGAAAAAAATAAGGCTCGATTTCAAGGGAAAAACTTTGTGGTGGATGATTGTGAGCGTGAACATGAGTTAAAAGTGGCGGAAAGAATAGGCGACATCCTCAAGGGCGACCTTGAATTGAAATCCTATGATGAAGATAAATCTCACGCCATCATTCGATGTTGAAAACATCACCGTTTTCATCAATTTTACCATCTTCGTAAGGAGAGGCTACTCTTCGATAGGCTTCTAACTTGGCACACTCTAAAACGCCAATGAAATCATTGATAAGTCGGTAAGAGGTTCCGTTGGCTTCAATCAAGCCCGCTAAAACCGAGGAAATAGCGTAGTTTAAGCGGCCACGAAAGTCACCGTTGCGTAATTCTGTGGTTAAAGCCGCCACTATCTCATCTAAAGGCTCACGGTCTTCTTGCTTAATGTAAGGCATGGTATCACGCCCTTATGTGAGTCACTTGGTATTTGAGGGCTTCCATTTGAAGATGTATTGATTCAAAGCAAGCGTCTGCTTAGGAGTGAGCCAAAAACTTTCTTGGAAACGAGGTAAGCCCGCTACGGTATGAGAGGGCATGGCTTGGTCAAGATACTGATAGACCATTCCGACTCCGCCCTCTTCTTCAATTGCGGCCTCTCTTTTCACACCCACCCATAGAAAATCCATGAATACTTGATTCGTCATATCAGCGTGTTCAAGTGGTATGTGTCCTGATGTGAAAACTCTGTCGTTTCGGATGTCTTCGGCTAAGGTCTTCATTTCACTTTCTGTAAGGTCGGGATTTACGGGCATGATATTTCATGGGAGCATTCAGTATAAGAAGGATTGCATCTCTTATGCTTACTTTTGTAAAGATGTCCACCAATTCAATATTCCTAACTGTTTAGTAGATTGTAAATCAAGTAATATCTCGGCATTAGGACCTAAGTAAAAGCCTCCTCCTGCTACATGGAAATTCTCTCCATTCCTCCACGGCATAGTTGTTTCAGGTTCATTTATCCATGCGCCATACCAATTGAAGTGGTTAAAAGGAAACCTCGGAGAACCCCACATATCAAGTGCTGAAGCATCATTCGATATTTCAGGCGGAGTAGCAAAATACCACCCTCCATAATGCCATTCTTCCGTATTCCAATTAAAGAACACATAAAAGATACCAAAATGAGTATCAGGAAAGTATATTCCTTGTCGGTTAATCAACTTATGATGATTGTCGGGGGTAAGGTTGTCTCTAACCGAATTCGGTATGAATAAAAACCATCCTATGTCTTTTTCAGGGTCTACAAGTTGGGCAAATTCTTCTTTCTCATAGTAAGGGAAAAGTGGTTCACCACTTTCGTCCGTAGAAGGAAGGTTTTGGGCTGATAAATCTAAGAAATCATTGTGACCGCTAAAACTTTCATTCTCGGCAACGGTTTTCAAAATTGAGAGATTTTTCCAATTCTCTTCCACAAAGGGTAATAGGTCACTCCATTTACTGTCGGTTTCTCCCGCCCAATCATAATTACCTTTTGTTTCTCTCTCTATTTCTGAAATCCCTGTTTCAAAGGTATCTATTGTTTCGTTGATACCGAGGTCGAAATCTTGGTGGTAGCCTAAGAAACCCGTCAAGTTGTAATGATGAATCTTGAGTTTTTCATAGATTCTTGATGATATTTTTACAGGGTCAAACTCTTCCTTTTTCATTAGAAATCCCACCCTATCCAATTCAACATAGGAGGCTTCGGTGTAGGGAGAGAGCGTCCGTTTTTACCTAAAAATATACCTCGCCATTGGGCATTACCTTTAGCCCAACCATCTCCATCCTCCCACAGATAACCGTAATTCGGTCTTTCTTCGTTAGCCAATGTGAAATTTTGGAATCCCAAGTTAGTGCCTTTGTTGCTGATATGTAAAGGTGCGTAGTAGTAAATCAAAGTTTCAATTTCATAATCATCATAACCTTCTAAATCTATCGTAAAGGGGTAAATCCACAGCAAAAAGAATCTGTCTCTATTCCCCTCCAAACCTTTCAATAACCACCAACCTGCGCCCATTTCCCATTTAGGAATACTCAACTTATTCCAATCCAATTGTCGGATATTATGATAGAAAAAGGTGAATAAACCTTGTTCTTCTTCATCTTTTTTCCACCCTTCAGGCAATTTCATCAAAAAAGTAGGGTCATCCAATTTTTCATCTGAAGGAGTGTGATTGTAAAAAACACATATTTCATAGCATCTTTGTTTGAAATTAGTCACAAACGGGTTTTCATCAAGCAACTGTATTTTCACCATAACCGTCACTCTCACCGTAAAGTGGCGGAAGGACTATAAGAATTATCCCCATATCAATTGACTGAATTTTCGTAGATTTTCCACACCGACAGGAGCGTAAGCCACCATTGGAACCTGTTTTACATTCAAATTACCAAGCAAGTTAGCCGCCAAATCAAGAGATTCCACATGAATCTGATGTTGATTGTGTAAAAGTTTTACCGCAGGTGAATCATGCTCCCAATCCTCACCAAAATCAGGAATAATTCGATTCACAACGACACCCCAAACTCCAAGCCCTAAATGATTCAAGAATTGAACGGTTCTGTGGGTTTCCATAACGCTCAATCGCTCAGGAATCGTTACAAGAATTAAATGGCATTGAGGTGAGGCCACAATGGATTTGAAACGAGCGATGTCTTCCTTCATGCGCCCTACGGTTTTTTCCATCTCGGAATCTACCTTTTTCTTGAAAATCGCTCCTTTCATCACCTCAAACTTGCGTTTCAAAGCGATTACTCGGCTTAACCACGCATCAAGAATATCAGGAGTCGTCAAAGCCCGCAACGCTTGACCACTTGGAGGTGTATCTGCAATAATAACATCCCATTTTCCTGAATCCCATTCAGCCAACACAGTTTCACAGAAAAAGATTTCATCTAAACCAGGTAAAATCATATCGTTAAACAAGTCAATATCTACACCCGCACTCTTTTTGAAAATAGATTTGAAGACATCATTTAGAGCGTTCATAAAATCGAGAGCCCTTTTAGTAGCATCAATCTCTAAAGCCCATAGACGATTAGCCACAGCAATCGGTTCGTTTCCTAAAGTTTTTTCAAACAAATCACCAAGATTATGTGCAGGGTCGCTCGACATCAACAAAACTTTCTTCCCTGCGTCTGCGTGTTGAAGAGCAGTTGCAGCAGCAGTAGTAGATTTACCTACACCCCCTTTGCCTGTAACCATGAATAATTCCGTCATACTATTACCTCACACACTTAGGCTTTATGCGTTTTCTTCTTGCCAATCATTGTGTATCTTGTTTTCAGGAGGCTCCCGAAACAAGTAATCATGGAGAGTTTGAGGCCGATTCTCTCGTAGAGAATACCCTTTAACAACCACAGAATATCCCTCATCACCATGCTGTGCTGCGTAAAAAGAGGGCATATCATCGGATTCTCCTGTGTAGCGAACCATTGTCGCCAAAACCGTCCCTTTTACAGCGACAAGAGTATCTCCCTCATCCGCAAACCTCACCTCGCCAACAGGGTCTAAGGTGGGGTTGGTATCAAAGATAACTCGGTCATCCAACAAACACATAAATGACCATTCTTTTCCTGTTAAAGGGGGAAACTTCCACACAATGCTATCCATGTGAACATCAGACGGCAAAACTAAGGAACCTTCGGACTCGGCTTGAAGCGTAGGCATCTTTCCGAAAAAAGAACATTCCCAAGCATCCCAATCTTTGAAATCATCGGCTGAACCATCAAACGGCAGAGTAACACCACTTGTATTTAGCAGCCATGCTATTTCAATGCACCTTTTCCTAAAGAATACTACCTAAAATACCCACACCGATAAGGCTTACAAGGAAATAAGTCCACATTTCTTGAGCGTTATCTTCGTTAATATCATCATCAAGGTGATTCAATAAGTTGTTTCCTTTACCTTCTAAACCTTCTATCCATGTATTCCATTCCCATTCTGATTCTCCGTCCTCATTTAGACACTCATCTTTGCTACTATCGTAAACGGTTCCATCAGGACAGCAAGGGATAGTTTCACTTAATTTAGGAGGGTAAATCTGTTCAAGAGGCCGATAAGAGCCTTCTGCACAAACTACCTTACCGTAGGCGTCCGTCTTAGTAGGGTCGTAAACTTGAACCGTGTAATGATGTTGAAGTCCTGCGAGAGGGAATCTACAAGAGTTTCTACTATCTGTTGCTCCTGTGAACATTGGAGTAATCATAGGAGCAATCCACCCTGCCATTTCAGTCGTCATAAAGGCGGCAGAAAAGGTTCCTGCGGTGAAATAATATCTCATTTTCCCCCATTGTTTCACTAATTGTTCTCGTAATTCTTTTTGACTAATATTTTTAGCGAGATTTTTAGCAAAGGTTTTTCGGAACAGAGCGTGTCCTATTTTACCTCCAAAAATCATTAACGGAATCTCAATAGCAATTCTTACTGTATACCAATACCACGGAGCATCCAACCCCCATACCATGTTTTCGGTTTCCCCCGCCCAATCATATCCATAACGGAAACTGAGCAAATGTGTTCCTGCTCGGTCAAACTTTTCAATATCTCCCCGAACAGGGTGTCCATAAGGAGTGTATAATTTAGAAGTGTATTCCACGGTTTGAAGTGTTTCAAAATTATTCTGTGCGATGGCAGGTAATTTCTCTACTGCTAATGCGGTAGCGGCTTGCATTTTTTCTATGACTTTATCCCAATCTGATTCATTAGATATGTCTAATTCATCCCAATTTGGAGGTTCAAATAAATCGGGGCGGTCTTCTTTTGCTGCGGCTACGGATAAAAGAATCAACTTGTCTCGGTCATAATAGTATCGGTGTAAATCTACTCCACCCATACCTGAATTAGTGGAATTAGGTTCGTCAGCCAAGTGCATATTGGCAGGGAATGAATCTCTAACCCATTTAGAAGCCGAGTCCAAAAATCCGCCTTGTTCGGCTCCATCATCCATCGGGTATGCTCGTAAAGTAAGTCGTGTGCCTACGGGAACCCATAAAGTCCACGATTGCGTTCCATCACCAATAGTAGTTTGTTCAATACGACTCATTTTAGCGTGTTCAGGATTCTCAATAGTGATTTCCGTCATCAAGGCTACATTACAAGCGAACCCTGCCGCATTATAGGAGGATTGGGCGTAGATATGATTGTCGCTTGTTTTCGTGTAGGTCGGTGTAGGACTCTCATCTGCTTTGTATTCCTCCTTTTTCAAGGAGTTGGAAGATATAGTATTGAAAATATCGAAATAATCCATTATGAGCCCCCCAACATAACCAATGACCCAATGATAAGACCTCCGACCACATAAGCCACCCACTTATTGTCTT
>MDSZ01212721.1_pt1 | contig 10927 bp, 9 predicted proteins | sample 811201 | NCBI WGS metagenome assembly MDSZ01 (sample SAMN05326647, study PRJNA326480) | marine metagenome | isolation source: seawater | place: Indian Ocean: North | collected 2010 | reverse complement strand
TAGCAGAACAATTCACGATTGCGTCCGGCCAAGTATCCAACAGTTCACGAGTAAGAGAATTTTCGTCGGAAAGGCAGATGGATTTTGCCCCGTGATGGCTTCCCGTTTTTGAGTAACAGGCACTATGATGGCTTCTTCGGGTCAATGCCTTAAGAACCGCATTACCGAGCAACCCACTTGATCCAAACAATGCAACTTTCACAATTTCACCATATCTAAAGCTTTGTCTCCTACAACCAGAGAGTTGAATTTTTATACCTTTGCTTTTCCTTGAACTCTTCTTCTTGTTCCAATAGATTAGCAAACTTTATCAATGAATTATTCCCAACTTGCGAACCCTCGCATTCTGGAACAACCTGTATACCAACCTGGCAAACCAATTGAAGTAGTAGCCCGCGAACAAGGTTTTGAACCTGATGAAGTTTGTAAGCTCGCTTCTAACGAAAATCCATGGGGAGCATCTCCTGCAGCTTTACAAGCTGCAAAAGATGCACTTGAAGATGTGCATCGTTACCCTGATGGCAGTGGAACAAAACTTATCGAGCAACTAGCTGATTTGCATTCTTTGAAATCCTCTCAATTTATTCTCGGCAATGGTTCAAACGAAATCATCGAGTTAATCGGGCATGTTTTTCTTAGCCCAAAAGATGAAGTGATCTACGGGGAGCATTCTTTTGTGGTGTACAAGCTTGTTGCCCTTCTTATGGGTGCCAAACCTGTGAGTTCCCCAATGCCCGAACTAAAACATGATCTGGATAGGATGCGTGAAAAAGTAACCACAAATACCAAGCTTATTTTCTTACCCAGCCCGAATAACCCTACAGGAAGTTGGAATTCAGAGGAGGAGATTTTCACATTCGTACGAAGCTTACCGGAACATGTAATTTTCTGTTTCGATGAAGCATATGCCGAATACCTTAACAATCCTCCAAATTTGAAAATTCTATTGGAGGAGGGGAGAAAAGTTGTGGCTCTTCGTACCTTTTCCAAAATCTATGGACTGGCAGGTCTAAGAATTGGTTACGCTTACGGAAGTGAAGAGGTCATTCGATTGCTTCAATTGGCTCGGCAACCCTTCAATGCAAATTCGATTGCCATGTGCTCGGCTATTGCTGCTTTAAGAGATCAGACCTGGGTTGAAGCATGTAGGGAGAGAAATAACTTGGGATTGAGACAACTTGAAAATGCATGCGATGAAATGGGCTTGAAATGGGTACCCAGCAAGGCAAATTTTCTACTCATTCAAATAGGAGATGGAATGCAAGCATTTGATGCATTGCAAAAAACTGGCATCATTGCACGCCCCATGCATGGGACTTTGAAAGATTACATTCGAATTTCGGTAGGAACAAAACAGGAAAACGATCGGGTCATTGAAGCCCTGAAGCGGATTCAATCCGGATTTGAAATTTCATGATTGAAAACGACATTCTAATTCTGGCTGTTTTTTGGGCCGTTTTATTCGCAAGCTCAACTTGTCTTGGAATCTATCGTTCTCTTATTGATCGTATTCGCTCGGGACTAACAACTGCCCCGGAAGATGAAGATAGATCGGTTTCCAAACTCATTTCCAAAACACTGATACTCCCAAACCACGAAAGACCCTTCCATCTGGAAGCAGCATTTCTATCATCCCTGCTGGTCTTAACTGGTTTCTTTTTACTTCGCTCATGGATTCCATCTCCTTCTCTTAATTGGGCCCTGCTTTTGTTTTCAATATTAATCGAAAGAATTTCTTCATGGCTACTCCCTAGAAAAATTTCCCAGTCTAAAAATCTAAATTCCTTTCTAAAAGGAGGTTACTTACCCGTTGTTCTTTTCATCATTCTGTGTAAACCCTTGGTAATCTTGCTGACTTTTTTAGAAAGCCTTATTCAGTCATCTAGTCAAAAGAAGATTTTGGAGGAAGAGGAGGAAAACGAACTGGCAGATCACATTCGTGCAGTTGGTAGAGAAGGAACCAACTTGGATCCAGATGTTCTGGAAATAATGGGTAACACCCTAGAGATGAGCCAATTAAAGATAAAAGATGTCATGATTCCGCGAAATCAAGTTCAGATTTTAGACGATAATGACTCCTTTCAAAAAAATTTGGAAATTGCCAAATCCTGCGGACATACACGACTTCCTTTATGTAAAGGAAATCTTGATCATTGTATGGGTATCATACATGTCAAATATGCATTTCGTACCATTTCTGAATTTAGCGATGACTACGACTTGAAAAAGTTAACTAAATCACCAGCGTTATTAAGCAGCGAAGAGTTACTTCCATTCGCCTTAAAAAGAATGATGAAGCTGAAGGTTCATATGGCACTTGTACGCGATGAGTTTGGCGGAATTGACGGTGTGATTACATTAGAAGATATCTTGGAGGAAGTTGTAGGAGAAATTCAGGACGAATTCGATGCGGAAGAAGAGGATGTGGTAAAAATTAGTGAAGGAGAATGGACAATTTCAGGACTAACCCCGCTTCATGAACTGCCGAGCGAATTGCAAATGGAAGAACCAGAAGGTGAACTTACCAGTCTGGGAGGAATGCTAACTCGTGAAATAGGTAAGATTCCCCAACTTGGTGAAACTTTTGAATTTCAAAATTTCGAGGTCGAAATTTTGGACGCTGATGAAACTCGCGTTCAGAGCGTAAAGGTCAGAGTTAAATCGGGTACGGAATCCCAAAGCGACTAATTGTTCTGCTCCCTTGGGAATAGAATAATTTTCTCCAACAAGTTTTTACCATGTAAAGTGGCCCCCCAAAGAAGTTCTTCATTCCAAAGTTGTATAGTTTCAAGGCCTAGTCTCTGATGAATTTTTGCATGAATGCCAGGCATGACCGGTAAAACGGCAACACTCGCCAAACGTAAGGCCTCCAACATGGTGCCAATACAGGCTCGAAGTTCTAACTGATGGACTTCCTCTTCTGACTTTGCCAACTTCCAGGGGGTTCTGTCGTCTGCGTATTTATTTATGGCTCGAATAAAACCAAAGAGTTCTTCCAATGCCAAATTGAACCTATATTCACGATAGTGTTCAAGAATGACCTCTCTGGATTTTTTCCAATGCTCCTGTAAGCCTTTTTCCAAATTCTCTTCAATCTTTATTTCGGGAACTACACCACCCAAATAATTATGGGCCATGTGTAAAAGTCTGCTTAGAAGATTTCCTAAATCATTTCCCAAATCAGCTCTGTACCTCGATTCAAATCGGTCGAGTGAGAATTCAGCATCCTGTCCAACCGTCATTTCTCTCATCACAAAATAACGAAAGGCGTCTGTTCCATAACGATCGACCAAACTAAGTGGATCCACCGAATCACCGGTACTTTTTGACATCTTTGCTCCCGATGTGGTCCACCATCCATGAGCCAAAATTGATTTCGGTAATGCCAATCCACAAGCTTTTAGCATGATGGGCCAATAAACTGCATGAGGGGGTGTCAAAATATCCTTACCGATAACATGAAGATCTGCAGGCCAAAAATCATTAGATTTCTTTTCATTGGTTTGCACCGCAGAATAATAATTTACCAAAGCATCAAACCAAACATAGGTAACAAAACCCTCATCAAAGGGAAGAGGGATGCCCCATGATAGCCGTTCTTTCGGTCTCGAAATGCAGAGGTCATTTAAGGGTTCCTTTAAAAATTCTAGAACCTGTGATTGCCGGTAAACTGGAAGGATAAATTCGGGATTGCTCTTTATGTGCTCAATCAGCCAATCTTGGTATTTTCCCAATTTGAAGAAATAATTCGTCTCGGTAATTTCTGTGACCTCTCCAAATATCTCGGGCCATTCGCCATCAACTTTATCTTTTTCCTGAAGAAATTGCTCCGCCCGAGTGGAATAGAACCCTTTGTATTGGTCTTTATATATTTCCCCTTTTTCGAAAAGTTCCTGAAGAATTGCCCTTACAACTTTTTTATGTCGTTCCTCAGTCGTTCGTATATAATCATCATTTGAAATATCCAAATTGGAAAGCATGCGGTTGAATTCAGATGCGATTCCATCGCATCTTTCCTGCGGCTCAATACCTTCTTTTTTTGCACCTTGCTGAACTTTTTGTCCATGTTCGTCCAAGCCAGTCAAAAAATGAACCTCCTTGCCATCCAGTCGCATACTACGAGCAATGACATCGGTTAAGATCTTTTCGTAGGCATGGCCAAGATGCGGGGAGCCATTCGCATAATCAATTGCTGTAGTAAGATAAAATTTTTTCATTTTCATTTTGTTCTAAAGTACAATTCGATAAAGAACGATATCAAAGCGGTTGACTTTGATTTTCCGTGGTTGACTTAAAGCCGAAGCTTTTGAAAATAAATTAATTCAGGTTTGGTATCTGAATGACTAACGCACACACAACCATGTGGTGCTTTCACTGACCTAAGCGTCATCCCCTTTCAATTAGCATGAGCGAATCGAATCAAACTGCTCCTGAAACCGTTGAGGTCGAAGGATTGCTTGCATTAAATGAAAATAAGTCGGGCACATTGCTCGATCCTTCTCGTGGTGGTAAAACCACTCCTCACGACCCCTTCATTCCAAGAGAATTAATCCGTCGATTTAAATTAAAGAAGGGATCGATCATTAAAGCCGATGCCCTTCCCGACAAAACTCGTCCGAATCCTAGGGTCAAATTTATTCATACAGTTGATGGAGAACCACTAAGTGAAAGAAAAAAGTTATTTCGTTTTGACCAGCTAACTACCATTCAACCAAGAGAAAAACTTAATCTCGAAGCCAAGGATGGTAGAATGACCACCCGAGTACTAGATTTGTTCTGCCCTATTGGAAAAGGACAAAGGAGTTTAATCGTTGCTCCACCTCGAGCAGGAAAAACCACCATACTTCATGATATAGCGAAGGGCATTGAAGAAAATCATCCCGATTGTCATCTAATGGTTCTTTTGATTGATGAACGGCCCGAAGAAGTAACCGATTTTAAAAGAAGCGTTCCCGCTGAAATATATGCATCCTCAAATGACGAGGAAGTAAAAAGTCACCTTAGGGTTGCAGAGCTCGCCATCGAAAGAGCCAAAAGACTGGTCGAAACCAAAAAGGATGTTGTCCTTTTACTGGATTCAATCACTCGTCTTTCAAGGGCATACAACGCAGCTTCGGGAAAGAGTGGAAGGACCATGACTGGAGGTTTGGATGTTCGGGCACTTGAAAAACCTAGGCAGATATTTTCATCCGCTCGAAATTCTGAAGAAGCAGGTTCTTTGACTATTGTAGCTACTGCCCTTATCGAGACTGGATCGAAAATGGATGAGTTGATTTTTCAAGAATTTAAAGGGACAGGAAACAGCGAAATTATTCTCGACCGGAAGGTTGCCGAGTTACGACTTTGGCCAGCCATTAACCTTGCCGCTTCGGGTACTCGCAAGGAAGAGGATCTTTTAGAGCCTTCTCTTTTGGAAAAGACTTCATTTTTACGGAGGGCGATGTCTCCGATGAAGATCATTGACGCTGCGGAATCTTTGATCGATCGAATGTCTTCAACAAGTTCAAACAAGGAGTTTTTAGAGCTGATTCAGACTCCATAACTCATTGACATTTTAAGCTATTCTCGGCATCTTCGAACCTTTTATATTTATATTCATTCTGGCACCCGATGCATAACTTTTCAGATCAATGCCTAGATCTTGCTAGAGCTCTACTAGGCAACAATCTTCAGTACATTAACGAAAACGGAACCATTACCCCATCCTCCGGAGAAGAAAGCCGTATCGATGAACCTGGACATGCCGCACTGGCAATTGGAGAGTTCTTTCGAGCAACAGGTGAGACCGAATTAGACGGCTATGATTTGTTCGATCTGACTGCTAGATGCGTTACTCATCAGGCGTTTGCCGAGGAAGCAAGTGATAATGGAATGGCATATGCCGCCCTTGGCCTGCTCTCATTTGGGGCATCAAAGGAAAGAAATTCTGTGTGGGAAAGATTACTTGACCCAACAAGAGAACAATTGGATCAGTGCCTCCTTGCCCGAACTCAAAGAAACGATCATTATCAGGCTTTCAATATAGCTAAATCCGTTGCCAGGTTTAGTTTTGGGTTAACGAAAAAGGATGATACTGGAAAAGTTATCGACCGCTTCGTAGATCACTTGGAAAACAAGAGTTCCAGTGGATTCTTTAATGACGATGAAAGCGGACAATCTGGTATTTATGATATTTACGGACTTTTATCCTTCGTATTTATAAGACAGGCTCTTCAGTTACATGCCAATGTACATCTGAAGGATCGTAAACTTCCTAAGCTTCGTACTTTCGCAGAGAAGTATCTTCGTATGCTTCCCGATATGACCAGACAAGATGGACTTGGCTGGAATTATGGCCGTTCTGTTGGTGCATATGGCCAGTTGCATTGCATCAGTATGATTCTGCAAGCTATGCGTGATCAATGGATCGCACCGGATAAAATGCCATTGTTCTTGGATTCTCTTCGTAGACTCTTTCAATATTTCTTCGTCACTTACCTTGACCAAGAAAAAGGGGATTTACTTATTCGGGACGAGGAGCGTAATACGGTGGATAATCATACCACTCGTATCGCGAACTTCGATGCCGCTAGATATCTTTGTCAATGGGCCCGATTGGCTCGGGTAATCGGAGGATCCTTAGCCGTACCACCACCCAACCGCTCAAAGACCGCAGGAAGATTCGTGATCTTTGACAAGTCTCATAAAAAAGAGCACGGTTTGTTTCTATTTCGTGATGAAAATATTGGCGTTCAATATCAATTGCCACTGATTAGCCCTACACCTTCGATTACTTCGGATAATTTGGCATTTCCCCACTGTCCGGGCATTTTTGATTGGCCCACCAATCGATTTCTTCCCGTGATGCTGCCGGAATTAACATTTGGAGAAATAAAAGTCATTCCTTCTTACTATGGTAAGAATTGCGTTACTGGAATTGGACTGAAGAAATCTTTTTATCTCCGATTTGAACAGCCTGATTTGGTTAAAACAGATGGAACTTTTGCTTACGGTCTGGGCAGTTGTAGTGTTCAGTGGAATTTCGGTGATGGGAAAGTTACCTCTGAATTCGTTTTCAAAGTTAAAAACCAAGTTTCATTGGATAAAATGAGATTGGCACTTGTAATTGGTTCTCCTCATCAAACTCAACGTCTGGGCACCACTCTTCGTCAGGGTACTGAAGGGCTAAGAGCAAATGTTGAAATCGATGATTTTCAGGCAAAATGGGGCTCTTTCGAAACCGTTACCGAAGATTCAGGTTATCGTGGATACGCTGGAAATATCCATTATGTTCAGTACCTCGTACGCGACCATCCATTAATTATGCGACCTGGTCAGCAATACAAATTGGTTCTTTCTTATCAACCAGATGTTGCGTTTGCTGACGAATAATTTCTCCTTAAATAGGAATTTCCTTGGATAAAGGAAATGCTCTCGGCCCGAATTATTCCATGTTTAGACGTCGATGATGGGCGTGTTGTAAAAGGTGTAAGATTTAAAGAATTACGGGACGCCGGAGATCCTGTTCAAGTTGCCCAAGCCTACGAGACACAGGGTGCCGACGAGTTGGTCTTCCTTGATATTACAGCTTCCAGCGATGATCGAAAGACCATGCGTGACTTGGTTGAAGAGACCGCGTCAACCTGTTTTATGCCAGTAACCGTAGGTGGAGGCATAAGAAACTTAGACAATATTAGAGAAATGCTCCTGTGTGGAGCAGATAAGGTAAGCATAAATACGGCAGCCATTCTCAACCCAGAATTATTGGACCAAGCATCTACTCGATTTGGAAATCAGTGTATTGTTGTTGCGATTGATGCGAAGAAAAAATCTTCTGGTGATGGTTGGCTTGTCTACACTCACGGAGGAAGAAATCCCACTGTATTAGACGCAATCGAATGGGCGGAGGAAGTAGTGCACCGAGGAGCAGGGGAGATTTTGCTCACAAGCATGGACCGAGATGGCACCAAGAAGGGTTTTGATTTGGAGCTTACTCGTGCGATAAGCGAGGCTGTGGAGGTTCCGGTAATCGCATCCGGAGGTGTCGGAAACCCAACCCACTTAGTTGACGGTATCATACAAGGAAAAGCCAGTGCTGTCTTGGCTGCCAGCATATTCCATTACGGGGAATACACCATTGATCAAGCCAAGACTGAGATGAAAGAAGCCGGTATTCCCGTAAGATTGTAAGAGGTCGCTTTAGCCTTGTTTAGCCAACTCTTTCCAAGCACTTATTGCGTTGTTTCCCAGCTCAACTACATCACGCTTTCCTGTTGCCGAAAGTATTTTTCCGTCTTTATCCAAAATGATTAGGCTTGGTAACGGAACGAATTCCAGTTTTAGCATCTTTCTTAGCGAGTGTCTGACTTTCTGGTTTTCTTGCGACTGACTATCCACGGCATACCATGGCATTTTAAATTTCTGCATGTACTTTAACTGGGCATCCTTATTTCTTTCCGCACCGATTAGAATGACCTCAAAATTAATGAGATTTTGGTTGCGAAAATCAATGAGTTTTGGGGTGAACTTTCGGCAAGTACTACACCAACTCGCAGAGAAATAGAGCCCAATAATTTTCTTCTCTTCTATTTTGTCTTTAACTTTCCCATATCCATCGTAGCTTTTTTCTGGGAGATGTATTCTTTGCTGATTATGGACCCCACCAAAGGTGCACAATAAAGAAGTATGTAAAAAAAGAAAAAGGCTTACAATACGGATCATTAATAATCGAAGTTTGGGTATCTCATTTATAGATTATTCTAACTGCTTATTTTTTCAAAATCTTCTAGGAATCTCTGTGCTATTTTCTTTGGCTCATATTCCAGTGCTTTCTCATAAGACTTGAGTGAAAGTTCCGAAATATTATCTTCCGCATGTATTGCTTCTGTCAGTTTTTTCTTCAATGTTTTCTCAAAAGAATCTCTTTTTTCGGGCATAATGAAAGCATTGTCCGCTGATACAAAGTCCCGAAAGCATTGAAGGGAAGACACCAAAGGAACACAGCCATGACTCATAGCTTCCAGAACCGATAATCCAAATGTCTCCCCTTTTTCTGCTTTGGATGGATAAGCCAAAATGCGTGCCTCCTGATATTCATGTCTAATTAGCCCGATATCAAAGATCGGTTCGAGCAATTCCACTCTGGATGAATGCCGGTCGAATTGATTTTGGATTTGGTTGAAATATTCAAGCCCCCCTCCTCCCTCTTCTTTTTTCCAAGGTCCGACAATTCTTAACTCCCATTGTCCCCTCTCATCTTCCAGCAATTGATTCCAAGCTCGGACTAATTCCAAGATTCCTTTTTCCGGATGGATTCTTCCGAAATAGAGAATTCTTTTCTTCCTTTGTTCGATGGGTTTTAATTCCATCAACTCCCATGGTAATGGATATGGAATCATGGAAATCCGGTTTTCATGCTTTGGGATTTCCCTTTTGATTGCTTCTGCAATTGCACTGCTTGGTGCCTGTAGCTTATTTGCCTTTCGATAAAATTTGAGTTGTCCCTTCGGATACCTACCTACATGAACATATATCTTTCCGTAGGATTTATTATTTAGGATTAAAGGAGCCCAAAACGCATGCGTAACTAAGATATCCGCTTCTGGTAAATGCTCCCTTGCTCGCCATACATAAGGTAACTCCAAACACTTCAGTGTAACGGAGTTATCAACCGCATCCGCCCCCTTGATCCGAATATGGCGAACCCCTTCGATCTCTTCCATCTCAGGAAGACCGTCACATAATCTGGATACATGAGTAACTTCGTGACCGAGGCATGAAAATTCCTTACCCAATCGCTCCCAAGCTTTTTCTATTGCACCACCTCTTCGTGTTGGAACTGGAAGAAATGCTCCCTGCAAAATGGTAATTTTCATAGCTCTTTACCGATTCCGTATTCTAAGATTCGAGAAATAAAGAAATAATTTTTTCTGCCGCTTTTCGAATGTGTAATTTATCCCTAAAGCAATTCTCAGCATTTTTTCCCATATTCTTGTGTTGATTCGCTCTCCACTTTTCAATTAAGCAATCGACTCCGTCCTGATCATCCGATTCCACCAATCCGGCACCGGCCTCCATTACCTCTCTCCAAAGGTTTACCTTATTGGTTAAATATACCGGTTTTCCAACAGCCATTGCTTCAGCCACCACCATACCAAAATTTTCCTGATGAGAAGGAAGTATCAAGGCATCAGCGATCCTTAGAATAGCCCACTTTCGCTCTCCTTTCAACATACCGGTCCAAACAATATCCTTTTTTTCATTTTGGCTTTTCTCCTTCAAAAGTTTGAAATGTCTATCTTTTACTTCAGGCCCTGCCAGTACTAAGACTTGATCTTCTTTTTGACACTTTTTCCATGCATCCAACAATAGGTCGACTCCTTTCTTTTCATGAAATCTACCGAGATATAGCAAGACCCTCTTATTCTTCAACTGCGGAAACTCGTCCATAAGATTTTGCTGGATTGAAATATCTTCTGCTGGCGGGTCTTCGACCCCTAATCCCGTGACCAAAGAATTGAAACGACTTGGCCAAAAGGTCTTTTGGGCCAATCTCATTTCTTCTTTCGTTGTAAAACATACGGCTCTTGCCCGACGAAGAATTTCCTCCTGCCTCCACCACCAATATAATTGTTTTTTTAAATGCTTAAACGGATAGGTATTTTTGAACCATGGATCCAACATCCCATGTGGGAAAACTACATAGGGCAAATTGCTTTTCTTATGAATCCGTAACGCCTCAACTCCTGGCCATTGCCATAACCCGTGTGCCACAATTCCGAAATTTTTTTTCGAATCTAAATTGTGGAGGTCGGATTTTACTTGAATGCTTGAATCTACGCCATTCTCAAGAAGATTTTTGTTTAAAGATAAAACAGCTGAAGCAACTCCACCATTTTGCTCTTCTGTACTATGAACGAGATGAACAAGGCTCATCAAGCAGGACTAG
>MDSZ01190394.1_pt1 | contig 10927 bp, 16 predicted proteins | sample 811201 | NCBI WGS metagenome assembly MDSZ01 (sample SAMN05326647, study PRJNA326480) | marine metagenome | isolation source: seawater | place: Indian Ocean: North | collected 2010 | reverse complement strand
CTAATCCTCCTTACTTGAATATAGAAAAATACTTTCCTCAATATATAGATTTTGAAAAACCTAGTAATTTTAGAAGAATTAAAAAAGAAGTAACTGAATATATTTTGAAAAATAGTAATGCATTTTTTGATACTAAGGATACTTTTGATGCAAAAACAAATTACTATATAGGCGGAGGAGATAAAGTTACTGGTAAAAAGTGGAAACTTAGTTCTATTTTCGTTGGAAATAATTTTTCAAAATTAGCAGAACAAAAATTACCGTTTCTTGTTAGTTTATTGAAAAAAAATAAAAATATTGTATCTTGTGCTATTAGTATATTACCTGCTAAAAAAGCAATTCCTATTCATGTTGGATATTATAAAGGGATTTTAAGATATCAGATCGCTATTAAAGTACCCAAAGATAGAAATAATGTTTTTATTTGTGTTAACGGTGAAAAATATTCATGGACGGAAGGAAAAGGCGTATTATTTGATGATATTTATCCACACAAGGTTTACAATAATTCAAATGAAGAAAGAATAGTATTGTATATGGATGTAAAAAGAAAATTAAATAATGTATTTTTGGATAAATTAAATAATTTTACAATCAATATGTTAACTAATAGTAATTTAGCAAGAGCAGAAATAAAAAAAACAGAATATCAAGTTGAGATATAAATGTCTAAGGAAAGTTATTTTTCAAAAAAGAATTAAGAAGAATCGAACGGACAAGTGATATCAATAAAAAGTATCTATTTTAAATATTATCTAAATATTTATAATGTATACAATAAATGGAGATTATATTGAAATAAGAAATAGTTCTAGAAAAGAAAAAATTATAGAAAATATGGATAATGCAACAGCTTCTTTTAATACACTTCAATTTCATGATACAAAAAATAAACCTGCTAGCTTAACTTATTCCGGTAATAAAATTATACTATCACAAGAAAAAGAAGATAATTCACTTTCAACAATGTTAGATGTTGACTTTGCCAAACAAACAGTAGGTGTTTATTCTAATTTTAATATACAAGATAATTTAATTTTTTATCCAGATTCAAAAGATAATAAACAAGAAGTAGATAAAGGTTTAATTTTCTTTAATAAAAATAGAAAAGCAGTAGCTTCTATTCATAAGGATAGTAAAGATAAAAGTGATTTAGTATTTAGAACCGGATATTCAAATGAATCAGCTTTTGATTTAACAGAAAGAATGAGAATTAAAAATTCAGAAAATAGGGTCAAAATATCTGGTTCTCTTGATGCAGAGGAACTTTGTTTAGGTGATGTTTGTTTAGATAAAAAAGATATTGAATGGATTAAGAGTCGTGGCAATATAAAAAAATAAACAATTTCTCTATAAAAATATATTATGGAAATTTTGGACACAAGTTTATGTTGTCCAATTTGTCTTGATAATTCAAATTCGCAGGATTTTATAAAACCATGTTCTATATGCAATGATAGTTATATTCATAAAACTTGTTTTACTAGAATGATAAATTATAATTTAAGATCATGCCCGATATGCAGAACTAATTATGGAGAAGATAATAAAATTATAATAGAAATTGAACCAATAATAGATAATTTTAATTTACAACAAATTGATTATGAAAGTAATTTTAGTTACATACAATGTTTTTGTAAATTTATCAATAATATATTCATATTTGTTTTTGGACTATATTTTGTAGGGTGTTTAGGAGGTATGTTACTATCAATAGTAAATACAGAGTATATTACCTTTAATCCATTTAACAAATTTTTTATTTTACAGATAATATTTGGATCTTTTATAGCTTTACTAATAGTAACTTTATCTGATTCGGGTCTATCAAGATAATATGTTTAAGTAATATTAATTAAATAATTTTAAAGATTTATTTAGTTAATATAATTAATGAGCCAAATTTGTGAAAACATGACACTACCTGAAGTTACTTTTAAAACAAGAGTAAGAGTCGAAAATAATGACGAAAATCCTTTTGAATGGAAGGATATGACAACTGCTGATTATTTTGCCGGAAAGAAATGCGTACTATTTTCTCTACCAGGTGCATTTACACCAGTATGTTCTGCATCACATTTACCAAGATATGAAGAACTATATGACGAATTTAAAAAACTGGGAGTAGATGAAGTATATTGTCTCTCAGTTAATGATGCATTTGTCATGAGAAAATGGGGTCTTGATCAAGGTCTCGAAGAAGACATGACACCTGGATCTCTAGGATTTACTAAAGTAAAATTGATTCCAGATGGAGCTTGTCATTTTACTAGAGGTGTTGGTATGAGCTGTACTTGGGAATCAGAACGTGGTTTTGGAGAAAGAAGTTGGAGATATTCAGCTTTTGTTTCAGATGGAGTTGTTAAAAAGGCTTTTGTTGAACAACCTTTTGTTCAAAATTCAGGTCCTGACCCTCTTGAAGTATCTGATGCCGATACTATGCTAAACTATATTAAAGAACAAATAATGGTTGAGAAGATGAAGGAAGCCAGTGTATCAGCATAAAAAAAATTGAAAATTTAAACGATAAGGTGATTCATAGGTGTTAAAGCTATTACAATGACAGTCGGAAACAGACCAGACGCTCACAGCAGCACAAACGCAAACGCAACCCAAAAACCCAAGACGGATGTTGATGAACTAACTAAGGCTTTGGCCAAAACATCTTTGAATGAAGATGTTAGTACAAGTTCACAGTTTATAGATATTTTACAGATGTACAAGGATTCAAAAAAGCCAAACAAATTTGTAGTATCGAAAGAACAACTCAGCAGAATGTCTTTACTTGTTTCAAGCAATAACATGTTTGAGACTTTTGATAGCTGGTACAAATTCTTCACCCAAAAGGGTGTAAAGAATTTACCACTTCTTTTCTCTCCCTTCAAAAGAAATCATAAAACGATCTTCAACGATCAGGTTTCAAGGGCACAAAAAATTGTTGATCATATGAATCAGAAAGGATATGAAGACTTGATCACAATGGACGGACATGGAAGATTGATCTATTCGATCATCCATTACGTCAAACAAACTAAGAAAGTTCCACCAAAGATTCACTTGGTGGATATTGATAAGACAACTAATGAATTTCACAAGAAGATATTTCCGAAGGAAGTGTTTGAAACTGGGAATCACACTCAAGTTTCAATTCCAGAAGAACAAGATATATTAAAGATGGATCCAGAGTTTTTGAAAACTGTAAGGAACCCATTGCTGTATCTTAACTTTTGTGGAATTTCATGTTGTTCTATTGGAAGAACTTCGGGCAGGGACAGAGTGAAAAAGTTTCTCCAGGAGTGGTTGAAAGACCATTCAAGTGTGATGATTTCAGTATCTCTAAGACCCCACGGTTTTGATGAAGTGGTTGATGGAGTTTTGACAAATTACGGGATGATCAAACAATTTGGGAATATTGAACTTATTTCCAGAAGATCTTCTTTTGTCACCTATCTAATTCACCAAGGTGAAAACCAATAAAAAATTTGAAATTAAAAAATCAAAAATATTAATTTAAAAACCAATGCCTACCAAAGTATACCCCACTCGCTGTATGATACCTCCGGTTCAATCTGAAATCTTTATTGATGAATCAAATAATCTTCCAGAAACTAATTGTAGTTTCTGGAATATTATAGGAGTTTTTACTTTTTGCTCTATCATAAGTTTTTTATCACTATTGAATAAAAACTTATATTTGGCAATTACTTTTTCCATTATTACTGGAATTTATTTGACAAGCTTTTGTAATTGTTTTTTCTTTTCCCCAAGACTATTTTCTAAGAATCTCAGGTACTTTTTTGGAATTTTTGGAGGAATAATTATTTCAACTTACATTGTATTTTTTACAAATGATTTTATAAATTATTTGTATTTACTTATTACATTACCTTTTTGTACTTATATATGTCTTCATTTAAAATATTATAAAGATTAATTTTAATTTTTTATAATTTATTAATACTTAACTATTTTAATTTTTTTTATGCATATTACCTAACATTCCTAGTTGATATTCTAATTTACTCATTCTTACATTTAAATCAGAAACTTCTTTAGCTCTTGAGGCTTCACTTTCAGCTAACCTTATTTTGACTTCAGAAAGTTCTTCAACTCTAGAGACTTCTTCATTAGATAGATGAATTTTGTTTTCGTTACACGATATGATTCTTTCTGCATGTTCTTTTTCTATTCTATGATTCAACATATGATTTATTTCAGCAACATTTACTTCTAAATTTGATAATCTTCCGGTAATAGTATTATCAGAATTAATTCTTTCAAATCTTTCTTTATCTAAATGATTCTTTAATGAGCTATCAGAAACATGTCTTTCAGCTTCTTCATTAGATAATCTACCAAGGATATCATTATCAGATACAATTCTTTCCATTCTTTCTTTATAAAAATCGGTCATTATTGAGTTATCAGAAACAAAACGTTCTGCTTCTTGATTAGATAACCTAACAAGAATATCATTATCAGCTACAATTCTTTCCATTCTTTCTTTATTCAAGTTATGTTCTTCATTTTCAATTTTAGCATCTAAACCTCTTATTATTTCTTCAGAAACAAAACGTTCTGCTTCTTGATTAGATGACCTAACAAGAATACCATTATCAGCTAAAATTCCTTGCATTGTTTCTTTATTCAAGTTATGTTCTTCATTTTCAATTTTAGCATCTAAACCTATTAATATTTCTCTTTCCAAGGCAGGTTCCATTGCAGGAACTAACATAGTAGGATTAGTACTAATAGCATCAGAAATTGCATGAGTGTGGTTACCAGAATGTAACACTTCTATTTCTTCTGCCATTACCTCACCAAATGAGCCTGGTCTACTATGGTTATCTATAATAAATTGATCGGTAACCCTTGGCCTAGCTACATTACCTGACATTGACCTAGCTACATTACCTGACATTGGCATAGCTACATTACCTGACATTAAACCAGCAGGTATAGCTTCTGATACAACATGAGTATGATTATTATGCATACTTATTGATTCCAAGTTACCATGTAATATAGGAATAGGTTCTGAATCCTGAATTTTCTTTTCCTTACCTGGATTTAGTTTTATTACTTGAGGCCCTAATTTATCTAATTTGGACATTATTAACTTATAATATATGATGTTTTTATTATTCATTGGTGGGAAATTTTTATTTTTACGCAATTACTTTTTAAGATTTTTTCTCTAATTCTATTAATCTTAAGGTTACATCATTTATTCTATCTGTTAATTCGGCAAACATATCTATATTATTTTTATCGTTATCATTAATTTTAATTAACAGTTTACTCTCTAAATTAACTCTTTCTAGATGTTCTTTAGTTAATTCATTTTTTATCTCTTTTTCAAATAACATTCTATTAGCCTCATCATTAGAAATTTTTAATTTAATTTTATTACAATCAACCATTCTTTCCATTTTTTCCTGGTCACATATATCTTTCATTTCTTTTTCTGATAAAATCCTAGCAGTTTCTTCATCAGATAATCTTATTTTAATGTTATTATCCGCTACAATTCTTTCTGCAGTCTCTTTCATTAAGCCGATATTAATATTTGAATCTGAAATTACTCTATCAGCTTCTAAATTAGAAACTTTCATAAGAATTTCATTATCTGCTACAATTCTTTCTACCTTTTCTTCATTAATTTTGTCTTTTATTTCTTTTTCCCCTAAATATCTACCTGTTTCTTCATTAGATAATCTTATTTTAATTTTATTATCAGCTACAATTCTTTCAGCAGTCTCTTTCATTAAGTTTTTACTGATTTCTAAATCTGAAATTACACTATCTGCTTCTAAATTAGAAACTTTAATAAGAATTTCATTATCTGCTACAATCCTTTCAACAGTTTCTCTATCTATTTTATCTTTCATTTCTTTTTCGCCTAAGTATCTATCAGTTTCTTCATTAGATAATCTCATTTTAATGTTATTATCAGTGACGATTCTTTCTGCAGTCTCTTTCATTAAGCTTTTACTAATATCTGAATCTGAAATTATTCTATCTGCTTCTAAATTAGAAACTTTAATAAGAATTTCATTATCTGCTACAATTCTTTCAGCTATTTCTTTATCAATGTTAACTTCAGATTCATTATTATTATCTTCTAAAATTTCTTCTGGAGTTATGTCTTCATTAATTGCAGTTAATTTTATTACTGAAGGTCCAATATCTAAATTATTTTTTTCTATATCATTCATATTAACTTAATATAGACGATGTTATAAAAATGTAATGGTAGTAAAATTGAAATTGTAACTTTATTAAACTATTTTTATTATCAATATGCCAAATACCTTTAATTATAATTTAAACGAAGTAGCATTCGCACTGATTGAAACAGGAGAGAAAAAAGTAGAAGGTAGGTTATTTAAAAATAGTTTTACTAAGATAAAAAAAGGTGACGTAATTATATTTAAAAATAAAGATAATTTTCTAAAAGTTAGGGTGGTTAAAACAACTAGATATAATACTTTTAAGGAAATGCTAATAAAAGAACAGATATTACGAGTTACTCCTTTGTCTAAAAGCTTAAATGAAAGTTTATCTATTTATAGAAAATTTTATTCTGAAAAAGATGAATTGAAATATGGTGTTTTAGCTATTACTATAGAAAAATAAAATATAATAACAATAATGCTAAAATAATTACAAAAGAGAAGAAAATACTTCTGATAAGATTCATCAATATTATAAATTGTAGAGCGGAATTATGATACATCATAAAATTTCTTGAAAATAAAATAATATCTGGGTCAATGATGACTAATTCTGATATCCTATGTCTACATAGTGGGCATTCATTTTTATATTTTATTAACTTAAAAGTACATTCTTCATGAAAACTATTATTACATCTTTTGCATGAAAATACATTACTATTAACTTCTTTTTTTTCTAAACAAATTGAACAAATACTATTTTCATCTAATTTGTATTTTATTTTATTCAATCCTTCCATAAATTAATATTATTAATATAATTTTAATTTTGTAAACGTAATTTTATTTAATTCTTTTAGGTTCATTCAATATTAAAGGACTTTCTACATTAATTTTACTTAAATCTTCAGGAGTCTGTGAGCTCCAGTTAATATCTTCATTAATCCATGACATTTGACTATATATGTAAGCGACTAGTGATGAACACCAAAAAGTATCAGTTTCTCTGGGTATAATTTCATTAGAGAAACATTCACATCTTAAAAAACTACTTAATCCAACACACAACCATTCACAAATTTTTTGATCATATGGTTTTTTGTAAGTTTGTTTAAATATTTCTTCAAATTTCCTTTTATCATTATCATTCCATTTTACACAAGATAAACTTCTTACTTCAACATATTGTCTACCATTTAGAAAATCACCAACATTATTTAAAGTAACACCTTTATTAACTTTTGGATTAATTACATCTGGATAACCATTTGGTCCTTTGTTTGCTTGAAATACAAAAGTACCTTTCAAGTTTATCCACCAAGGGTCTTTGATTACTAAACCAACATGGATATATGGGCTATGAGTAAAACTTTCTATTATCTTATCTGTAAAATTATCACCGCTATCTCCTCTGCATAATAAAATATCTCCAGTTTTTAGTTCTATCATACTATAAATTATTCAATAATTTAATTAACTTTTTAAGTAGAAAAGAAACTTTATTTATAATTTGTTGATATTTAAAAAACCAATTATAAATATTATAATAATGGACTTTTTTGTTTTGACTTTGTTATTATTATATTTTTGTGAGGGACTAACAATTAGTAATTTATTTTGTTTATCCATAATTTATTTCTCTTATTTATTTTTATCGTCACTAAGGGAAAATCAAATAGAATTTAACAAGTATGTGCCTAGATCTTTTTCACCTAATAACTTTGGTGATTACGACAGCTATTAGTCTATTGAAAGTTAATTATTTTTTCCAAAAAATTAAATTTCTTGAATAATAAACTAGAATTTACACCATATGAACTAATGTTTAATTTTATATTTAAATGATCAAATATTTCTTTCATTACTTTATTTATTTTTTTAATTTCTATTGTTTCTAATTCTGGAAATGGAATAGAATGATATATAAAATTCATATCCATAACACTAACATATGGTTCCATATAAAAATCAGTTAGTGCAACATCTTTTTCTTTATTGTTTATTATTAATTTTACAAAATACTTATTTTCGTAAATATTATTATATTTTATCATTAATAATAATCTTTTTATGTTTTCTATTAGAATTCTATCGTGACTCAAACAGAATTCTAAATATTTATCATCAATTAAGTGAATGAATACTGATTTACACTTAAATTTCTGATAGTTTCTTTTTGATAGTAATGCAAACTTTTTTATCATATTTGGATTATTATCTTCTAAATAACAATGTTTTGGAATAATATAATCGAATATATAGTCTATAACTTCAATTGGTAACTCAACCATTTAAAAATTAATTTATATTATTCTTAATGAGAATTTATTTCATTAGACACGCAGAAGGATATCATAATTTGAATGAAAAATCATGGAATATTAAATATCCAAGGCTTACTGAAAGAGGAAAAATACAAGCTAAAAATGCTAAAAATGAAGTTCCATCCACTGTTGATTTAGTTTTGGTTTCACCTTTAGTAAGAACATTAGAAACTGCTGATATAATATTTGATAAAAGCAATAATAAATTTGTATCTGAAGAATTCATTAGAGAAAAAGTAATTAATCCATGTGATTTTAGACAACCAGTCTCAGAAGTAAAAAAAGAATTCAAATATGTTAGCTTTAATATTAATGATTCAGCAACAAATATAAATAAAATAGAAGATGACAATGATGTTGAAAAAAGATTGGATTTGTTATATGATTGGATAATTACTAGAAATGAGAAAAAAATAGCAATTGTTTCTCATGGACAATTTTTGTATCAATTCATAAATAAGTATGGTGAATATTTTAACATTAAAAATAAAGAATGGATGTTGAATTGTGAGGTTAGAATTGGTAAGATTTAAAAGTATTTAAAAAAAATTGATATTTCTTCATTTATAAATTAATTTGTTATTTATAATAATGCAATTTGGTAATTCAAATTTTAGTTATGTATACGATCAAGTCAAAAAATTTCCTTTTATAAAAATACCTTTATACTACATCCCAGTATTTATTTCACTTTGGTACTACCCTAAAGAGACTATTCTAATTAGTTCTACTTTCGCTATCTTTCAAAGTTTGGATGAAGAAACAATAAGAAGAGCCCAAAACCCAGATTATAGAAATGAACTTTGGGAAGAAGAATTTTCAGACGAAGATCAAGATGAAAAGGAAACAGTTGATTCAGAACAAGATCAAGATGAAAAAGAAATAGTTGAGAAAGAACCTGTTAATTCAGAACAAGATAAAACAGTGGAAAAAGAAGAAGACAACGTTGAAGCCGAAGAAAATAAAACAAATGAATCAGATAGTATAGAAGGAGAAGATAGTAGTGAATCGACTGAAGAATCTAAAGAAGAAGATTATAATTTAGTTGATACGGAGGAAGATAATCTACCTAGAAAGAAATCTTGGGGTTTATTTGGGTGGTAAATTATTATAAAAATAAATTTATTTATATATTATATGTCTAGCAAAGATATAATATGTAAATGGACTTTATCATGTGGAGGAAATATTAATGATACTCCTGATATATTCGCTGCATTTTATGGAGTTACTATTGAAACTAAGTTGGGAAAGATAAATTCTAGAGGCGAGATAGTAATGTTTAATTTAACAAAAAATAGCATCTTGAATCAACTAAAAGCTTATCTAATGAAAGAGTGTCATTTTTCTCAGGTATTATTAGAGAAAATTCCAATACTTTTAAGCAAGCTACATTTTCATGATGATATTGATGAAAATATGATTTCCTTAGTTGCATTTGAAAATATAAGTAATAAGATCCCTACATTTTATTTGTGCGACTGTAGCCATGATTAAATATTTAGTCCTTTTATAACCATGTATAAAAATTTAGTTATAAAAGTATTATCCTACCTTAAAGTTTGTAAAAATTGTAAAAAATATTGTAACATATTAAATAATAATATTTGTGATTTTTGTAAGAATTACTATTGTGATCAATGTATTGATAAATTAAGAACTTTCTACGGTTTTAATATAAATAAATATTGTCACAATTGTAATGAATTTTTATTAATGGACTTAAACTTTTAAAAATAATGATAAGGTAAAAGCTAACATCACAAATAAAGTTAAAATAGGCGGTCCATATGTATCATGATATCCTTTACCAACTCTATTTAATAATAGATTGTTTCTTTTATTATATAATAACAAGGCATAAATTAGAATACAAAATGAAACACCAACTAGTAAAAAACCAATAATTGGTGCATTTTCATAAGACGTTAATGCTGTTCCTATCGATGCAACTAAAATTCCAGAGTTAAACCATTGTAGATATGTTCTTTCATTGGCAAAGAATGTTTTGGGTTCTATTTTAATTGCTGTAGCAATTTTTTCTTGTTTTGAGAAAATGCTAAAACAACAATTATTTTTTACAATATGATTATTTTCACCAGATTCAGAAACATTATCTATAATATCTATAATAGTGTCATCATTAATCCACGATGGTCTAATATTTATTTTATCATTGTAAAATGAATAACATCCATGAATATATTTTGAAAAATTAGGTTGAGATATTATTAAATTACTATTAATTAAAGAGTTTATCCATTCTGGAGGGTGTTCAATTGAATTATTAGCTAGTTTAATTTCTAATACACTATATTTAAATCTTTTGATATCCTCATCTAAAATATCTTCATTGTCAGTAAACCAATCTAAATGACTAACTTTTTCTTTTATTAGATTCAATTTCAAGTCTAAAGAAAT
>MDSZ01156932.1_pt1 | contig 10927 bp, 7 predicted proteins | sample 811201 | NCBI WGS metagenome assembly MDSZ01 (sample SAMN05326647, study PRJNA326480) | marine metagenome | isolation source: seawater | place: Indian Ocean: North | collected 2010 | reverse complement strand
TATCCTCCTTGTTTCAATTTCCCCAACGGCGTATCTGCGGGATTAATTCCCTCAATTCATCGTTGGAGTAGGCACGGTTCGAACTGACAAGTTCGACCAATCGGGGTTCGCGGATCATCTGCATGACTTCCGCAGGGGACTTGCGCGCAAATTCTTCACGCGTCAGGTCGTTGAAGTTGCGAACCTTGGCCAAGAAGGCCTCGCGGGTTCGCCGTTGGTATTGGGATGGGTCCAGTTTGGTTGGACGCTCCCTGAAGCGAGTCAAGTCGAAGACATGTCGCCAGTTTTCCTTCTCTGGAACCACCATGATGGCGATGGCCAAGAGCGCAAAGAGGTTGAGGATGATGAGCCACTTGAGCACACCGTCGCTGGTCAAGAGGACGATGGCCCCCATGGCTTCCGTAAACGGCATCGAGAGGGTGCTGGAAACGTGGCGGCTCTCATCAAAGACGACGTTGAAGGAAGCCGTGTTTCGGGAAATGGTGGCGGAGAGTTCTTTGTTATCAAATTCCATCATGTCGTTGACCAATGCGGTGAAGAAGGCTTCGTTGCCTCGCCATGTGGTGTCGCCGAGTCCCTTGTTCAAGCCTTCAGAGTCGGTATCCCAGCACATGTGGCCAAATTGGATGTACAACTCTGAATCGCATTGCTGCTTACCGGTGGCTTCAGCGTAATCTTGGTCCCAAAGGTGGTTGGCCAAGACAGAGTGGTCTGAAACAAACACGATGCTGCCGGTTGCGCTGATTTCACCAATGTCGCCGCCAAGTTCGAGCGAGCGCTGGTCAAGCACGGTTTGTCCAGGGTAATCGATTCGAATGATCAATCCGGTTTCGCCTTCACCCAGTGTAGGGTTGGATTCACCTTTCCCGGCGTCGATTTCAGCAGAGGTAGAAGCGGAGGCGAGGACATGGACGTCTCGGCCTTCGTCGGCTTGTTCGTCAAGCACCTGGATGGCCGTTGGTCGGTGGAAGAGGACCGGGATTCGACAGTTCTGCACGTTTTCTTGCCGAACATCGTCTTCCGAGCACGGCACGGCCTTTTCATCGCCCATGGTGCTGACATCACGGGTGACGCTGGCGACGGACCAGAGTTTCTTGGTGTCCGGTGAAATCCGGTCGCCGTTATCGTTGGTGACCTCGTAATAACGACCGGTGTTGATGTCGTCTCGGACCGGGGCATCGAAGTATTTCACGCCGAATTCTTCAGCGACCAGCTGGGCGTTGGTTGAGTTGGAGGCGAGGATGACTTTGCCAGCACGTTCGGTGACGAAGTCGTGAATGGCTGCCGCTTCTGCAGCGTCAAAGGGTTTCTCAGGAGCAGCGATGACAAGCAGCGTGCGATGGGGGTTCTGCCAGTCGTTCACTAGCATGGGCGTGGACATGGTGTTGGCGACCGTGAAATCCTCCAAACTGTCCCGCATGAACGTCAACTGCTGCTCTTCGTATTCCGAACCGTTCTCGTAAGGCGAGAAAACCGTGGTTTTTCCCGCCGAAACAATCGCAATGACAGCCGTGGAAAGGACGACTGAAACCAGCAGGCCAATCATGAGCCATGCTTCAAGGCTCAGACTGCTTTTTTCTGCTTCGGCCATATTATCACCACGAATCATGTAACGAAATGCACAGATTTACATCCTTCGGAGACACATTCCACACATAATAGTTGCTCAATGATGGGCATGACCATCCGTTTGTTTCTGAGTCGCAGTCAAACAAACCGCCTTTGAAAAAAAAAGGCTCAAACACCGGAAAATTACACCTTTTTGGGTCAGGTGCGGCGCCAGCGAGCAAGCCAAAGAGCGAGGAACATGACGGCCAGGAGGTCGAACATCGACACCCACGGCAAGGACGAGGAGTCCGGCAACAAAGGCTCGTCTTCCTCATCACCTTCATCAGGGGTTGTTTCCTTGACCTCCGGCGCCACAACATCGACGTTGAATGTGCTGGAACGTTCGGACTTATCGCCCTCCGATTCTACTGAAATTGAAACCTCACAGGTCCGTTCTTGATGGCTGGTGCTCGCCTCTAACCGCAGGGTAAAACGCACAACGTTGTCGCCGTTTGCATTGGTGACCTGAACCACGGTGTTTTCCAGTTGATCCAAACCGACCACCGAGAGATGAGGGCAACTTCGCACGGTCGCCTCGCCCTTGGTGATGGCGTCTTGTGTATTTCCGAGGTTGCTCACCTCCATGGTGAAATCAACCCATGAGCCAGAAAACAACGTATCCGTTGGTTCGATGAGATTCGGAATCAGACGGTACATTCTGGGCACCGTGATGTCCGCCGAGACCTCCTGTGAGCGGAGGGTGGAGTCGCCCAGTTTTTCTTCACCCAAAACGGTCAATTCAAGACTTGATGACGGGGAAAACGAACGCACGGTTTGGGCGTCTTCGCCTGAAATACTGATGGTGAAAGTGTCGTTTGTGTTGCCGGCGACCTCAATGCTGTCCGGTCCATCAAAAGAAAACGGCCCGTCCTCATCATAATCATACGACAGCGCCAAATTCAGTTCCGCTGGACCTTCATTTGAGACATATATCACCAATTCGCCCGTCAAGTCCCAGTCCTCTTCGAGGTCAACGATGTATTTCGGGTCGACGTCGGTGACCCACCCCATCTCCCACGCCGGGCCCTGAACATCTTGGCTTTGAGCCGCAGGAAGGCCCATGAGAAGCAAAAGACCCACCAGGAGTGCTGCCTTTGACTTCATACCTTCACCTCACTCAAGAATACCCTGCAGGGCTCGCTTGGTCAACGTCTTCACCATGGACCGGCGGTACCGAGGGGGAAGTGCTGTGTTGTTGACGGGTTTAACCGATTTCTGAACAGTTTTTGCCAAACCAACGGGGTCAAGCTCACCCGCTTCGAGATGGTTCTCAACTTGTTCGGCGTGAAGGCGCGGGATGGATTCAAGCGCCGTACTGGCCACCAGAAGAGTCGATGCGTCTCCTGGAATCCATGAAGCGGCCACGCCTGCCTCAGGGAAGTCCCATGAATCGCGAACTCTGAGTTTCTGATAGCACCCTTTGCGTTGGAGGGCTTCCTTCGGGAGCATGACTTTGAGAAGAAACTCGCCTGTTTTGAGGACGTTCTTCTTCATGCCGTCCAACTCGTAGAATTCAGCGAGGGGCATCGTTCGTTCTCCTTCCGGACCGATGAGGACCACGGAGGCACCCAGGACCATGAAGTTGGGCGCCATATCGCCTTGATAGGTCGCCACGCAGAGCGTGTTCTGATTGGGAATGACCCGACAATCTGCACCTGTGCCGCAGTCTGCTTTGTGGCACCAATCGATGGAACGTCGCCAATCTTCGCTTTGGTTGTACCAGAAACAACGGGTGTCCAAACACAGATTGCCACCCACGGTGGCGCTCTTGCGAATCAAGGACGAAGCCACTTTGGACGCTGCTTGAACAAGGAGTGGGTGGACATTGTTCTCGGTGGTCAACGATGAGAGCGGCACCATGCAACCAAGTTCCGAAGGGGACAAGACGTGGGCTTCCTCAATGCCTGCGAGTGAAATGACGTGCGGCTTTGGGTTGATGCGCCATTTGTAATTTGGAAGAACGTCGGTCCCTCCTGCAACCCAATCGAAGGCTTCACCCTTGGCCATGATGGAGGCGGCGAGTTCAACCGCCTCATCCACCGTAGAAGGGTGATGAAGTTCAAACGGAGGCATCAACATCAATCATCACCTCCCATGTGTCGCTGTTCTTTTTTCAACCATGCACGACCTGCAAATCCAAGTTCAGCCAATTGTTCGGGGAGCGGTTCATCCGCCTCTCTCCATCCCTCGACTTGTTCAGCGAGCGGGCGGTCCGGGTCAAAGCCAAACAGAACGCCGTTCACGTAGGCCGAGGTGTCCTCGCTGCGCTGTCGCAAACGATCACGTTCACGGTGCTCATCACTGCGTGCAACGAGCACCTTCTGAAGCGGTCCGTGTTTCAATCGAGGGGACGCGATCGCTTCAGCATCGTCAAGACCATGCTTTTTGAGATGCTTCTCAATACCGGCATACACCACGTCAGGCGTAAGGGGCAGGTTCCTCAATCGGATACCAATGGCATCGTAAACGGCGTTGACGACCGCAGGCAAAATCGGAAGAAGGGGGCCTTCTCCAGCCTCTTTGGCGCCAAAGGGACCCTCCGGGTCGCTTGATTCAACAATGATGGCCTCAACATGTGGCATTTCATGGACGCTCGGGATTTTGTATTCCAGCAGGTTGGCGTTCTGCAAGTGGCCCGTACGGCCGTAAACCATTTTCTCGGTCAAGACTTGTCCGAGACCCATGTGGCAGGAACCAATGATTTGTCCTTTGACCGCGAGGGGGTTCAGGGCTTTGCCACAATCGTGGGCGGCCCAAACATTCGTGCAGGAAATCAAACCGGTCTCAACATCCACATCAACCTCGGCCACATACGCCGAAAACGAGTATGCTGGAGCAAGGCCGGCTGCTGCACCTTTGTGCACACCACCCATCGGAGGAGAGCGATAAGCACCTCTGGCAATGAGAGCTCCCGTGTCCGCTTGAGCTTTGTGTAGTGCTTGAAGGTAGGAAACGCCGATGGCCGGGTCGTGTTTGTAGTAGATGCGTCGGTCGTTCAACACCAGAACGTTGGGGTGATACCCAAGCATCTCCCATGCGGCTTTGAGCAATTGATCTCGAATACCAATGGCGGCGCGAATAGCAGCGTTGGCGTTCATGAAAGTGACTCGACTTGAGTACGAGCCGAGGTCCACGGGGCTTGTATCGCTTTCATGGCTGCGAACGTGAATCATTTCAATGGGCAGAGCCAACACTTCCGCCACCACCTGAGCCACGGCGGTGGTCGACCCCTGGCCGATGTCGGCCGCACCGGTGTGTACGGTTACGCCACCGTCCATGTCGACTTGAATGTGAACCGTAGCGTGTGGGAAATTCTTCGGGTCCCAATGAATTGGAAGGCCGGAACCTGAAATGAAGAAACCGCATCCAATGCCGATGCCTTTGCCGAGCGGAAGTTGCCGGAATTTGCTGTCCCACTCCGAGCCTTCACGGACCCGTTCAAGCGCTTCACGCATCCCGTTGGAGGTGATGCGGAAGCCGCTGATGGTGCGGCTGTGCGGAGGAAGCAGATTTGCGAGGCGGAGGTCAATCGGGTCGACATGCATTGATTCTGCCATCTCGTCCAAACCGACCTCAACAGCACAGCGCGTGTTGACGGCCCCGTGGCCACGCATGGCGCCCGAAGCGGGTTTGTTCGTCCAGACTCTGGCACCCGTGTAATGGAACGAACCCAATTCATAGGGGGCAGTAGCCAGCACCCCGTTGTAGTACGAAGTGACGTGTCCAAAGGATGCAAAACCACCGCCATCGATGAGGGCATCAATGTCGAAACCGGAGATTCGCCCAGAATCATCGGCCGTCATTTTCACGTCGATATGACTCGGGTGGCGGCCACGATTGATCCAGTAGACTTCTTCGCGGTCAAAGGTAATTCGAACGGGCCGGCCGGCTTTCCGGGCCAACAAAGCGGCGCACATTTCGTGTGGGAAGGGGTCGGATTTTCCTCCGAATCCTCCGCCCACAAAGGTTCGAATGACGTTGATTTGGTGCATGGGGACGTCCAGTACCGTCGAAAGTGCACGGTGCGTGTAGTGCGGTACTTGTTGAGGCGTGTAGAGTTGAAGCCGCCCGTTGGGGTCCCAATGAGCCACCACGGCGTGGGGTTCAGTGAATCCGTGATGAACACCGGACATCGTCCAGGAGCCGTGAGAGGAGGCATGCGGTGTATTCACCAAAGAACGGTCTCCAAATTCCTGGAACACACGCTTCTGAACATTGGTTCGGGCAAGGTGGTATTTTCCACGCCAGTGAATGGGTTCGTCGTGGTCTTCCAACCCTTTCTTGGGGTCAAAAACTGGTTCCAATTCTTCCCATTCGACATCGAATAATGAAAGCGCTTCAATGGCGGTTGCTTCGTCCACAGCGGCGACACAGGCGACCAAATCCCCCACGTGTCGAACCTTCTCAATGGCCATGGCGTGCTCGTCTTTGGTCACCGGCAATACCCCAAATCGGTTGGGGGCGTCTTGGCCGGTCGAGACTGCGACGACACCGGGAAGGGCTTCAACACGGCTCGTATCGATGGATTTGATGCGAGCGTAGTGGTGAGGTGAGCGAAGAATCTTCCCAATCAATTCACCTGGCAGACGCACGTCGTCGCCGTACCATGCCTGTCCGGTCACCTTTGCATTGGAGTCAACCAGTGGAATGGGTTTCCCAACCACGGTGCCGGTTCGGTCCCGGTCATGGATATGGTCGCCTGCTGGTTTGGGCTCTTTACCACCCACGGTTTCTGGGATGAAATCCAAATCTCTTGGCCGCATTTGAGGGTCGCTTCCACCTGATCCTGGGGGCGGGAAGACCTGTTTACCTGCGACACGCTTGCCATCCTTACGAACCTCCGAAGAGGACGCACCGGGTTGTTGACGATAACTGCCCATGGTGATCACTTCGCATGGCCGGGTGGCATGGTGGGCTCTTCAGGACCGGAGGGGTGCGGGTCTGGGTGAGGGGCGCTTGCTGGCGCAGGGGCTGCAACATCGCCGCGGTGAATGGCTGCGGCGGCCTCAATCGAGTCAATGATTTGCTGATATCCCGTGCAGCGACACAGATTCCCCTCGATGGCACAGGCGATTTCGTCCCGTGTTGGGTTGGCGTTCTCGTTGAGCAAGGCTTGAGACGCCACCAAGAATCCGGGGGTGCAAAAGCCACATTGGGAGCCCCCATGGGTAGCAAAACAGGTCTGAATAGGTGCGAGATGAGCACCGTCTGAAAGGCCCTCGACGGTGATGATGTCTGCGCCTTGAACTTGGCCGGCGAGGGTCAGGCATGACAATTTTGGAACACCGTCGATCATGACGGTGCAACAGCCGCACGTGCCCAAATCACAGCCTCGTTTGACGCCGAGTGTGCCGACCTTATCTCGAAGCACGTCGAGGAGAACAGCATTGCTGGGTGCGAGGACCTCATGCGACTGACCGTTGACGGTAGCGGACCACCGTTTGCCCTCCGGCACAGGAATCATCGAAACATGCTCATCACCCACCATGGTCGTCCCTGTTGTGCCGTAGGGTATTGACTCTTTGATGATTGGGGGGCTGTGGCCTCTTATTCCTCTTCAAAACGCTCTCTCGTCAATTCCCCTTCTGCGAGTTCAATGGCGTTTCGAAGAACCAATCCGTGGTAGACTCGGATGTTGCGTTGCTTTACCGCCAAGTTCACCTCAGTCTCGATCGTTCTCAACACATCGCAGTCCATACAGCCTCCGATCTCGGCAAGCAAGCGATTGAATTCACGGCGACGAGAGAAGAAAATGGCAAAATAAATGGGAACCAAAAGCAGCGGAATGACCAATTCTTCGAACACAATTTCGCTCACGAAGGAAACCGAAAATTCGGAGTAATCGGAATCGTACTCGTAGCTGAACGAACCGGGGCCAAGCCCTCCGGTGTAGAAGATGCCGGTGTTGGTGCCAAAATACATCGTAAACGGTGTTTCATCACCGTCGTAAATATCGGAGCCACGGTCAATCTCGATGTAATCGGGCCATCCGTCGTTGTCATTGTCGGGATCTAAAACATCGGGAATGGTGTCTTGGTCTGCATCCGGGGGCGTTGAATCGGCGTTGTACGGGTCGTAAAGAATGGTCCCCGAGGAGGCTGAACGCTCCATTTCATTTCGAATGCCGTCGCCGTCTGCATCATCATCGTATTCATCCGGCAGAAAATCACCATCAATGTCGGAACAACCCAGGAGACGAATCTTGCTTTTACCGTAGATGTTGGGGCAGTTGTCGCTCATTGGATGCAATCCTTGGTCTGCATAACCATCTCCGTCGAGGTCAGACCAAATTAGAGGATCCTCCGGCCACACGTCCACCTCATCAAGCGAACCATCACCATCCATATCGGGGTCGGCGACGTCTCCGATGCCGTCCCCATCAAGATCGCGGTGTTCTGAAGCGTTGTCCGGAAACGCATCCGCTCCCATGCTTTGATTCCATCCTTCATCAGGGTCCGACCAACCGTCACCATCGGAATCAAGACATCCTTGACGGTCTTCTGTAGAGGACCCGGAAAGACACGATGTTTCATCCCCGCCCTCGCCCTGCGCCGAAACAGAAGTTATGAGACAAAGAGCGAGAAAGAGCGTGATTACGAATCGTCCCTCACCCATGTGTGTTCCATCATGCCTGACCTAATGGCTTTTTTTCCCAGTTTCGTAGGGTTTCAAAATTTAGTGGCTGGTATGACATTGAGACCAAGGTTTGAAAAGGAAACCGCCCAGAGTTATACACCATGAACAAAACTCTCCCGTTGTTGGTGCTTCTCCTCTTGCTCACTCCACTCACGGGTTGTACCGCTGAGGATGAAGTGAAGGCTGAGGTCTTTCCTTCCTTCTCTACGGTAGCGGATGACAATCAAACCTACGATAACGCTCGCATGGCCGGTAGCGCCTACATTGTTGTCTTCTCAGCCGAATGGTGCAACAGCCCTTGCTACACCACCATGCACGCCATCTGGAACGCCAAAGCCGAACTTCCCGTTTTGGTCATGTCAACAGACCCGGCTGAAAATGCTGGCGGGTTGACCTTGAGCGAATGGCACGAATCTGCCAATGCGCATGATGATGAGGAGGACGATTTGGGCGTTGAATTGACAACGTACGCCTTCATGAAAGGGACAGAAGCAGCCTCCGCTCTCGACATCACGCGACCGGGGTCGCTTGCCTTCGTTAACGCCGAAGGAGAAATCACCTACCTTCACGAGGGTCGAATGGATGATACGGCTGCTATTCTTGAGAAGTGGAACGAGGCAAGCGCCGTTGCGTGAACCCATCATTCCAGAAGCTTGGCTTCCTCAACAACCGCATCAATGTCCTCATCGGGACGCGTCCAGTCGATGATTTCCACTTGAGCGGAATCCTCAGCTTTGTTGAGAACGATGATTCCTGCAATAACCAAGAGCATCAACAGCAAGATGATGGTGGGTGCAACCCAAGCGGGTAAATCTCCGAACAAACCGTCTTGGATGGATTGAGTGAAAGATTTGGCATTGGCCGTATCCATCAACATCACGTTCACGGAAACGAGGGAGGTGGCAGAGTGGCCGCCACTTTCGTTGGCCACCAAACCTCGTAGAGAGAGCGTGTGGTTTCCTTCAACCTCAATGCCGGGAAGGTGTTCGAGTTGGTGAACGATGGTGGAGATGTCAAGTTCTGCTCGCTGGTCGCCCTCGCTAAAGGAGTGGAGATTGGCCCAATCGTCTCGGAGATGATTGCTGCGCCATTGAACGGTGTCAAGGGATCCACTGAGGTCAATATCAAGAGCATCGCCTGGCATCAAGTGAATACGGTCGTCAATACCCACTTCGGTGGTGATGGAAATGGTGATGGAAGTGTCGAGTTGATAATCACGCTGGGCCGCTTCCATGACCGCAGCAAGGGCCTCTACATGCCCGTGGCCGTAGACGTTGTTTTGCCGATTCTTCGGAATTCCATCTTCAAGACAAGGTTCGTTGGCTAACATGTAGTGACATTGACGGTATGTTGCTGTCTCTTGGAGAATGTTTCGAACATCAAAGGGCGACAAGTCTGGGTTCGCCTGAAGCATGAGGGCGACGGTTCCGGCAACACCGGGAGTGGCCATGCTTGTGCCGCTGAAGGCAACATAGCCGTCTCCCGAGTTGTGTTGAGTGGACATGACATCCGAGCCTACGAAGGCCACGTTGGGTTTGACGCGCCCTTCTTCGGTCGGGCCCTGGCTGCTGTATTCCGCGATGGCCGTGTTCTTGTTGAGGGCACCGACCGTAATCACATCTTCAGCACCTCCGGGTGTTCCGATGGTGGCTGGAGCCGCTGAATTTCCAGCAGCGATGAGCATGCTGATGCCCGCCCGAACCATCTCGTTAGCGTAGCGGTTCACGCTGTCTTCCTCGGCCGAGGTCCATTCGATGGGGCCGGGTCCTCCGAGGCTCATCGAGGCGGCACGGATGTTGAATTCATAGCGGTGGTCGACCGTCCATTGCATGCCGGCCATAACAACCGAGAAACTTCCTGAACCACCTGAGTCAAGGACCTTCACGCCGACGAGGTTGGCTTGTGGAGCCATCCCGGGGTGTTCGTAGGTTGGTGCGCCGGTTCCTGCAACGGTTCCGGCACAGTGAGTCCCATGGCCCTGGTCGTCGTAGGCTTGCACTTCTGTGCCGTTGGTTTTGTCCGGGTTGTTAACAGGGTCGTAAAACGCAATCACCTTCGGGTCGTGTGTGCTGTCGTCGTCGTCCAGGTCGTCGAGACCAACGTGCAGGCTGTCGATGCCCGTATCAATGACCGCCACGGTGACACCGGCGCCGTCGTATCCGGTTTGTTGCTGGGCAAGGTCCACCTCGTGAACAACGGCCGCATCACCGTTCTGGACTTGGAGTATTCCGTCAAGTTCCAACATGACGACACCGGGCAAGGTGGTGGTTTCAAGGATCAAGTCGTGAGGGATGCGTCCTGCAACGGCGTCGATCAGTGGTAGATGCCACTGGTGAAGGTAGCCCACCTCACGCGTGAGCATGGCGATGTCTTGCTCGGTTGGCGTATGGTCAAAGTCGACGATGAGTGGCAGCGTGTTGGCCTCATCCAAGAACAGAGGATGGTCGTGGTATTTTTCGACCATGTCAGCGATTTTATTGTCGTTTTTGTCCATCGAAGTGGTGTTCCACCAAGCATCCTCGCTCGGATTTGGCTCGGATGAATGAACCGGCATGGCCATGGCCAAGGTTGGCGTGAGCATCAAACAAAAGCAAAACACACTGAGCAGTGGACGTTTCATGGATTTCTCCCCGGTCCAACCGACCCCCCGGCAGGCTTTCAACTCATTGGAGCCATGTGAACC
>MDSZ01184352.1_pt1 | contig 10928 bp, 11 predicted proteins | sample 811201 | NCBI WGS metagenome assembly MDSZ01 (sample SAMN05326647, study PRJNA326480) | marine metagenome | isolation source: seawater | place: Indian Ocean: North | collected 2010 | reverse complement strand
GTTCCAGTACACCGGCCAGGCCTGGCTGCCCGAACTGGCCATGTACCACTACAAGGCCCGCATCTACTCCCCCACCCTCGGCCGGTTCCTCCAGACCGACCCCATCGGGTATGAGGATCAGGTCAATCTGTATGCGTACGTCGCAAACGATCCGGTCAATCTGACGGATCCGGATGGTAGGCAGACGGTCTGCAACAGCTATGGTTGTTTTCAAGCTGCCGACGCTAATACGCGCGCCCAGCAGCAAGACTTTAGAGAAACGGTTGCTCGCACGGAACCAGAGGTTCGAGCGCAGCTTGGAACAGGTGCCGCCGTGGTAATCGCGACGGGGCTAACGGCAGGCGTTGCTGTAGAGGTAGGGCTGCCAGTCACGACCGCTGCGGCAGCGCGAGCTGCGCAGGCGGAAGCAACATCACTTGGTGCTGGCGCGGCCCGGACGGGAGCGTCAGCGGCCCGACCTCCGACAGTTACCGTGGGGCGACCGGCATCTAATCCCCTAGCTAATACAAGGGCTTCCGCTGGTGCGCCTACAAACCGAGCGGCGGATTTGGCTAGATCTGCTCCTCGTGAGGCTCCAAAAGGAAACCCTGCGGAAGCAAGCCCTCCAACCACCACCAGTTCCACATGGCGAGCCAAAGCTGGAGAACTTCTCCGAGCGTTTGGAGAGCTGTTCGACAACTACCAATAGAGGCTGCGATGAAGAGACTTATGGCTGCTGCTATGGGCGCTCCTTTGCTAGCGAAAGCGCAGAAGCGTGTAAGCAGTGGCAGATACGCCGCGGCGATACAAGCCCTTGAGCAGCTTGCCCGAAGGTTGAAGTGCGAGATTGCTTCAACCGGCATGCCGCTTCGGGCAAATATAATTGCACTTCAATCAGCTTACTGGACAAGAAATTTTCCGCTGGCTGAAAAAGCAGCAACTGTTGTTGTTGTTCAGTCTAATATTAATGTACAAAATTGTAGGTCGGATAAATCGCTCTATATTGCAGCATATTTGTACGGAATGATGGAGTTCTTAGCGGGAAGATTCCCGGAGGGTGATGAACATTTTTTGAATCTGGCTAAATCGCTGCAGGGAGCAAACGAATATTTCTCTGCATCAAACGTGCCAAAAAACTTCTTTATAGAAATGCCGCTAGGAGAAAATATGAGTGTTATCTCTAACCGCGCCGATAGCACGGATGCGGCGTCAAAGCAGGAGTAAATTTCTGCCGAAAAGGTACTGATTGCCGATTTAGTTCTATCTCATCCCCAATTTGACAATCGATTCTGCTACTGATGCGAACTTGTGCTGATGCTCCATTAATCCGAACTACAGCAATCCGGTGTGAGCCGCGACGACCTTCACTCAAACCAAAGCCCTCGATTATACCGGTCTCATGACTGGGCGGACCTAGTGGTACCAGAAGCCAAACAACTAATGATGCTACACCAACGATCAGAAGCCAGCCGATCAAGGTTTTGACTGAAATTAAGTGCGCCATGAGTGTACAGTGGCAGTTCGGACGGTCAGATAAAAGGGTGCCGTAACCGTTGCTCCGAAATCGGTTTAACCACCTCGACAACTTGCCCTTTTTAGAGCCGTGGCGGCACTGGAATCTGGCTCGTCGGGGGCTGATCGGATGGGATTCGGTCCATGATGAATCCGTCGGCAAACCAAGTGCGGGGCGCAAGCGGAATGCAGCGGACGCCTAAAGGGTCGGACGACCTTGCTCGGGATTGCTGCCGCCGGTGACGGAACTGGAGCGGTCCGACGCCCTCGGCCGGAAAGCGCGCCTCCTCTTCGCCGCGCGGCGCTCGAGCCATTCCTGGATGATGATGCCCGCCACGACGACGCCGAGGAAGACCAGCAGGACCGGGATGGACAAGGCGTCGAACAAGGGCGTCTTCATGCGGCCGATGATAGCTCAACGGGGGCCTGAGGCGAGGATCGCCCCCGCCTAGAGGGCCGGTTCGCCGGGCGTGGAATCCTTCCGTTGACAGATGGAAATTACAGTGCCCCGGAGGGGGCGATTGGAGGGATCGTTCCGCAGCGGGAACGATGCACACCTTACGCACAGATGCGAGGGTTAAGTGACTGAATAGGCAGTAGAAAAAATTGCGGGAATTAGCGTACTTTACGCTACCGTCGCTTCGACGCCGATTTTCCCATTTTCTTCAACAGCTTAACGGTAGCGTATAGTACGCTACCAGTGGCAGAATTGGAGCCGGTGCGCGTCTCCACCTCGATCCCGCGACGGCCCTCCGAAGCCCGCGCGAAACGAACCCTGGAGGTTCGTATCAATACGATCGGCTTCAGCGTGTCCGATCTCGTGCGCCGCCCTCTTCGCGCTTTTTGGTTGTGGCCAGGCCGTAGGTGTTGACCTGCCTCTCGGTGTCCGCTGTGGGCTCGGCGGCATCTAATGTTCTGTGGCCTTGGCTTCGCCAAGTAAGGTTGAGGCCATTCCCGATTGGCAGCGCTGGATCACATCGAAAGTGCTGAGCGCTCATCGCCGGACAGCGGCGCCGGCGTAGGGGTCCGCAGAACTCGTCGCCGTTCGCGAAGGCGACGCCAGAACGGGCGAGGGTGTTTTAGGCGGCTCAGTCGCTTGTTCGCCCGCCAGATTCTGCGTCGCGTGTCTAAAGCCGAGCGCAATCGCGGGCGCACCAAACAGGATGAAACACCCCAGGACAATCCGGAGCCCTCGCCGAAGATCCAGGCGTCCGCTCAACATGAGGTAGCCGAGGGCAGCGATCGAGATGACCGCCAGGCTTGTCGCTACGGGTCCGGTCAGGACGTCGGCGATCCACTGGGCGGCGACCGACAGCGCATTCGTCTCGGGCGGTGGGGGGGGGACTGTCATTCTAAGACGCCGCTCAATTCAAGAGACTTGGCCGACGCCGGCTGGATAGTCGCCTCTGGCCTGTGGCTAGGCAACGAAGATCAGCGAGCCTGCTGTGAGTTAGGCCGACACTGTTCACAGCTAAGCGCCCTGAAGCTGGATGTCTGAGACGATCCTGCGCCCGCCGCGCCGATCCAGTTGCACGAAGACGTCGATAGTGGAACGCACATAGTGGAGGACGTCCTCCCGGCTCAACCGCGCGCCGCCTTGCAGGACGAGCAGGGCGATCTGTTCAACGGCCCGCTCGGGGCTGTCGGCGTGGACCGTGGTCATCGACCCCGGATGGCCGGTGTTGACGGACCTCAGAAAGGTGAAGGCCTCGGGGCCACGCAGTTCGCCAAGGAGAATCCGGTCCGGTCTCATACGAAGGGAAGCATTCAGAAGGTCCTCCGCCGTCAGACCGGACTCGCCCAGGACGCTGCGCGCGGCCAGCAGACCGACGGCGTTCTTGTGCGGAAACTTCAGTTCGGGCGTGTCCTCGATGAAGATCAGCCGCTCGTTCAGGGGGATTTCGGCGATGAGGGCGTTGAGGAAGGTCGTCTTGCCGGTCGATGTCCCGCCCGAGATCAGGATGTTGCGTCGAGCGAGCACGGCCGAGCGCAGGAGCCCCGCCATGTCGCCGGCGTTTAGTAACGCTTGAAGGCGGGCCTGATCGTCCGGGCCGCCGCCGAGGGCCGAGTGCGCGGCGAGACCTTGGAAGGCGCCGGCGGTCACATAGTCGTCGAGCCGCAGGTCCGACCCGACATGTTTGCGGATGGCCAGGGCGGGCTCGCCGCGCGTGGCGGGGGGAATGATGAACTGGACCCGCTCTCCGCTCGGCAGAGCGGCGGACAGCAGCGGGTGTTCGCGGCTGACGCCCTGGTGGGCGAGGGCCGCGATCTGTCGTGCGAGACGGTCGAGCACATCCCGAGTCAAGGTCGGAGCAGGGTGATGCTCCACCTCGCCGCCGAGGGTTTCGGCCCAGAGTTCGCCGGGACGATTGACGTAGATGTCCGTGACGTCGGTCCGCGCGAGGATGTCGGCGAAGGGAGCCAGGTAGCTGTGGAGGTAGACTTGCCCCTGGGGGGCGGGCGCGGTCATCGCGGCGTCCCAGATGAGAACTCCAGATCTCTCGCAACGAAGACCGAGACCCGAGCGCCGGCGGCGACGTTCAAGGTGGGCCTTATCGCGCTCGCGGCGGGGGAGGCGCCGAGGTTCTGCGTGGCTCCCGGAAGAGCGACGACAACGGAGGACTCACCACCAAGGCTACGCCCTGCGGCGCTGGCGCCCAGGTTCAGCGTCGTTTGAAGCAGAGCCGAGCCGAAACGCGCCAGAAAGCGGCTGTTCACGCGGCCGGGGACGCCGGCGCGGCCTTGCAGGTCGGCCGCGGGCGAACCGAGGGCGATGGAGACGCCGTCGGGGCGAACCAGTCGGGTCCATTCAACGAAGGCGCGGCTTTGGCCATCAGTGAGATCGGCCTCGTAATTGCCGACCAGACGAGATCCACGCGGGATCAGGACCCGACTGCCATCGAAGCCGGTGATGTCGCGCGAGACGATAGCGCGAACTTGGCCTGGACGAGAGGAGTCCAACGCCGTCTCGAGCACGGCCGGTATCAGCGTGCCTTGTAGCACCGTGGAGGACGGCCGCTGGATTCGGCTCGTGCGGACGGCGGAACTGGTGTTCGCGCCGGCTGCGCCGCCTTCTGCGGCCGCTGTCTCGGCCGGGACCGATGTCGTATCGATCACCAAGGCCGGGGCGCTGCTTTGCTCGGCGGTCTGCACCGTCCCGCGCTCAGCGTTCGAGGCCGCGATTTGCGTCGGAGGAGCGGGATTGACGGCCGGCGCAGAGGTCAGCGGGGGCGGAGCCGCTGAAGTGACGAGGCCGGTCGGCATGGGATAAGGAGGAGGCGGAGGCGGCGGAGGCTCCGACGCCAAAGGCAAAGGCTGGGGGGCTTCGATCTGCGGATCGATCGGCACAAACAGGGGCGGGGGCGCCGCAGTCCCCATGATCACTTCCGTGGCGACCGGCTCCACCGTTGGTGCAGTCGCCGCTTGGCGACGGCCTTCCAAGAAGACGAAAAGGCCCAGACCCGCAATGACGACGGCGCCGACGAGCAACCAGGTCGGCGCGCGTCGCTGCGCCTTGGCGACTACGGGCCGGATGTCCTCGGAGCCTTGGCGGGGGTCCAATGCCGTACTCACGGTCGATTCTCCCGGAGGGGAAGGCGGCTCGCTCGGGCCGTCTGACGATCAAGGCGGAACACGAGAGCCCGGTGCACGCCGTCGATCACATAACGGCCGTCTCGCATCTGTCCCTGTAGAAGGGTCTCAGCGCCCTGCTCTTCGACGGCGAACATGGCCGGCAACGGCTGCTGCCGCTTCCATTGGATGTAGGTTCTAACGCCGTCGTCGTCGATGGCGGCCGGTCGCACGCCGCGCGCGCCGCTCAGTCGGTAACGTCCGAGGCCGGGCGTCGGGGTGGGCGCATGATCCGCCGTAACAAGCTCTGGATAGCTGAACCTTAGCGTATAGGGGACGTCGAAACCCGGATTTGCGGCAGGTGTCAGTTCGAAACTGTAGACCCGCGCATCGGTGATGACCGTCATATTGGTCGGCGCGCCGCTTTGCAGAGACTTTATGAAAAGCGAGTCGCCCCGGTTGTTGGCTGTGACCTGCCAAGCCTCGGAATCGCCGATCGCCACATTCTCTATGTGTTCGTCCGGGCTGAAGATCACGGTTAACTGATGACGGGGGGCGACCCTTAGCGGGACGACGCGCCCGGCGTCATAGGGCATGCTCTGGATGCGGGGATCAGCGGGGGGCGTCGGCGTCTGAGCTGAGGTGTCGTACCCGATCAGCAGCACGGCCAGCATGGCGGCGATCCGTATCATTGGAGGCCCTCATCCTGGGGAGCCTCAGCATCGGACAGTTCCTGCCGTATCGGTGCAGGCGCCGGAGGGGGCGGCGTCAGCGTCTCGGGATCGCGACGGTAACGGGTTACTTGAAAGCCGAGCGGATTGAGGAAGCGATCTTCCGCCGCCATCGGCTCGCCAGAGAAGCGGTATTCCACGACCGCGACCCAGGACAGCGCAGGTTGAGGCTGGGCGCCGTCGTCCCGGCGAATGGTTTCAAAGCGAACGAGGGCCGACGTTTCACTGAGCGGCGAGACGCTTTTGACGCGGGTTTGAACGATCGTGGTGCGCGGGTAGAGATTGAGAGGGCTGCTCAGGTTCGACGCCTGCATCTTGGCGACATAGTCGGTTCGAGCCGTCCCTGCCGACCAAAGCCCCACCTTGCCGTAGTCTGCCTGCAGAGACGTCATGTCGAAGCTCTCACGCGCGATGACATATTGGACGAGCATGGACTGGACCAGTGCGCGATCCGGCGTGATTTGACTCGGATCCAGCGGCTTGAGCGCCTGCACAAAGCCTGTCGTTCGATCGACCAGAAGCGTATAGGGCACGGTGGTCTTGAGCGGCATGAGCACCATCAAGGCTATGCCTTCGATGATCGCCACCAGGGCGGCGACGCCTGCCGTGATCCAGGCGATGCGACGCGAGAACTTCAACGCACCGATCTGGTCCGCCGCCCAACTCCCCGCCTCTCGATAATAGGCGTCCAGCGCCTCGCGTGAGGACTTCTTCATTTGCGGCTGTCTCGGATGGCGGCGCCGATGGACTTGCGCGGCTTGGTCCTGCGCAGGTTCTGGCTAAAGGTCGGAATAATGAGATCGTCGCCGACAATCGGCCCGCCCGCCATCTCGACGGTGCGAGCGGTCGTATGAACAGGACTAGGCGTGGGGCGCAGGCTGCGCCTTTGACTGGACATCAAGGATTGGGCGACCATTGCAGCACGAGACGGAGCCGCGTCGCCTCCATGCGTCGGCGTGAAGGCGCGAGGCGACAGAGGCTCAAGGGCTCGCGACCCGTCAGACCTAATCCCCGTGCTCCAAATTTCGGCTCCGGCGATGGGAATATGAAGCGCAAAAGCTAGCTTAAGCAGCAGGACGAGGCTTCCGGCGAGGCCCACGGCGAAAACCAGGCATAGGATCAGGAGTTCGATCGGAGCGGCGCCGGCCACTACCTTAGCTTGGCGCAGTTGAAGAACTTGGGACAGCCAAGGTTCCATGATCGCCAACTGCACGCCGAGCAGCAGATTGGTTGTCAATGACGCCAGAAGAGCGAAAAGGAGCGCACGCAACCAACCGGCGAAGACCCCCCGTGCAAAATCGAAAAGCAGAAAGCCCGCGAATAGGGGGGCGAGCGCCAGCAGCACGCCGGCTGTGACACGTACGCCCAATGTCGCGCCGACAACGGACGACAGAAACACAACCCGCGCCCAGCCGAACGCAGGGTCGTCCGCGATGGGAGCCCTTTGGGGCGTGTCAGGCGAGGTTCCGGCCGGTGCTTGGGAGACGAGGTCGTTACGCCCGCTGCCGAGGTCAGTCAGCCGTCCCATCGCATTATCGACCTGTTGGAGGCGCTGAACCATGTCTTGGTTCGCGCCCGCCAAACCTGTCGGACGGGCGATCGCGGCGCCCAGCTGTGCCGGGGCATCCACGACGACGTCATAAATGACCGTGCTGTAGGCGGGCCAACTGGTGGCGAGGGTGATGGCGACGCCGATCTTGGCGACGCTCAAGACGCTCGTCGCCAGCCGAGGCGTTCCGCCGATCATCAAGCGCAATCCAAAAAGCGCGATGAAGATGGTTAGGAGAGCGGTGAGCACCGGGGAAATAGGGGACGCAGGACTGGCGAGCGTTTGATAGCCGAGGGCGCCTATGGTCTGCGCTTGACAATCGACATGACCGAGCAGGCTCGACAGAAACTGTTCGCCAGTTCGCACGGGAGAACAGGTCGTCATGATCTCGCACGCTCCAGAAGCGCATCCATCCAATCGGCAGGGTCGTCGCCGACGGCGGCTCGGAGATCGTCAAGCAGCCGAACAGTCCGTTCGCGGCCTGAGAGTATCGTCAGAATGTCGTCCTCTCCCGAAAGGTCGAGACGGGCCACGACGCTTTCTCCGCCGCGCTTGATGAGAAAGCAGTGCGAGCTGTCGGGCAGGGTGCGGATCAGGTCGTACTCATGCGGCGTAAGGCCGAATCCTTCGATATAGTCCTCGGCTCGAGCCTTGGCGTTCAGCATGAAAATCTGCGTCGCAGCCTGCTCCACAATGGCGCTGGAAATCCGGCTCTCAAGCGCGTCCTGAGCGCTCTGGGTCGCGAAACCCACAATACCGTTGCGTTTGCGGATCGTCTTTTCCCAATCCTTGATCCGGCGGACGAAGACCTCGTCGTCTAGCGCCTTCCATCCCTCGTCGATGACGATTATGGCGGCTGACCCGTCCAGACGGTCTTCGACACGATGGAACAGATACATCATGGCCGGCGTGCGCAGCACCGGCTCGTCCAACACCGCCGTCATGTCGAACCCGACGGTGTCGTTGGAGATGTCCGTCAGGTCTTGCGGGTTGTCGAACAACCAGGCCCGTTCCCCTTCGCCCCACCAGGGCGTGAGGCGAGACCACAGATCCGCTCTATGAGGTTTGGCGTCGCCGCGAAACAGCTCCACCAGATGCCTGAGGCGGCGGTGCGCTGGAGGCTGTTCGAAGTTGGCGGCGACCGCATCTCTAATACGCGCGAGATCCGCGACGTCCACGCCGCCGGCGAGTTGGCTGAGCCACTCGATCAGAAAGCTTCGGTTGGCGGCGGTGTCGTCCAGCTGGAGCGGGTTAAGCCCAGTCGCCGTTCCGGGCCGGAGGCGGTCATAACGTCCGCCGATGGCGCGGATAAACAACTCCGCTCCGCGGTCTTTGTCGAAGAAGATGATGCGCGGGGACAGTTTGCGCGCTTGGGCCAGCAGAAAATTCAGTACGACGGTCTTGCCCGACCCCGACGGTCCGATCACCGTGAAGTTGCCCAGATCGCCTTGGTGGAAGTTGAAGTGATATGGTCCAGCCGCCGTAGTTTCCAGGATGCTGATGGCCTTGCCCCAGTGGCCGCCTTTGGCATCTCCGGTCGGGAAGTTGTGGCCGCTGGCCAAGCCAGCGAAATTGTTGGTCGAGATCAAGCCGCGACGCGCGATATATTTGAAGTTGGCTGGGAACTGAGCCCAGAACGCCGGCTCCAGCGCGATCTCTTCCCGTACCGCGACGACGCCTAGAGATGAAAGCGTAGCGGTCACCTCCGCCACTGCGGAGTCCACAGCTTGAAGCGTATCGCCGCGAACAGCGATGGTCATGTGGTGTTCGCCGTAGCCCGCGCGTCCGGCGGCGACCTCGTCCTTAGCCAATGATAGTTCGGCGCGCAGCGAGACCGCCTCGTCCTCTGCGGATCGCATCCGTCTTAAGGCCAAGTTCATCCGTTCGAGCGCGGCGCCGCGCTCTACGAACGCGAAGGACTGGGTAAGGGTCAGTTCGAACGGCAGTCGCAGCAGTTCGTCGAACATCCCCGGCGTGCTGTACTGCGGGTAGTCCTTGACCGAAATGAGAGCGACAAAGCTGCGCCCGAGATGGCCGCTGGCTCCCAGTTCCACAGTCTGCTGGCCAAAACTGACCCTTCGATAGGGCAGATAGGCCCCCAGATCCTGATGAGGCAAAATGACGGGACGGTTTTCGCCGTTGTAGAGTTCCGAGAGAAAGGCCAAGGGCTCGGACTGTGGTCCGCCTTCTGACTGCCTTACGCCAAGCAAGTGAGGCTCATAGTCGCCGAGCGCGGCCATCATGGCGTCGCGCCCCGCGTCAAGTTGCGCGACTTCCTGAGCGAGAGCTGCAGCCGGCGGTTCGCCGGCCCGTTCCAACAAGGCGCGGATCTGATCCGCCAGCCCAAGTCGCCCCTGAAGCGGGCGCCGGATCAGGGTGAGATAGAGGTCATTGACGAACAACTGTCGGGCCGACAGGCGATCCGCCCACCGATCGCCCAGAATCTGAGAGAAGGCGTCCGGATACGCGTTCGCAGCCTCTGGTGAGATCCGGCGGCGCACGACATGATGGTAGAGAGCGAACCGGGATGTTCCGATGGCGCGCAGCGTCGCGTCGCGGATGGTCTTACGATAGTTTAGTTCGTCGGTATCGGCCGTTTCGAACAGAAGGCCGCGCAGCTTGATGGTCTGCAAGAGCAGGCCATCGCGGGTCTCCAGCGTATGGTCATCGATGTGGCGCGCATAGGGCAGATGGATACCGGCCGACCGCTCCCGTTCGACGGTCAGGCGCCCTTGGCTCAGGGGCGATAGGAGTTGCATCGCCAAAGTCTGTGATTGGGAACACGAGGACATTGACCAATTCGGATCAGCCACAGGTCAATGGCGCGGGGCTCGCGCAGGCAGATGAGCACCCCGGCAAGGTGGATGAGCAGCGCGATCGGCAACACCCAGGCCGATCGAAAGATGAGAAACAGCTCTGCTGCGACGACTCCGTTGATGACGAAGTAGTTGTAGGTCACGCCAGCGAACATTTGTGGGCGCGTCAAAGCTGTGAAAAGGGGCGCTCGGTCGAGACTGTCCAACACATCAGCCCGTAAAGACGGCGGCCGAACGGATTCCGGCGACGATGCTTACGGCGCCGAACAGGATGAAACATCCCAAGATCACGACTGCCCCATGCCGCCAATTGATGCGGCCGGTCAACATGAGAAGGCCGACACAAGCCACGGCGACCACAGCCACGACGGTGGCCACCGTGCCGAGCAAAGTGCCCTGAAGCCATTGTACCGCAGACACGATCGGGCCGGAGCCCCGGGGGTCCGCCAGTGCAATCTGAGCCTGTGCCGCCGCTGGGGCGAAAGTGGCTGACATGCCAAGCGCGCCAAAGCGCGATTTCAACCCGATGCCCATCCAAGCCCCCTTAAGCTACTAGCCCATATTGCGCGGAAAACCGACGGCGCCAACCCGTCGAATCTAAGCTTGAGGTATTGGGCTAACGTGCCCCGCAGCCTCTGCTCATCAACCGGTGTCGCTTCCTGATTGCCAAAAGTCGCAATCTTCAGTAGGTGTTAGTGCGTAGGGGGACGTTCAATGCGCTATGTGGGTCAGGGTATCGCTGTCGCGTCTGCGGTGGGGCTTTCAGCCGCC
>MDSZ01002463.1_pt1 | contig 10928 bp, 7 predicted proteins | sample 811201 | NCBI WGS metagenome assembly MDSZ01 (sample SAMN05326647, study PRJNA326480) | marine metagenome | isolation source: seawater | place: Indian Ocean: North | collected 2010 | reverse complement strand
CATCGGGGCTAGGAAGAGTGGTGGCTTAGCGGTCCGCATGGTTATCGGTCCAGTAAGAGACCTATGAGTCCGTCGCGACTCAGAAGGTAGATTCCCAGTCATCAACGCTTTGCGAGCGTTCCCAGTCCGCGTCAGACATCCTCGGGTTTTCCGGATCTTTGTTCATTCTGATCTTGAGCATCTCACGGGCTAGTAGCCAGTAGACCAGCGCGAGTGAGCGTCGGCCCTTGTTGTTGGCTGGAAGAACCAGATCAACATTGCGAAGTCGGTTGTTGGCATCACAGATGCCGACTACTGGGAGGCCTGAACTAACTGCCTCTGAAAGAGCCTGAGAGTCTGCTGCAGGGTCAGTCACCAATATGACTTCGGGCTCGATGTAGGTTCTGAGACTCGGATTGGTAAGGGTCCCAGGGATGAAGCGACCGACGATGCGCATAGCACCGATGCTCTCTGCAAACTTACGGGCAGGGCGCTGGCCATACTGTCGGGCACTGACTACAAGAATCCTTTCCGGGTCGTAGTTTGATAGGAACTTAGCTACAGTTCTGATGCGTGAATCAGTTTGATGTACATCGATTAGATGTAGCCCTCCACCATCTTGACGCATGGTGTCTAGGAACTTGCGCATATCTGCTGACTTCTGATTGGTTCCAATGTGAACAGCATGCTGCTCATACACATCGAGCGGAACTAGAGGGGCTAGACTCTCATCCATGTTGAATCCTCAGCGTCGCGGCGACCTGACATTGACTCATAAGCGCTACGCATCGCCCCGTAAGGTGTGGCTTACTCCAAATCACTCAGAAATGTGCATTCACCCTCGCCATGGACTTCTGCAAATTGCACGCACGGGCGAGTTATTGTGAGATATACATCGAAGCTATCATGGAAAGAAAGTTGCTCTATAGGGGCCGTAATGCCGTATCCCCTAGCTTCCACTTCGAATAACCAATTTCCTTGCATCAACTCACCATCGCCAAGTACAAAGGGAGTTTGTGGATAGTCCTTGGTGGCTCTTACTTCCCAAAACGGATCGCCTCCCGATTCCTTTACCCCAGGCTCCCATAGACGAACCTCGACATATCGGAACTCGTTAGTTTCGTTTCCAATTACATCCTCTATTTGTGAAGACCATGGAAATTGGGCTCGGAAAGTGATGATTAATTCGGTCACGCTCTCATCAAACAAAATGAGTTCTTCCCTCTCAAACGGTTCGGCCGCCTCTACTCCAGATGATTCGAATGTATGATCCCAGCCAAAGGTCTCTTCTTTTGGGAATGTTGAGGGAGGCTCTCTCCATGACTCCATTACCTCTCGTTGTAAAGCCAATCCTAGACAGCCGGAAGTTAGAGTAGATGTCAGTAGAATTACGAGGACGACGAGGGTCTTGGTCCGTCCTCCCATAAAGCTAGGGGGAAGTCGATGTGACTTCAATACGCTGGATGTTTGGTGCCTCTCGGTACTCATAGGGAACGTCAAAGCCTTCGCTCGGTAACCCTTCGTCGTCATTGAGGCAGAGCAGTCGAATAGGTAGAGAGGGAAGAATGTTGCACTAGGCGATTATTCTTCTTCGTCTGTAGCCACACGAGGCTCGTGAACTTCTCTGAACACTACGACACCTACTCCGAGGTGATCTCTTAGTGTGCGCACGAGGCTAAACTTGGTGAACGACCAATTCTGGTCGTATGCTACGGCCTCGGGAGTAGTTATGGTCAAGTCGTCGCCATCAAATTCGACTTCGAAGTCATCGCGACCGGTATTCATACTGAGTAGAGTCTCTACCTTCTCAGGACGATCTTCTACAACCTTAGTGATTCGATAGTTGTAACGAAGAGTTACTCCTGCTAGAGGGTGGTTGTAGTCTATCCTAGCACGGCCCGCGCTGAGGAACTGTAGAATTCCCTGACGACCACCAATCTCTACAGGAGAGCCGATTCCAAGCATCTCAGGGTCGCGCACGCTGCGCATTAGGACATTTTGACCAATGGTCTCGACTAGGCTAGCATCGCGCTCACCGTATGCATCGGTGGCCTCGATATCGATGCTGTAGTCAGTTTCAGCCTCAGCCTCGGTTAGATGAGTTTCGAAACCAGCAATCAAACGACCATCTCCAACAACTGTGATCATCGGAGAGTAAGTGCGGTTCTCATCATGAGCATCATGCTCCTTTGCAACCTCCTCACGGGTGGTCTCTATGAGCTTGTCATTGTCTGCGTTGAATAAATCGTAATCGATGTGGACTATCGTGCCATTGTCCATAGAATAGCCTCCTGAGGCGACCCGCCGACCTATCGCCCCTTTTTGATACGCTCGGTCCACCCGAAGGGTGGATGAGGGTGCCCTACTCCTCTTCAGTGGCCGTTTTATGACTGCTCAAGAGGGCCGCAAGGCCACCTAACATGATTAGTGACCAGCCCAGCCAGACTAGGTGACTGCCCTGCAAATCATAGATTGTAACTCTGACTGACTCGACAGCATCTAAGTCGCCGAGAATCATCGAACTCAGTAATTCATTAGACTGGGCCAAATCTAGAATCACTATTGTGTCGCCGGACAGTGTACTCATCCTGTCTATTTCAGAGCGTGAATTGATGGCCCCGCTGGGCGAGTCGAAACGCAGCATCCCAGGATTCAGAGTATCAATTAGTTCGTCGTCTTTCCAGACTTCAATTGAAACGCCAACAAATCCATCTCCAACTAGATAGTCGTAGTCTTCATGGTCAGAAGATATCATCTCGGTCCCAACAAAAACCATCTCATAGCTTTCATGCTTTACCACTTGGTCCCTCTCAAGAGTGACCAGATGAGATGGATCTGAACGGTCGAGCATTGTTGTTGTCAATACATGACCCACCAATAATAGTAAGATTCCTAGGTGCGCGAGGTGCGAGCCTAGTAGTCTCGCACGCGCGGCATTACTATCGCCCATTCCGCGTTCCCTGAGGTGAGGTATTGTCTTCTTGGCCGTAAACCAAGCCTGCCTAGCAGTTAATGGAAGGGAGATTAGAAGCCAAGTTAGAACAAACACACCGACTGCGCCTCTAGTGATGCCACTGGTAACTACGAGTTCCGGGTCCCCGGGCAGAGGTAGATTCTCGCTGAATACTGCTAAGACAACAGAAGCGACTAGTGTCAGGCCAACTGCAATTGGTCCCCTTTCAACTGGCAGAGAGTGGCCCCATCCATACAATGTCAGGCCAAGTGCGAGAAGAGCTAGGAGTGGTGCTCCGTAGAACTCGTGTGCCTCAAGGCTGGGCCCATCTATCTCTACAGTGAGGAGTAGCCATGTCAGAAGTAGGAAAGCTGTACCTCCATACCAAGGAGTCATTCTTGCTACGCGGGTTCTTGCTGAGATACTTGTGAAAGGTAACTTAAGAGAGTCAAACTCGCCCTCATTCTCGGGAGACAGTAGCCACGGAGCTAGGAATGGGATCATTCCTGCAACTGACTGCTGGATATTAGAAATCCATAACCAACTGGAGAACAACATCATCACTACGCCCATTGTAATCCAATGCATCGCAGGTCGCTGTGAATCGCCATTGACAATCAGAAGCATCAGAGCTAGACCAACGGCTAGAATCGAGCTGGAACCAATCCAAAGTGCGATTGTTAAGAAAATCAGAATTAGAAGTCTTGACATCGCAGGTGTTTCTTCAAGCATCGTTTTTCCACCTATAGAGGATACTGCTGCCCTCTGCTCCCTTAGTAGATGTAACATTGCGAAACAGAACATAGCGACCATGACAATGAGATACGATGTGACCTCGATACCAACGGGACTCCACTCTGCAATCTCGAGTACTCTCAGATAGGGGTCCTCGGACAGTGATCCTTCACCATCTGCAACGAATGCGTGCACGGATGCCCAGACTCCATTTGCACGGGTCACCATCGTTGCATGGAAAGCGAGAGCTCCTGTGATTATTCCAATCGCCGGAGAAGCAGCAATTGCCCTAGAGCCCGATTGGGCTCTGACATGAATTAACATGAGTAAAGCCAGCCAAGGTAACAATGAGCCAGTTTCAACCGGATCCCAAGCCCAGTATCCTCCCCAATCGAGTACGGTATATGCCCACAGACCACCTAATCCAATGCCTATTGTTCCAACTAGAAAGGCGGCCCTAGCCCAGTACAATTGAGACTCATGAATTAACTTCGAAGAGTCGCGCCTGAGTACTCCCGCTATTGCAACGCTAGCGGTTGCCAAACACAATGAGTAGTATGCGAATACAATCGGAGGATGAATTACCATCAAATTGGTCTGTAACAGAGGATGGAGTTCGCCTTGCTGCAAACCCGCGGGTGCAAATGGCTCTAGTAACCATGAAACTAAGATAATCGATATTACTAGAATATGCAAGATTCTGACCTCAAGCTTTGCTGGTTTGTCTCTCTCGGCCATCATCCAAGTCACTACACCAAGCAGAGCAGCCCACAGAAGAAGCGGTCCGGCTCTGCCTCCCCAAACAGCAGAGACTCGATACAGAAGTGGCAGACCGTCACCACCGTATCTGGCAACAAGATCCAGACTGGAAGCATCCACCACAAAGGCACCTACCAAAAATGCAAATGGAGAAATCTGTGCAGCAAGAGTGACATTTCTAGCCAGTATGTCACCGGCTTTCTCTGGCCGCATAGCCTGATGCAGGCTGGTCAAAACGGCGAGCGCGAGTAGTAAGAGTCCCAAATTAGGGAGAATTCGGATCACCACCCGTAGAACTTAGCCCGACTATATCCAAAGGCCAGCATTGCAGGAACTATTCGCTTGAAGTAGAGCCCTGGACTTCGAATTAGAAGTCTTAGGGCCACCATTGCCTTGCCTCTGGCTCCCATATCTGACATCTCATTAGGGAAGCACCGAGCCATCAATGACATTTCATCATCTGTCAGATTAAATAGCGCGTTCTTACCCTTGAGGATCTTATCGTAAGGAGGGAATTCATCCTTCCAAAGCTTGGTGTACTCAGCCAATCTGGAGCCACTAAGGTCATCTTCCGAGATTGCTGCTGCAGCAGTCTCAGCAGCATATACAGCAGACTTCAGGGCAAGGTGTGAGCCGCCTTCGAATAGTGGTGATGTGAAGCCGGCGGCATCGCCTACTAGCATTAGTCCGTCGTAGTGAGTGTTGACAAATGGTCCAGAGATTGGGATTGTGCCTCCAAATGCGTGTGTACCCTTCTCCTTCCAAGGCGGATGAACCTGTTCGAGTTCCTTGAAATGAGTAATGTCAATGAACTCGTCAAGAGCCTTTTTCGCACGAGGTCTATCTTCAGTTACTAATCCAACATTTGCCCTTCCATCGCACTTGGGAATCATCCACAGATATCCCTTCTCTGCATACTCGGGCCAGATATAGAAGTCCAAGTAACCGTCAGTGGGAACTTCCAGCATCTCATACTGCATTCCCGCAACAACCTTGCCCATCTCATTGAGAGGTTTATCTCCATCAGGCTTGACTATCTTTGAGCAGATTGCAGCGACTCCAGATGCATCGATGACTATCTTCGCTTGGATTGGGAAATTTTCACCCTTACCATCGCACATCCAGCCGGCGAACTTACCGTCTTCCTCAATTCTCTCCATCGAAGAGAGTTTGTGGTTGAGATGCATACTGGCTCCCGCTTCCACCGCCTCATCTGCAATCCACCTCTCAAACAGATGCTTTTCGAGGACATAGCCCTCCTCAGTGAGGCACTTCTCGGTGCCATCAGGGAATATTACGCGAATTCCCTGAACTTCCTTACTGACTACATGGTCAGGGAGCTTAATTCCGAGATTTTGACATGCAATCTCAGAAATGCACTCTCCGCAGTGCACTGGAGTTCCAATAGCGGGGTGATCCTCAATCAGAATGGTGGAAAGTCCTCGCTTAGCGGACTGTAAAGCGGCATTTCCACCTCCCGGACCGGCTCCGATGACTAGGACATCGCAGGTGTTCACCGCGTCTCCCATGGTATTGCGGGAAGGTCTAGCATCAAAGAATCCGTCGGTTGCGCCATCTACGATGGCGAGCGAACATTCTCATTTGGTGAGTGTTCCGGACAGTCATGGGTTGGAAGCGGCTATCCGACTTCGTCGGGTCTCTAGAGGAGTCTGGAGAACTCCTCAGAATCCCTGATCCAGTAGATGTTGAGCTCGAAGCGGGATGTTTTGCTGATCGTATGGTTAAGCGGGGTGGTCCGGCAATCAAGTTCGAGCAACCGCGCTTACCTGATGGAACAATTAGTCCATTTCCACTACTGATGAATCTGTACGGTACGAGAGATCGTACTAATCGGGCTCTAGGAGTAACTGAGCCGAAAGAAGTCGGAGAAAAGATGACTGCTCTAATGAAGCCAGATGTGGGTGCAATAATGCGCGCCCCGTGGAAGGGTATCGGGCTAGCCTTGGATGGTATGTCAATGGCCCCCTGGAAAAGAAGGAGGGGTGCTTGTCAGCAAGTGGTAATGGAAGAGCCAGATGTGACTATTCTTCCAATTCCTAAGACCTGGCCCGAAGACGGTGGTAGATTCATGACTCTGCCGTTGGTTGTGACTGCAGACCCAAAAACTGGCGAGCACAACATGGGCATGTATCGTAGTCAGGTGTTTGGACCTACTGAAGTCGGTCTGCACTGGCAGGCCCACAAGCACGGGGCCGATCATGCAGATGCGACAACCGGCAGAATGCCAGTAGCAATCTGTTTGGGTGGGCCGCCTGAATTGACATTCAGCGCAATCGCACCATTACCGGATAATCTGAGCGAGTATGAGTTCGCTGGACTACTCTCAGGCAGAAGGTTACCGATTGTAAAGTGTAAGACCAATGATTTGTGGGTTCCCGCTGACTGCGACATAGTCATCGAAGGTTACACCGTACCGGGAGAGACTCGTATGGAGGGTCCCTTCGGAGATCACTTCGGCTACTACTCTCTGGCAGAGCCCTATCCTGTAATGCATGTGACTCGTATCACACATCGAAGAGATGCTATGGTTCCAATGACCATCGTTGGCACACCTCCAATGGAAGATGGTTATCTTGGTGAGGCGGTAGGTGATGCCTTCCTACCTGTTCTGAAATTCCAACACCGAGATGTGGCTGACTTATTCTTGCCATTAGAAACTGGTTTCCACAACTTCGCCATAGTCGCCTCCAAGCAACGCTACCCTAGACAGGGTCGCAAGACAGCATTGGGGCTTCTTGGTGCTGGACAATTGATGTTCCAAAAGGTGGTTGTCGTAGTAGACGAGGATCATCCGGTAAAGGACTTAGATGCTCTGCTAGATGCGCTAGACTACCGCGTCCATATCCCTGAAGACTTGGTAATTCTACAGGGTATGGTTGCAGATACTTTGGCCCATGCTGCCCCTTGGGACAATATCCATGACAAGTTGATTATCGATGCAACATCAACACCGAGGGGCGATCCACACAGAGATTTACCCGAGCAGCAAGGTTGCCCTGAATCTTTGGCCGTCTCCGCATCTGCCGTTAGAGGAGTAGTCCAAGCTAGGATGTTGAGGCCTTCCATGCTGGTGGTTACTACTGACATTGAGGGTGGACCTAGCCCCGAGAGTAGCATGGAAAAAGTCAGTGAAGAAGGTGCGGCTAGACAGCGTGAGGTGATTCGAGAAATCCGTGAGTCGATCTGGTCGCTTGAGGCTGCCAAGAACTTGCGTTGGCTGTTCATCACTGACGATGATGCGTATCTTGCTAGCGAGGACTGGCGTCGACGCATGCTCTGGCAGCTACTATGCCGATTCGATGTAGGTCGTGACTTACACTTTGATGAGACTGGAGATCGTATTGCTTGGGATGCTACAGCACCAATTCCGTCTAACAAGGGACCTCTGCCAGTTAGACGCTGGCCGGGTATGACCCTGCACGACCCCGAGGTGGCCGAGCGAGTGGATGCATGGTTATCAGAGGGAGGTTACTGATGGGAGTCAAGGAGATACTTGAATTCGTCAAGGTCGAGCATACTCTGTTTTCGCTGCCGTTCGTACTAATTGGGTATGTATTGGCCGATGCGGAGTACGGCTCCGACTCGCTGGACTTGCTCTGGATACTGCTAGCTGCTGTGGGTGCAAGAGGTCTTGCAATGGTGCTGAATCGAATAATCGATAGTGATATTGATGCTGAGAATCCGCGTACTGCGTCCCGTCACTTGCCCTCAGGCCTGATGTCAAAGCAGACTGCGTGGGGGCTTGCTATCGCGTTCCTAGTGACTCTTGCATTCTCTGCATGGATGCTTAACGAGGTAGCATTACAGATGGTATGGTTACCTGTACTGGCGTTCATGATTTACCCGTACACGAAGAGAGTAACATGGATCTGTCACCTGTGGCTTGGGCTTTGTCTAGGACTCGCACCCGCAGGTGCCTGGGTAGCACTGGCAGCAGATGTCCACGGATGGGGGGCAATTACCGGAGTTGACGGTAATTTCCTTTGGTATCCAGAGATTTTCTTTATCTCCATGGGTGTAGCGCTTTGGATTGCTGCCTTCGATATTAACTACGCGCGCATGGATGTCAATGTAGATCGTGAGCAGGGAATCAAGTCATTCCCCTCTGCTTTCGGAGACAAGATGACTACCAGTATGAGCGTAGCACTAACGATGAGTTGGGCACTCTGCTTCGTTCTAACGGGATTGAATGAAGCGATTGATGGTGGAGATGTTTACTCTCTGTGGATTCCCGCAGCAGTTGTAATGGCGTTGGTAAATATCGTCGTGATGACCAAGGGCGCTCAGACTTCTATGGGTTCGGAAGAGGAGATGAGGGGTTTCCAGCAGACTCTCTTCAATACCTCGGTGCTAACTGGCTGGGCCCTGTTAGTCAGCCTAGTTTTGGAAGGGGTGATGTGATGGTTGATCCAGCCATATTCACTCTGAAATCGGACTACGACTCGGCTGGAGACCAGCAGCAGGCAATCGACAAGCTGGTCGAACAAATTGAGAACGGACAGGAGCGTTGTGTATTGCTTGGTGTCACCGGCTCAGGCAAGACATTTGCTATGGCTAAGGTAATTGAAAGGTTACAGATTCCAACCCTAATACTCTCTCACAATAAGACGCTTGCTCGCCAGTTATGGCAAGAGATGAGCGAGTTGTTTCCAGAAAATGCAGTAGAATATTTCGTTAGTTACTATGACTACTATCAGCCTGAGGCTTACATCCCGGGTAGAGATTTGTATATCGACAAAGAGTTACAAATGAATGAGCGGATTGAGCAAGAGAGGTTCTCTACTGTAGCCTCACTCGTGTCACGGCCCGATGTGATAGCCGTTGGTACAGTGTCGGTAATCTACGGTCTGAATCCACCAGAGGTTTTCCAGCAGAATCATCTGAGGTTGGCAGTCGGTGAGAAGGCCGATCCACAGGAAGTGGTCAGGCAACTTGTCGGACTACAGTATCGTAGGACGGCAGCAGAGATTACTCGTGGCGATATTCGCCTCCGGGGAGAAGTTCTCGACATTTGGATGCCGAGTCGAGATGATCCATTGCGCATCCGCTTCGGCTGGGATGGTATCGAGAGAATTCAGGCCTGTGAATCGGTTTCTTGGGAGCCACTTGATGACTTCGAAGAGGCATGGATTCACCCACGAGAATTCTACATGACTAGTGAGGAGCGGTTCAATCAGGCTCTCGAGGATATTGAGAACGAGCTCGATAAGCGGATGGATTGGTTCCACAGCGAAGGCATGGATTTGGAGTCTCACAGGTTAGAGCAAAGAACTAGATTCGATCTTGAGATGCTGTCTGAGATCGGATCTTGCAAAGGTGTTGAGAACTACTCAATGCATTTCGATGGTAGGCATCGAGGTGAGCGAGCATACTGTCTGCTTGATTTCTTTGCAAAGTGTGCAGAGAAGTACCATGGTGGAGAAGATAGGTACCTCGTGGTAATGGATGAGTCGCATGTGACCCTGCCTCAAGTATCTGGTATGTTTGGGGGCGATTATTCTCGAAAGAAGAATCTCATTGACCATGGATTTAGACTACCTTCGGCTTACGATAACAGACCACTGCGTATCGATGAATTCCAAAAATTAGTCAATCAGATGGTCTATGTCAGTGCTACTCCTGGAGAGAGAGAGTTGCGCCACCTAGCTGAGGTTACTGGGCAGGAGGTTCCGCAGGAACTCCTCCATGTTCAGAGTGGAGGTGGTGCATTACCCGCAGAGGAAGATAAACCACTTGTGAGGAGATCGATGCAAGGGCTAATGGAGAAAATAGAGGGAATTGCTACTATGGAAATTCGTCCAACTGGGCTTCTAGACCCTAGCATCGAAGTTAGAAAGACAGTTGGTCAGGTCCAGGACCTTGAAGAGGAGATTCGTCTGAGAATTAAGGCGGATGAAAGGGTACTGGTCACAGTAATGACAATCAAATTTGCAGAAGAAGTTGCAGAATATTTGCAGCGGCAGGGATTCAAGGCTCACTATCTACATAGTGAAATAGATACTCTTGAGAGAACTGAGATCATCAAGGCTCTTCGCCTGGGGCACATAGACATCATAGTCGGAATCAACCTACTTAGGGAAGGACTGGACATTCCCGAGGTCTCGCTTGTAGCGATTTTTGATGCTGACAAGGAAGGATTCCTACGTAATGAGCGTTCACTCCTTCAGACAATCGGCAGAGCCAGTCGAAACGAGAAGGGGTCTGTTATCCTGTACGCCGATTCTGTTTCTCCGGCCATGGAGGCGGCAATTGGGCAGACCGTATCGCGGCGTAGGCGACAATCAGAGTACAATGAGGAACATGGAATTACTCCCCGAACCATCCAGAAGGCCTTGCCAGTAATGGGCGAGGAGATAGAAGACTTGACCTCAGGCGTTGCTGGCAAAGGGAAGGGAGGCGGTCGTCGAATGGTGGCTAAGGCTCCCGGTAAGAAAGGGCTTGAGGGGTTAGCACAGAAGTTTGGATTGGGTGCAGGAGTATG
>MDSZ01268390.1_pt1 | contig 10929 bp, 17 predicted proteins | sample 811201 | NCBI WGS metagenome assembly MDSZ01 (sample SAMN05326647, study PRJNA326480) | marine metagenome | isolation source: seawater | place: Indian Ocean: North | collected 2010 | reverse complement strand
CTTGTTCATTAAATGTTAAACTATCATTCATAATCTTGATTAGTTACAAAATTAAATTTTTCAAACGGATCACCATCGATAGGTGTGGTTTTCAAGAAAGTTTTACTTCCTATCATTACTTTTACTTCTGCCTTACATTTAGGACATTCAAATTCATTTTCTCTAGTCATATCAACCGGTACAAAAGTGGTATGCATGCAAGATTCAACAGGACAAACTGCATCAACTCCAAATTTATTAAATTCTTTAATACGTTCATTTTGAATTAACTGGAATTCGATTTCCGCTTTACGGTTATTCCATCTACTAAACAAATCATACAAAATAAACTGAGATATTACCGATAAACCGAAGACAGGCCAAAAAGAAACGTTTAAAAAATAGAAGCAACCAGCTATAAAGAAACTGACAGTAAGAAGTACAGCTAATGACTTTATAATTTGTATCACACCATTATTATAATGACCGAAATAAGATTATCAACTTACTTAGCAAGTTTATTAATAGGTTTAGAACCCATTGCACCGTCAGGCATGGTCGGTGTATCGGTGCTGTTATCATAAGGTTCGGATTCTTCGCTCTGATAAGGTTTTCTTTGTACTATTACGTCTAGGTTATTGGTCATAGATTCAATAATCTCTTTAATTGCTCTGCATTTTATGATAAAATCATCTAAACTCTTAGCTGCATTTTCGCTTTCGAAAACTACAGGGTTATTTTTAGTTTGCTCAGCTTTTGTTTGTAGATTTGCTGCAGCTAAATACAAGCCGCCCATATCTTCCACAATATGAGTCATAGGATAGGGTAATTCCAGTGGGGCTTTATCGTTTTCGTTCCTACCTGACGCCTGTAGTAGATCTGATACCGTAACATGTGTAGGTTTTTGTTCGCGAGTAGCGATACCTCTTACCCATTTGTTATACATTTTAATCTGATCTTCTTCTAAAAGTCTTCTACTAGACATATTATTATTTATAGGGAGGCATAAATAATAACATGAGCTTTTTCGGTAAACATTTTGTTAGGCTTTTAGAGCAAGACGAAGAAATACAAATAACTGATACAGAAGCAATGGAAACTCAGCTTGAGCCAGGTACAGAAACAAGTGACTTTGAGGTTGAAGATGTCCCTCAATTGGATGCTGAGCAAGTAGTTGCAAATGATAATGCGGTGCAAGCTAAAGAACTTGCTGAAATTATTAGAAAAATGGAAGATTTTACCAACTACCTTAACAGTGAAGAAGGTTATTCGGTTCAATCTAAATTACATGCAGCAAGTTGCGATACCTTATTCAATAAAATAGCTGGAGCTGAAACTAAGAAAATTGCCAGGGTGGCAATGGAATTAAGCTCACTTATTGAGAATTTAAAAGGTTATTTACACTCTGTTGAGTCCTGATAAAATTACTAATCCCTTCAAACCAGTATAGGTATTTTCATCTATTATTTTTGAAGGGATTTTGTTTATATTGTTGTCTACCGCGAGTTCATTAAAATCTTTATAGCGTTTACCAATATTTTTAGGCCATATAAACACTTTGCAACCAGCTTCTAATAAAAATTTACTTTTCTTCTTCGAAGCATCGTCTTGCCATTGAGAATCTAACACAATTATCTTATCATGAAAAGGAAACTTATTAAGTTGTTCATATTGTAATTTAGTATACAAGTTAGAACTCTTTTCGGTTATACCCGCAACTGCAACACCATTAATTGTAAAGCATGAGTCAATTGGCCCTTCGAAAATATAAATTTTATCATGATTTTCATTTATTTGATTTATATTAAACACACTTTTATCGCTGTTTATTTTTGAAAGATATTTTGGCTTTAATTTATCATCAGCTTTTAATAACGTTCTGGTTTGGTAATGAATTATTTTATTATCTAGATCATAAAAAGGTAACACTAAACGATTTTTATGAGTTTTATCTTTTAATGAAACATATAAACTTTTAGGCTTGTTAACTGCTTCGTTTAATTTTCTATCTTTTATATATTTTAATGCAGTTTGTACTATAGGGTTACCATTAAAATATGTTGTTTGATTGTTGTCATATAAATTAATACTATCTTCTGGTAGTTTTTGTGAAACAATTTTACTTACAAATGCGTTTATATCGGTCTGTTCGCTTACATCTTCGGGTAAAAGATCATACTCATTACTTTCTTTAACAATATCTTCAAAGGTACAGTTAGCTACTTCCATTATCCAGTTAATAGGATTTGAATGCCAACCGCAATTATGGCAATGAAAAAAACTATCTTTTACGACATAAAATAATCTTCGTTTTTTACCCCATGATTTACCTTCCCTACAGATAGGACAACCGCCCTGATAAGTTTTAGCAAGACGGTTATACTTTGGTTTACCTGCGTACTGATAAAATTTTTGAATGATATAAGCTTCAGGTAAAATCATATACCTGATAATATGCTAGTATCAATTTTAATCAAGATTGACTAGGTGCATCTTCAATTGAAACGATACCTTTTCGAATAAAAGTACCGCTAGCAGGATCAATCCAGTGAGCTTCGGTATAAACTTTACCCCCACGCTCTATTCTATGCATTTTAGGAAAAACGGTTTCACCGGAGATCGGGCTTGCAATAGGAATCGCCCTAACCATGTTCATGTTATTGATATTGTTGTTCATATCTGTTGTTTATATATTTATTATTTAGTAGGTTAACTTTATCGACAACTTTTTGCATTACGTCATTAGCAAAAAAAGAACTAATCCACTTGTCTTTATTCTTTAAGATAGTACCAAGTTCATATTTTTTACATAGATCAAAAAATGTTGATGAATTTTTATTAGGAAGACCTTGTTTGGTTTGTTTTTTATATTCAATTTCCTCATCTTCATAGTATCTCCAACCCACAGAAAGGTCCATCATCTGTTTATTATTTTTGTAAATGTTGAGATTATCGTCGGTTAATATTTTCTCCCAACTACCTGCTTTATTATACTTCTCAATTAGATTTAAAGCGCGTTTATGACCTACTTTATGTAAACCCTTTAAGTTATCGCTATTATCACCAATAAGAGATTTATAATCTAAAAAGTTTTCTTTCATCACACCTTTTGTATAATTAGAAAAGTTAGCTTCGGTTATAGCTACTTTTTGAATAGGGTTAAACACCATTGTTTTATTATTAATAAGTTGATATAAATCCTTATCTACAGATACAATTACGTTTTTAGTGACTGCAGTTTGATATTCAGTTACCAACCAACTAATAACATCATCAGCTTCCATTCGATTAGGGTATAAACTTTTGATACCCAGACTATCCAAAAGTAATTTTAACTCACCGTCATTTTGATGAGCTTCTTTTGCAATATTACCGTCGCGATTACTTTTATAATCACCGGTAGAAAGATTTTTTCGAAAATTAGTAGATGGGTATTTTAATTTTTTATCCCAAACAGCATAAATTACATCTGGTTTAAATTTATCTGCATATGATTTTATCGATCTCAAAAACATAAGAGTAGATAAAGAAGGATCTCCACTTCTCTTATTTTTGTTTACCCAAAAAATCCTATAAAGAAGATTATTTGCGTCGAGTATTAGATTTGTCATTCTTCGCCTTTCTCTTTTTGTTTGTCTTTTTAACAACTGCACCGGAAAGTTCTAATTCCCTTTGCTTAACAGCTCGAACGACTTTAGTCTTCGTATTGGTTGAAACGAATTCCCATTTAGAAAATACTTCTAATAAAGTTTCTATTTCTTTTTGAGACTTTGCCTTTAATATTTTATCTCTAATAGATAGCATATAATTATTATAGCGTTATCCGCTAGATAGTCAACTAATTAGTTAGTACTTTCGTATTGAGCTTTAATTACTTTAAAGACATACTTGGGCATTACTTCTACAAATTCTAAGAGTTCTTTTTCAATTCCTTCTTCGAAGTCTTTGATGGGTACTTCAAGTTTTTGGTTGTTAGGCAAAGTAAGAAAAATATACTTGCTGTCAATGCGATTGATGAAAGCAATAAAATGACCTGCGTAATCTCCATTTTTAACCGCGTACAGGTACCTTTCTTTCGGCTTCTGTGTATTTCTTGTAAAATTTAATAATTTCATTCCACTCTTTTCTATCTTTAATAGATCTCGTAGGTTTAAAACCTAGTCTCTTTATCTTTCCGTAATTTAGTGCGTACCTATAGTCATGTCCAAGTCTATCATCAATATAACGGGTAACAGCGTTTGTCTTTGTGTATTTAGCTATCATCCTCGATATTTGATTGTTAGAATACTCTTCACCCGTACCTATGTTATATACTTCTCCGGGATCTCCCTTTTCCATTACCAAGATCACCCCTTTAGCATGATCTTGAGCATGTATCCACTCACGTTTATTTGTGCCATCCCCATAAATTAAAATTTCTTTATTATTAAAACTCGAACAAATTGATTTGGGTATTAACTTTTCAATGTGTTGATTAATTCCAAAGTTATTACAGCACCTTGTTATCTTTACATTTGTACCGTATGTATGATAATAAGAAAGCGCTAACATATCTGATGCAGCTTTTGATGCTGAATAAGGTGACCTTGGTTGAATAGGTTGTTTTTCGTTCCAATTTTTATCGTCTGACCTTAAAGTACCATAAACTTCGTCGGTTGAAACATGAACCATTGGTATGTTTTTATCTTTTGCAATGTTTAATATGTTTGCAGTACCTAGTACATTTGTTTCAACAAACTTATTAGGATTTTTTATACTATTATCTACATGCGACTCAGCAGCAAGATGAATAATTTTATCTATCTTATGGGTCTTTAAAACTGAATTAAGTTTTTTAACATCTAGAATGTCTCCCCACACTCTCCACTGAGGTTTACCGTATTCAAAGTCCACATAATCGGTTGCATAAGTTTGTAAATCGTAAATAAGGACTTTATATCCTTTATCATTCAGTTCTTTAACTAAATGACTACCAATAAAACCATAGCCACCTGTAACTAAAATAGTCATATGTCTTCCGTTGGCTCGGGATCAGAAAATTCGGTTTGAACTACTGTTGATTCTTGATTTTTCTTATCCAAAACAATATTTTTAACTAATTTGTCAATAAATTCCTGATTGATATCAGCAAACTTATGAATGTCTAAGTTACTAGCAAGAGTATTGTCCATAATACAGACACTACGACCGACTTTAGTTACTTTATTTTTCTTAAATTGCGATTCATCAAGAAATTTAATATTTTTTATATCCCAACCTTTAGGTAAGATGTCTGCTTCAAGAAGCTCTTCCTTATTATTGTTAAAAGCTTCAAAAAGCATTTTAGGATTAAAAGTGCCATTACTTACTATGTTGTATATACCGTATGGCATTTGATTTTCAGTAAAAGGCTGGTTTGTAAGAATCAAATTATAAACGAAATTAAACAAATCGTAAAGATAGGTTACACTATTATCAGAATTCAAGATATTTTTATATCTTGCCATTTTTAATATGGTATTTCTTGGGTGATAAATTTCACCAATAGGCATTCTTATGCGTAGATTGTATGTATTAAAAACGCTTGTTAAGTTTAACTCACCTGCATGTTTAGTTTTGCTGTACCAAGACGATTCATCATTAAACATACCGAAATTAGGTATATCAGTTTCAGTATACCCGGTTCCATCCTCTTTTGGCCCTGTAAAAATGCAACCTGATGAAATGTTTATAAAATTATTAATATCAAAATTAACGCAAGCACCTGCAATAACAGATGGTAAAACTGCATTATACAGATAAGCAAGTTCTTTATCGTTTTCTACATCATCAACATTTCGCTCACCAGTTACCCCAGAACAATTAATTACAGTATCAAAATGTATATTTTCACCAAGGTATGAATCTAAAAACGAATTTAACTCTACTGAATCTAAGTAATTTACTTGTTCGTTTGCAATAGAATGAACTTCAATATCTTCATCCTGAGAAAGAAAATTTGATAATTGTGTACCAATAAAGCCTTTTCCAATAATTAATACACGGGAAACGGGTTTAATTTCTGAACCATCATTCATATAAAGTTATTTTATGAACAATCCTTAAAATATCAATTAAAAAGGGTTATTATTACCACCTGGCCCTATTTGCGAAGCATATACCTTTTGCAAAAGGTTTACTAGCGCGTCGTGTTGAAGGTTATTATTACAATTAAATCTAACCACCCCTTCACCTTTAGTGTCGTACCCCATAATAATGCAACAATCCATGTATTCAGATAAAACTCTATCTAGATTGTTAAAATTTTTAAGTTTTTCTCCCTGTTCGACGGTAAGTTTTCTTTTAACTAAATGTTCAAAAGCTTTCTTTACCTGTGCTTCATTTAAATCGAGAATTCCTTCATCGTTTTGTCGTGTAGGTGTCGGTTGAGGTTTGTCTTTTTTACGACCCATAATAATATTTAATGGATAATTAAACTCCTCAACTAATCTCTTCTTCTATGATGGTGAATTATCATACCATAATTTTTTTCAAAGACAGACTGTTCAATGTTATATTGTCGAACTTCTTCGTCCTTTTCTAAACTAAGATTATTCATAAAATTAGGTGCATACTTGTTTAAAGGGTTATTATGGGTAGTCCAACCCTGACCAGTAAACTGACACGGAGATAAAAACGATTTAATATTAAATTTTTTTGTTAAAACGCTTAATATAGATTGGTCGTGTCTGTGTTCTCTAAAGCCTTTTACTTCTTTCTCACCACAAATACTTGGAAAATCAGACACACAACGAGGGTCTTGATTATAATATAACCATTCCTTTGCAACCTGTACAGAAAAATCGTTTTTTATCCAAAGTATAAAAGAACTTGCACGTGAAAAAGTTTCTTCATATTTTTTTCCTTTACAGCCCATATAAAAAAAAGTGTCTCTTTTAGTTTGATGTTTTTCTCTAGAATCAAAATGGTTACCGCCTCTAAATACCATTACGCCTTCTGTTTGAGCGCAAAGATCTACTAAAGGTTGAACAGGTTTAACAAAAGAAGCCCCTGAGTCTGAATAAAAAACTAAGTCGCCTTCGTTCACTTTACTTAAAGCATCAAGAACTATATAAGGTTTCCAACACCAAAACCCCGCACCTTTACCTATTTTAAAAAGAAATTTATTTTTTTCTTTAAATTTATTATCAATATCGTCTAATGTGTATTGGAATACATCATCAAACCCGCCGATTTCTTTTCCTGTAATAGAATTTTCAGCTTGTGACTTGACATATGTACCACTTGCATAACTGGTACCACTTCCTTTAGCTCTAAAATTAATAAGTACCTTCTTCATTTACGTTTGAAGTAAGGCGACTTTGAATTATCATTATTAATTTTCCATTTTAGAATCATTTGTTCAATAATTGATTCCATGGATGGGGTGGTCATAACAAAATTTTTAGGTATTTTATTTCCTCCGTCATTAAATTCGAAAACGACATCAAAATCCCTATCATATCTCTCATAACAAGTACAAAAAATGCTTTCAGACTTTGGATTTATAAGAACAGTCCATTTTCTTTTATCATTTTCACTAAAATCTCTAAAGACATCTAGTACAATAAAGCCATTATCACGTAATCTCTTTTTAAAATAGCCTAATGTCTTTACTTTATTCTTCATACTTGTAAACCTGGTACAATATACTTAAGTTTTGTGGTTGCGTTTTCAATTTCAAACATGCTTAAGCCTTGATCGGTATTAATCTTAACTGTAATTTCATCTCCGTTTGCGCTTCCAAGCAATCTAACAATATCAAAATGAATTGGAAAGCTTACATTAGTGTCGTCTTCAATATCTGCAACTTTTATTGAGTAGCTATCAACAGATGAGTTAGATTTGTCGGTAATTTCAGCAAATATTTCATTATCAGCAATATTAAAGTACAATTTTTCTGATTCAGCTACAAATGCAGCTCCTTTTGCTAGTTCGGTAATCTTTCCTGAGTCAATTTTAAAGGTAATATTATGAGGTAATGACATTATTTTACTTACGCTTAATTTTGGTGCTTGAATAATATTATCATCTAAGAAATGATATTTAAAACGGAGCTTTTTGTCTTTATAAGAAAGCGAATTCGATTTATATTCAAGGTCGACTTCATTCCCTTCAATAAAAGACAAAACTTTTTCAAGTTTTCTTACGTTTGGTATGTTTAGTACGATATCATCTTTTAATTCAATATCGTAACTGGCATAAATTATTAATCCTTGCTCGTTATTAGCAATACATTCAAGTTTATTATCGTTATTTTTAATAATAATTGCTTCAGTCAATGCACTTATAGGTCGTAAATACCCATTTACAAATTGACTCTTATCTTTGATAGAAATGACCATAACTTATTATAGACACTCTGCTTGGGATTACAAGCTACTTTTTTTTATCTACTAAAGAGTTTAATTTACTTTCGATTTTAATAAGCTTCCTCTCGATATCATCTAGCTTTTCAAATATTTTGTTAGCTGTTGCTGAATTATCGAAATTTAATTCAAGTTGATTAGGGTCTACTTGAGGTATTTCTAATTGTCCTGTTTGTTGAGGCGGTGGTACAGGCTGAGGTTGGAAGGGTTGAGGTATATTTTGCGGTACTGGTTGCTGTTGAGGGGTAACACCTACGATATTTAGAATGTCCCTATCCATTACCGTCTTATTAACTTGTTTAGCTTTTAAATTTACAGAAGGGTCAACTAAATTTTCGTTTACTTGATTGAGTTCATTATGGATTGCACCAAACATTGACCTAATGGCCATTGCATCCTCCATAGGATTAAAAGAAGGGTCTGGACCCTGAGCATTAACCGCACCAGGATCCAGACCTGCGTTATAGTCTACATTACTAGTCTGTTGTTTATCATCTTGCATTAGTTCATTTCATCTAAACTATTCAGCAAGCTTGCAATGTCCTCATCGTCATCGTCAGTAGAAGTGCTACTTGTCGTGCTTTCCACTGGCTTAGGTGTTTCAACAACAGGCTCTTTCTTAGTTTCGACTGTTGATGTTTGGACTTTAGCATTGCTATCAGTACTTACACAATAAAAATGCTCGTTCAAGATCTCATTTAGTTCGTCGTAGCTCTTAACTGTAAATACAGTTTCAAGATCTGACTGGTTATCATAGATTTCTTGAGCTTTATCCGAGTCCACCCCTTCAATTGCTTTAGGCATACCAAACTTCGATGAGACATAAGTCGGAAAATCGCCTTGCTTCTCAACTTTGATACGAAAATCGCATCCATTCTTACTGAGATCAAAGATTCGATAACCCAACTCATCGGCTTCATCACCTTGCATAGCCTCCATAATGATTTTATGCAACTGTCTACCAAAGCGCAACAACTTAACCGTACCGTTATTGTCTGGATTAACAGGGTCGTTAACCACATAGACGTTAGCCAACCAATTTTCACGACGCAAAATTGCTTTAGCCTTTTCCTTTTCTTCTTCGGTACCTGTTTTAGTAATGCGATAACGCGCTTCACCGATAGGATCACGTTCACCCCATGTCTGTGGGCTGATGTGATTGAGATACTGACCGGTTGCGAACGATGTCCAACCGTGTGAGTAATAGTGAAAGAATGTTTTAGTTGCATCTTTCACGTTTGGCAACAAACGAACTGTGTATGTGTTACCTACTTCCGTCCTCAAAAACTGTGAACGATTCGAACCCTTATCGTCCTTAGTCATTTCGGTCTTAATACTTTCGAATAATGATTTAATATCTGTCATTTTTAAGTTTCTTAGTTATTTTAGTTTTTCTCGTTAAGGTAACCGCTAGTTACCGATAACTTCTCTATTATATATTAATCTAACGAGGAGTCAACTTTGTTTTTACATAAATTGAACACCTTATCGAAAAACAATTTTGTTTCCTCCTTTTTATTGTAAAACTTTAAACGGTGTTGACTAATAGAGTTAATTGTATCATTAAGCATATGCATAATAACCTCTTTATCATGTTTTTTAAACTCCGGTTCAAAATTATTAAACGACATAAGAAAGTAAATTGATACATCTCCGTTTTTTAGGTGACTGAAAAAGGCATTCACCCTGTCAAATTCGTTTACCTTGTATATAATATATTCATCCCACGTTATTTTGTTCTCAATACAGTACTTTGTTACAAATAAAGCAGAATTTTTGTAAAAAGATTTGGTTTCTTTTGAATTAATATCGTGTTTGTTTTTACTTTTAATAAAATCAAAATAAAGCTTACATGCCTTTAAAGAAGTATAAAATTTTAAGTCTAAATTAGGTTTATCTTCGTAAATATGGTACGGGGACTTAAAAAAAGTTTCAATGTTTATGTGTTTATGTTTAGTAAAAAACTGAGCTAGTTTTTTGCAATACATTTGTTTATCTTCCCCCAATTTTTCGAAATTATTACGAAAACGATAAGGTTTATTTTGAACCGTACGTGAAACTTTTAGGTGAAGGTTGTATATTAGTTGTTCGAACTCAGTCACTACTTTATTATAAGTGACCTCTTAACTTATCAATTTCTTTTTCTTACTATTCAAGTACTTCATTATGTACTTACTCTTATGCAACGAGGGTTCATAAAACAAAAACATTTTTACCATTTCAAAGTCGGTATCTATTTCAAGTAATTCTTTAAAAAGGGTACGTAATTTGGAATCTTTTAACAACATGATGAAGATATTAGGTAAATTAATCTTTTTGTTGTTAATAATTGAAACAAAAGAACAAAAGCCCATGAAAGCGTGCCCCACTTCTTTAGCACGGGCGTATTCTACCGGATTGTAAGAGTCATTTTTCATTTTTATGCTAACGCTACAGGTTTAAAAAGTTTTGAAAATTTAAGAAATGTTTCATTTAACTTTCCGCCTGCAGAGTCAGTATGACCCCCACCTTCACACAACTTCGAAGCCAACTTACAAAGATTAGTACTATCACCCTTCCTTTT
>MDSZ01226420.1_pt1 | contig 10929 bp, 12 predicted proteins | sample 811201 | NCBI WGS metagenome assembly MDSZ01 (sample SAMN05326647, study PRJNA326480) | marine metagenome | isolation source: seawater | place: Indian Ocean: North | collected 2010 | reverse complement strand
ATTTTCATATTTTTTGGTGGGCAAGAAGAGACTCGAACTCTTAAGCCTTGCGGCACTGGTTTCTAAGACCAGCGCGTATACCAATTCCGCCACTTGCCCTCTATTCAATCGTAATTTTATATATTAATTTAATTTTTTGTAAAACGATAAAGTCTAGAGTAAATAATCGTATAAATTATTAATAAAGTAAAAAACCAATATTTACTTAAAGTCGGATTTTCATACATATACAACCCAGGGACAATCAAAAACAAATAGCTCAAATTAATAGCTATTGAGTTTACGAAATTTGCTTTTCTTTTGCCGCACCAAATTGAGATTTTGTAATAACTCAACATATGTAAATGTTTACTGTCAGGATAAATTGGTGATTTTTGTTGCAAAAGCTTTCTAAAAAAGGAGAAAAAAACTTCAAAAAAAATGTAAAATAAAAGTGTACAGAAAAAAAAGGAAGAAATGTTAGAATTTAAGTTATTAGTTATAATTATATTTAAACTTGCCAGTGAACCCATTAAATAAGCGCCACTGTCACCCAAAAAGATTTTGGCATGAGGAAAATTAAATAGTAAAAATGATAACAGAATTATGATTTGGGCAATAATTAAGTAAGAGAACTCGAAATGTTCGTTACTCATGTTAATGTAAGCTAATATAATGTTTATAATAATTAAATTCATAGTAAGTAAGCCATTAAAACCATCAATTAAATTAGCTCCATTAATTATAAATAAAAAACATAAAAGAACAAATAGAGACGAAAAAATATGACTATTCATTAAATGTGTTAAAATTGGAATGTCTATATTTAAAATTTTAATAGGCATAATAAAGATAACAGAGAATAATAAAATGATCATTAGAATTAATCTGCTAAGAGGTTTTATTTTAATTTTTAGATCATCTAAAAAACCTATTATAAACATTGACCAACCAATAAAAAAATAATCGTATAAAAAATCAGAATATAATAAATAATAAATAACTAAGAATACTGTTAGAGACAATATTGCAGCTACTCCACCACTACGTGTTGTAGGAATATCATGAAAAGCTTGAGGTTTTAAAAAATCCTTATCAAGTAAGGCTCCATTTTTTATATAATAAGAATATTTACTAACGATTAAAAATATAAAAAAACTAATTAATGCAAATATCGATAAAAAACTAGCCTCAATTGACTCTGTTCCCATTCAGATTTAACCCTTTGTTATTTTTTTTAAAAATATAAATTCCAGTTAGAATTATAGCTAATGATAGTAAAACTCTCCATGTAATAATTTCATCCATTAAGAAATATCCAAATATAATTCCAAATATTGGGATTAGATAGGCTACTTGAGTTTGAAATACCAAACCATTAACAGTTAGTATCCTAAATCTTATCAGCCAGGCAAAACCAGTAGCTACGACCCCAAGATAGAATAAAGATATGGTTGATGCTAAAGTTGGGCTTGAATTCCAAGGTGATTCAAGAAATAAAGAAAAAGGTAACAAAAATATTATAGACCAAAGTGTAGTAGATGTAGTCACGTTTTCATTTTTTTCATTTCTTAATTTTAAGGTTAATAACCCACCTATACAGTAAAATGTTGATCCAAGAATAGTTATTAAGGCGTAAACATAATTCTCACTGTTTATAATTACTTTATCGAAGAACAATAATATGATTCCACTGAAGCCTATTAAAACCCCAAGTGACTTTAATAAGGACAATTTTTCATCTTTTGTAAAAAGGTGCGCAAGTATAGATCCACTTAATGGGGTAGTACTCATCAAAATAGCAGCTAAATAGCTATTTATTTTTGCTGTTCCAATAGCTATCAAAACAAATGGAATTGCAATATTGGTTAAGCCGATTAAAGCATACCATTTCCAATTTTTTCTAAAAGCTTCAATTTTAATTCTTTTAATTTTGCACAAAATTAAAAGGGGTATTCCTGCAAATATTACTCTGACTAAAGCAAGAGTAAAAGGATCATAAGAATTTGTGGCTATCTTGATATTAAAAAAAGACGATCCCCAAATAATCGCTAGTATAAGCAATAGTGATAAATCAAAGGTATTTGCTTCTCTCATTTCAAGTTTAAATTGTATTATGTAATTAATGCATAGCAGGTATAAATTTTTAATTATACTCTAAAAAACATCCTTATATATGTTCTCAACAATTTTAACTATTTTTAAAGGAGTAAAATGAGTTCAAAAAACATTGTTAAGCTTATGAAAGATAAGCAAGTTGAGTTTGTTGACTTAAGATTTACAGACCCTAAGGGTAAATTACAACATTTAACAATGGACGCTACAGTTGTCGACGAGGAGATGCTTGATAAAGGAGTATTTTTTGACGGATCCTCAATTGCAGGATGGAAAGCAATTAATGAATCTGACATGATTTTAAAGCCAGATTTAAATAGACCAATTATTGACCCATTTAATTCTCACACGACTTTAAATATTTTTTGCGATATTTTAGACGCAGTAAAAAAAGATCCTTACGAAAGAGATCCTAGAGGAACAGCGAAAAAAGCTGAGGCATATTTAAATAAAACAGGTATTGGCGATAAATCATATTTTGGTCCAGAGCCCGAGTTTTTTGTTTTCGATGATGTGAGATTTAAAAACGATATGAACGAAACAAGTTTTTCTATCGATAGTTCTGAGGGACCATACAACACTGGAAAAAAATATGAGAATGGTAACATGGGACATAGGCCAGGAATCAAGGGAGGATATTTCCCTGTGCCACCAGTTGATAGTGCGCAAGATATGAGAGGTGAATATTTAAAAGCTTTGAAAGACATGGGGGTGAAGGTTGAAAAACATCACCACGAAGTAGCACCTAGTCAACACGAGTTAGGAATGTATTTTGGAACTCTAACGAACCAAGCCGACAATGTCCAATTGTATAAGTATGCTGTTCAAATGGTTACACATTCATTTGGAAAGACAGCAACGTTCATGCCTAAACCGGTCAAAGGAGATAATGGTTCAGGTATGCATTGTCATCAATCAATTTGGAAAGGAAGCACTCCTTTGTTTATGGGTAAAGAGTATGCCGGCCTATCAAAGGAAGCTCTTTACTATATTGGAGGTATTTTAAAACATGCTAGAGCTATAAACGCGTTTTCAAACGCAACAACAAATAGTTATAAAAGATTAATTCCAGGTTTTGAAGCTCCAGTTATTTTGGCATACTCAGCGAGAAATAGATCTGCTTCGTGTAGGATACCTGTAATAATGAATCCTAAAGCTGCAAGAATGGAAATTAGGTTCCCAGATGCAGCGGGTAACCCATATTTAACTTTTGCTTCAATGTTAATGGCAGGAATTGATGGTATCAAAAATAAAATAGATCCAGGTAAACCATTTGATCAAGACTTATACTCTTTGTCTGAGGATGACGTTAAAAAACTTCCTACTGTTTGCGGTTCATTAAGAGAAGCAATGCAAAACTTAGATAAAGATAGAAAATTTCTGACTGAAGGTGGCGTTTTTACAGATGATCAAATTGATGCTTATATAGAATTGAAATTTCAAGAAATTTATAATTTTGAGCACACTCCTCATCCAATTGAGTTTGAGATGTATTATAGTGGTTAATTTTTATAATATTAAGAATTAAACTTTCTTCTGATATAAGCCCTTATTTTTTTTTCAAGAAAATGATAACTCACAGTTGAAACTGTAAATACAAAGGTTAAATAAGCTATAAAAAAGATATTTGAATTTATTATAGAAAAATCAAAATTATATTTTTTAATAATTATAATAATAATCATTTGAATAGGAACATGCCATAAATAAGTTCCATAAGTTAAATTACCTAAAAAACAAAATATTGAACTCAAATATTTATTCAAATAATTTTCAAAAAAAATCAAAATTAATAAAATACTAGGGAAAAAAATATACATTTTGAAATTTCCTATTATAGATAAAAAATATAATAATATTCCAAATGCTAATAATAAAAATTGATTTTTTATTGTTTTAGCTAAAAAATAAACTAGCACACCTTCATAAAATAAAATAGCACAATCCAAGAGATATTTTGGTAAAAGTATTAAATAATCATCACTTAAAAATTTCCTTATTAAAATAAATATTATTGTAATTAATAAAGTTTTTTGAAATCTAAATTTTTGAAAATTTAATAAAGAAAAAAAAAATAGAATATAAATTATAATTTCTATTGAAACGCTCCAAACTGGCCCATTAAATGAAGGTCCTTTTTCTAATCCCCAGCCAGAAATAAATAAAAGATTTAAAATAAAATGATAAATATCATTAAAAAAATAAATTAAGTCAGTTTTAAAATTTTCCTTAGAATATAATTGTAAAAATAATACGGTAAGTAAAGTAATTAGATGAAGAGGGTAAAGTCTAGCAAATCGATTAATAAAGAAAGTCTTAAAATCACTTCTAGCTTTATTTGATAGATAAACATAAGCAAATACATAACCAGAAATTATAAAAAAAAAGTCTACACCTCTATTACCAAAGTTATAGAAAAAACTTAGAATATTATAAAAAGGTTGTTCTTGAATATTGATTTGTGAAATTTCTGAAAACGAAAATGGATTATAAGGTAAGTAAAATTGTTGATAGTGCCAAATTAGAACCATCAATGCGCTAACGAATCTTAAAAGTTCAATACTTGCTACTCTACTCATTAAATTTACTTTTATTTATTAAATTTTAAAAGACTCGCCACAACCACATCTTTCAGTTTCATTGGGGTTTTTAAATACAAACTGAGAGGAGAACTTTTCTTTTTTATAATCCATTTCTGTACCTAATAAATAGATTATAGCTTTTGGATCTATTAATACCTTTACGCCTTTATCTTCAATTATTTCTTCATTTGGTTTAATTTCTTTTGCATATTCCATAACATATGACATTCCTGCACAACCACCTGATTTAACTCCAACCCTAACTCCAATTGTTGTGTCTTCAGCTTTTGACATAATCTCCTTTATTCTATTTGCTGCATTGTTACTTAATTTAATTACCTGTTTATTCATAAGTTTAGTTCCAGTTTAGCTGCCTCAGACATTTTATCTTTTGTCCAAGGAGGATCCCATACTAATTTAAGATCAACCTCTTTTACACCATTAATCTTTAATATATTCTCTTTAACTGAATTAGGCAAACTTTCTGCTACAGGACAATTAGGTGATGTTAAAGTCATCTCTATTTTTACTTGATTTTCATCTTGAATATCTATCTTATAAATTAAACCTAGCTCATAAATATTTACAGGAATTTCTGGATCATAAATTTTCTTAATTTCTGAAATAATTTTTTCTTTTAAATCATTCATATTAATTTTTTTTCTCCAGAGCAGAAAGAAGTGTATGCCAAGCCATAGTTGCACATTTAATTCTCATCGGAAATTCTTGAACACCAGAAAGAGATGAGATAGTGGTAACTTGATCTTCTGTTAAACTATTTAATGTGATTTTAGTTTTATTTTTAAGCATTTTTAAAAAATCATCTGTTAATTTTTTTGAAAAATTAAGGTCCTTTCCCTTTAAAGTATCTGTTAGTATTGAAGCTGAAGCTAAAGATATTGCACAACCCTCGCCTTCGAAGCTTAATTCAGAAATATTTTTATCTTTCTCCAATTTTAAATAAATATGAACTTTATCACCGCATAATGGATTATGAGCTTTTGCATCATGGTTATATCCCTGACATCTTCCTTTATTTCTAGGATTTTTTGCATGATCTAAAATAATTTCTTGATATAATTCTTTTAAGTCCATTTAAATTTGAAATACCTTTTTACATTTACTGATTGACTCACACAAAACATCAATATCTTCTTTGTCATTATAAACACCGATTGATGCTCTTGCTGAGGCAGGAATACTAAGTTTTTCATGTAGTATTTGACAACAATGATGTCCAGCTCTTATGGCTACGCCATCATCATCTAAAATAGTTGCAATATCATGTGGATGAATTCCTTTAATCGTAAAAGACATTATTGAAGCTCTATTTTTTGGATTACCAATGATATTTACAGAGTTGTTTTTTCTTAATTTTTCTAAACCATACTCAAGAATTTGTTTTTCGTGATTTTCAATATTTTTTATACCTAAATCATTTATAAAATCTATAGACTTTGAAAATGCTACTACCTCTGCAGTTTGCATAGTACCTGCTTCAAATTTTGTTGGTGAGTCTGCATATGTAATTTGATCTTTTTTTACTTCACTTATCATTCCACCTCCTCCTTGATATGGTGGTAATTCATCGGCCCATTTTTTTTTAGCATAAAGAATACCAAGTCCATTTGGTCCATACATCTTATGACAAGAAATAGCATAAAAATCACAATCTAAATCTTGAACATCAAGAACTGAATGTGGTGCGCCTTGTGTACCATCTATTAAAACAGGAATATTTTTTGATTTAGCTAGATCAATAATTTTTTTTACTGGCATTACTGTTCCTGTAACATTTGAAATGTGGGTAAATGCTATAATTTTAGTTTTTGTTGTAATTAGCTTTTTAAATTCATCGACATTTATCTCTCCATTTTCATCAACTGACGCAAATTTAATTATTGCACCTTTTGATTTTCTTAAATAATGCCATGGTACATAATTTGAATGATGTTCTAGTTCGGTTAAAATAATTTCATCACCATTTTTTATAAATTTTTCACCATAAGAATTAGCTACTAAATTTATTGCTTCGGTAGCCCCTTTAGTAAAAATTATTTCCTCTCTATTTTTTGCATTAATATATGATTTTACAATATCTCTTGTTTCTTCAAAACGGTTAGTTGCTTTAACTGCTAATGTATGTACACTTCTTCCAACGTTTGAAAATTCAGTTTCATAAAATCTTGAAATTTCATCAATTACTACTTTTGGTTTCTGAGAAGAATTTGCACTATCCAAATATACAAGAGGTTTACCTTTGATTTTTTGGTTAAATATTGGAAATTTAGACTTTATATTATTAAATACCATCTATTTGCTCCTTAATGCTTTTTTCAAGAAAAGTTTTAACATTTAAATCAGATATATTTTCAAAAATTTCACTTAAAAAACCATTTATTAAAAGTTTTTTCGCTTTTGTTAATTCAATGCCTCTTGTCATAAGATAATGAATAGCATCTTCGTCAATACTGCCTGAGGTAGATCCATGTGAACATTTTACATCGTCAGCATATATTTCCAACTCAGGCTTTGCGTTAAATTCAGCTAAATCATTTAAAATAAGAGCTTTGCTTAATTGATATGCATCAGTTTTTTGAGCGACATCTTTTACAAAAATTTTTCCTTGATACACTCCCTTGCCATCGTTTTCTAAAACATTTTTAATTTTTTGGTAACTTTTACAATTTGGAGCAAGATGATTTATTTGAGTTTTAATTTCTTGGTGTTCGCCCTCCCCTAAATTTAATCCAGATAAAATATGACAATTACTATTTTCTTTTTCTAAATTTAAATTTATCTCAATTTTATTAAACATTAGACCAGAACTTAGTATATAGTTTTGATAACTTGAGCTATATCCTTGAGATCCAAATATTTTTTTATAAAAAAAACCTTTACTTTTTGTTTTTTGAATAATTATATTTTTTAAAATAGAATTATTATCAATAATTATATTTTCAAGAGTATTTTTAATAAATTTATCTTTTTCACAAATATTATATTCAATAACTGTTAATTCAGAGTTTTGATTGAGTTTTATTTTATTTGAATTATTAATTATTTTGTTATTTAAGTCTGGTGAAAAATAGTTATATATAACTAATGGTTTTTTACACTTATAGTTTTCTTTGACTTCTAAATTAAATCCACCTATTGACAACGCTTTGTTGAGATAATCAAGATTATTGACAAAATTGTTATTTAAGCCTTCTGAGGATTTTAAACTCTCTATTTTAATTTTTTCTTTATCTTCAAATTCTATATTATATGATTTGAGAGAGCCATTAAAAAGAGTAATTTGATTATGTTCAAAGTCCTTAATTGGCTCTATTTTTTTTTCAAAACTAAAATTAATACTGTTTGTAATGTTTTGAAAATTTTTGTTTATAATTGAGTTAAGATCTGTAAATTTCCAATTTTCATCTTTTTTATTTGGAAGACTGGTCTTAAAAAATAATTCAAGATTTTTTTTCCTTTCTAACAGATCTTTACTAGATGTATTATTTATTTCTTTTAAATCGAAATTGAATAGTTGTTCCATTATTTTAAATTTAAATATCCTGTTTTCTCTAACTCTTGACCTAAATCTGCACAACCAGTCTTTACAATTTTACCTTTAGATAATACATGTATAAAATCTGGTTTAATGTAATCTAACAACCTTTGATAGTGAGTAATGATTAAAAAAGCATTTTTTTTGTTCTTATGAGAATTTACACCATCAGCGACAATTCTTAAAGCATCGATGTCTAGACCAGAATCGGTTTCGTCCAAAATAGATAGCTTTGGCTCCAGAAGTTTCATTTGAAGTATTTCATTTTTCTTTTTCTCGCCGCCAGAGAAACCAACATTTAATTGTCTAGATAAGAATTTTTCATCAATGTTTAATTCAGATGCTTTTTCTTTTATTAATTTTAGAAGAGTTAAAGTGTCTAATTCTTTTTCACCATTTGCTTTTCTAATGCTATTTAATGAGGTCTTTAAAAAGTTAGTTGTATTTACACCCGGTATTTCCAAAGGATATTGGAAAGCTAAAAATATCCCTTTTTGTGCTCTTTCTTCAATAGAAATATCTTGTAAATTTTTCCCTTCATATTTAATATTTCCGCTTACGTCATATCCTTTTTTTCCAGAAAGAATATTCGCCAAAGTACTTTTACCTGATCCATTGGGTCCCATAATTGCATGCACTTCCCCCGCTTTAATTTCTAGATTTAATCCATTTAAAATTGATTTATTATTAACGGTGGCTTTTAAATTTTCTAATTGAAGCATTATCCAACGCTCCCCTCTAGACTAATAGAAACTAATTTTTGGGCTTCTACTGCGAACTCCATTGGAAGCTGTTGTAAAACTTCTTTACAGAAACCATTTACAATAAGACTTACAGCTTCTTCCTGACTCAGTCCCCTTTGATTACAATAAAATAATTGATCTTCGTTTATTTTTGAAGTTGTGGCTTCATGCTCCACTGTTGAAGAAGAATTTTTGTTTTTTATATATGGTACTGTATGAGCGCCACATTTATTACCCATTAATAGTGAGTCACATTGAGTATAATTTCTAGAATTTTTAGCTTTTGAACTAATGTCTACTAGTCCTCTATAAGTGTTATCAGCTTTGCCTGCTGAAATACCTTTTGATATTATTTTACTTTTAGTGTTTTTGCCTAAATGTATCATTTTAGTTCCAGTATCTGCTTTTTGATGATTATTTGTAATTGCTATAGAATAAAACTCTCCTACAGAATTATCTCCTTGTAAAATACAACTAGGATACTTCCATGTGATCGCAGAACCTGTTTCGACCTGTGTCCATGAAATTTTTGAATTTTTTCCTCTACATGCTCCTCTTTTAGTAACAAAATTGTAAATACCTCCTACACCATCTTTATCTCCTGGATACCAATTTTGAACAGTAGAATATTTAATCTCAGCATCATCTAACGCAACTAACTCAACATTAGCTGCATGTAACTGATTTTCGTCCCTCATAGGTGCTGTACAACCCTCTAAATAACTTACATAGCTTCCTTTATCTGCAATAATAAGTGTTCTTTCAAATTGACCTGTTTCTGAAGCATTTATTCTAAAATAAGTAGAGAGCTCCATTGGACATCTGGTATTAGGAGGAATGTAAACAAATGAGCCATCCGTGAATACAGCAGAATTAAGAGTTGCAAAATAGTGATCACTAATCGGAATAACAGAACCTAAATATTTTTTAACAAGCTCTGGATGTTTTTGAATTGCCTCAGATATAGGGCAGAAAATTATTCCTTTCTTATCAAGTTCACCCTTAAAAGTTGTTGCAACTGAAACTGAGTCAAATACAGCATCAACTGCTACTCCACTCAATCTTTTTTGTTCGTTAAGTGGTATGCCTAGCTTATTGTATGTTTCAATAAGTTTTGGATCTACTTCGTCTAAACTTTTAGGTTTATCTTTCATACTTTTAGGTGCTGAATAGTAATATAAGTCCTGATAATCAATTTTTGGATATTTTGGTTTTTGCCAATCAGGCTCCTTTAAAACTTTTAATCTATTAAAAGCTTTAAGCCTCCAATCAAGCATCCATTTAGGCTCTTTTTTTATCTTAGAAATAAATCTTATAGTTTCCTCCGAGAGACCTTTTGGAGCTTTAAAGTTTTCTATTTCAGTAGTGAAACCGTACTTATATTCTTGATTTTTTAATTCTTCACTTTTCATTGATGTTTTTGATTTGTTTTAGTTAGGTCTTGTAATTTTACTTTTTCAAAAAAACCATTTATATGTTGATCTAATTGATCCCATAAATTGTGTGTAATACATTTAGAAAACTTATTATTACATCCTTTTTTTGAATTTTTTTTACAATTTAAAGTTTTTACCTCTTCATCCACAGCATATATAATATTTGAAAGTTTAATTTCAGAAGCCGGTTTTTCTAAAACGTAACCTCCATTAGCACCTCTAGAGCTTTTTACTAATCCGCTATTCTTAAGTTTTAAGAAAATTTGTTCTAAGTAAGCTAAAGATATATTTTGCCTTACCGAGATTTCTGTCAAACTTATAGGCCCATTTTTAACATTTAAAGCCAAGTCTGCCATCGCCATAACTGCGTATCTACCTTTATTAGTTAGTTTCATAATTAACGTTGTGATATAATAGTTTTAGCTTAATTCCTACTGTTTTAGTCAGGATTAAAAAAAAATATTTGTCGCATAAAAACGTGATATAACTCAGTACTTTTTTTTTTAATAATAATCATT
>MDSZ01096054.1_pt1 | contig 10929 bp, 11 predicted proteins | sample 811201 | NCBI WGS metagenome assembly MDSZ01 (sample SAMN05326647, study PRJNA326480) | marine metagenome | isolation source: seawater | place: Indian Ocean: North | collected 2010 | reverse complement strand
TCCAGAAACCGCTGTAAAACCAATCATTGATGAATTGGTTGAGCTCGTCGTCGGTGTTGCAGCCGGACTCGCTGATCAGGCTTGCATCCGACTGTGTCTGCTGAATTGCATAGAAGTCCTCTGGAGTGAAGTCGCCTTCATCCATTGCTTCGGCCATGGAGGCCCACTGGTTGGTCAAGGCCACCAGCAGTTGTTCGCGCAGCTCGGGGGTGAGCGAGGTGTTCATCGCATCAGGAGCCAAACCGTGACGCCGCCAACAGCGACACCTTTGAAGAATTGGGCCCAGGTGAGGGCATAGGTGTCGAGCTGAAAGGTTCGCATCATCCAATTCAGCACTTCTTTATGCTTGCGAATCATGATGGAACTTTCCGCAGTGTTTAGCTGCTGAATCTGTTTGAGTTTGATTTCGCCAAGCTTTGGCATGTGATCAATAATTTGGTTAGTGATGTTTCTTCAAGGCTGACTCTAATTCATGGCTTTAATGATTGGGTCTTGAGTCACATGTTGACGCTAAGAAGGGGTTTGATTGGTATGGAAGAGAACAAGCCGGAGGCTGCGAATTTTTTTCTGGAGCGGTTCAATCGTCCTGTCTTTATCTTGGAATGACAACCTTGCATTGCGTCGGCATGGTGTGGGAATGAGTGGTGTCTTGATGTCCTAGTTCTGTTGAGTTGCACTTGCAGCATGCTCGGCTGTCACCCTGCGTCCTGATCGTGTTCTGCCCACCCGTGCTGATCAACATCACCATGATCATCACAACCAAGTTGTGTGCTCTGGTCCACCACGACGCCGCTCAGTGCCGCTGCATCTGAGCTGGTCCTTGGTGCGATGGAATCCGGCAATGTCACCGTTGAGGGTCCCAACGGCGATGAAATTCAGTTGGAATGGCGAAAACCTTCGAATTGCTTTTCCGCATGGAACCCATCACTTGGCTGGTGATCACCTGGGCCACCTATGGCGCGCAGCGCACCACGGCAGCCCTGGAGAAAATTCCCCAGGCCTCGATGGACCAGTGCATGGCCAATTCCAGGCTGATCACCGACTGGCAACCGAAAGCCAGCGTGAAATGCATTGAAGGAGTTCAAGGTTTCTAGGCTCAATCGTTTGACGTTCTTGGTTGAGCGCTGATAGCGAGGCTTGATTGGATGCTGTGTTCCTGAAGCGGAACGCTCACGTTGGTTGCAGAGGATTCTTTGATTTGATGGCTGATTCACTCTTCATGACGTAGAGCATCCTTTTGCATTCGCTCGATGCGTTCCAGCACGGATTCATTGCTCATGCGGTTATTGAGCCGCTCGACGAGCAATGGAAATGCCAGAGGGCCCGGCCGCGGAGTGGGGCAGTGCAAGACCTCGCCACTGCGCATGCGCGTCAAAGCTTTGCGCAAGCGCGGCAGTTCCAGCTGGTCCTGCAGCACTTCATGCTGGGCCTGACGCACCAGCAGATTGTTGGGTTCGTGCTTGTTGAACACCTCCCACAGAAGCGAGCCGCTGATCTGGAGCTGGCCGGCGCTTTTGCTCTGCCCGGGGAATCCCTGCACCAGCAGTCCAGACACCTGGGCAATGCTGCGGAAGCGGCGGCGACACAGCTCGGACAGATTCAGTGCTTGCTCAAGATCCTGTTCAAGATTGCTGTCATCGAGCAACACGTCCAAATGGTCCTCCAGCAGATCATCGAACGGGTAGCCGCGTGGTGCCAGCAATTCAAAGCCGTAATCATTCACCGACACCGTGATCGTGCCGCGATGAATTCGGGTGAGACGCGTGGCCCAGAGGAATCCCAGCCCTTCATGCACAAACCTTCCTTCAAAGGGATAGGCGTAGAGGTGCATGCCTTCACGGGTTCGGCAGGTTTCCAACAGCAGCTGATCGCTGTCGGGCAGCGTTGCTAGATCCATCTGACGCTCGAACAAAGGTTCCAGTGCCTTTAGCTCTGGTGTGTCGAGGTCTCCCCGTCCGGCCCGCGCGACTTCATCGCGCAGATGGTGGGTCAGTAGATCAGACAGTGACATCTGGCCACCGGCCCAGGCGGGCACCGCGGTGCTCTTGCGCGTGGAGGCCTTCACGTAGGCCGTCATCTCCCGCAGCCTCACAAATTCCAGCTGCCTGCCGGCGAAGAAGAACACATCCTTCGGCTTCAGCTGGCTGATGAACGTTTCTTCCACGTGGCCCAGCACCGCGCCACGAATGAAGCGCACCCGAATGGCCGGAGCGGAGGTGATGGTGCCGATGTTGAGGCGATGCAACCGTGCGATGGCCTTTTCGCGCACCACATACCGGCCGTGCTCGTCGTGCTCCAGTTTTCGGTAGCGCGGGTAAGCACCGAGGCAATCGCCGCCGTGCTCGAGAAAGCGCAGACACCACTGCCAGTCCTCGTCTCTCAGCTCGGAGTAGCTCGATGTACGTCGTATCGCCTCGAGGGTGCGTTGGGGCTCGAAGCCTGGGCCGCAGGCGAGGGTGGTGAGGTGTTGGAGCAACACATCGAGTGGCGCATGTGGTGGTCGTCGCTCCTCTACCAAGCCGTTGTCCAGACCGCGGCGAACGGCGCTGAGTTCCAATAGCTCCAAGGCATTGGTCGGCATGAACAGCACCTGGGAGGTGCCTCCTGGTAAGTGGGCGGACCGGCCAGCCCGTTGCAGCAGTCGTGCCAGATTTTTCGGGGAGCCGATCTGCACGACCCGTTCTACGGGTTGAAAGTCAACGCCTAAGTCCAGCGAGCTGGTGCAAACCACCCAAAGCATCGAGCCGGCCTTCACGGAGGCTTCAATGGCTTCGCGCTCGGCACGATCGAGGGCGCTGTGATGCAGAGCCAGTAAGCCCTCCATTTCGGGGCAGGCGTAGCGCAAACACTGAAACCAACGTTCTGCTTGGTTGCGCGTGTTGGTGAACAGCAGTGTGCTGGTGCAGGGCTCCAGTTGGCCCACCAGATCCTCATAGCGACGTAGGCCCAGGTGGCCGCCCCAGGGGAAACCGTCGATGCTGTCCGGAAGAATGCTGGTCACGCTGAGACCGCGCTTCGGTGCGCCTGTGATGAAGCAGGGATCTCCACCTGCGCCGAGTGCATGTTGCGCAGCCTCCTCCAGGTTGCCGATCGTGGCGCTGATGGCCCAGGTTTGTAGGGATGGGCGTTGCTGTCGCAGCCAGCTGAGCCCCAGTTCCGTCTGAATGCCTCGTTTTGAGCCAATCAACTCGTGCCATTCATCGAGAATGACCGTTTCCAGCGTTTGAAATAGACGTTCGCAATGGCGACCGGCCAGAAGGACGCACAGTGACTCTGGTGTGGTGATCAGGATCTCTGGTGGGGATTTGAGTTGCCGGCTGCGTTCGCTGGTGTTGGTGTCTCCGTTGCGGATGCCCACCCGCAACGGCCAGGCCATCGCATCAATGGGTTGCTGCAGCGCCAGCGCTAGATCCCGACTGAGTGCCCGTAGCGGTGTGATGTAGAGAAGCCTGACGCCTCGGATCTCGCTTGGCGACGCCAGCATGCGCGCGATAGAACCCATCACGGCGGCGTAGGTTTTGCCGGACCCTGTGGGCACCTGAATCAAACCGCTTCGGCCCGCCAGATGGGCTTCCCAGGTCTGTGTCTGGAAGGGAAGTGGAGTCCATCCCTGCTGGTCAAACCAGCGATGGATTGGTTGAAGAACGTCGTTCAGATCAGAATCACCGTGACGACGACGGCGGAAACGGCCAACACAACTGAGCCCACGACCACCCCTGCCGCCACATTGCCCTTGCGAACCTCAGCGCGGTAATCGAGGGGTGTAAGGCGATCAAAGAACCAGACACCGCCCACGATGAGCAGGATTCCTGCCACCGTCCACATCAGGCTCAGCATCAACTGGATGAGGGTTGCCTGCATGGGTGAGGCTGCATGACTGGCGTAATTTAAGCGGCAGTGTTCTGCCGATGGTCGTGTCAGGGTCGCCACCGGTGGGTCGTCGCGTGATGTTGGGTTGGCGAACCCGTGGCGTCTTCCCCTGGGCCCTGCTGGTGCTGATTTGTCCGCTCAGCCCTTTGCTGGTCCTGTTCATGGCCCCTGGTGGGACGGTCCAGGACCGGGAAGTGACCTTGCCGGCAGTGGATCAGGCGGTGACGACGCAACCGTTTGATTTCAAGAGCGTGAATGAGGCGGTGACGATCAAAACCGTCTTTACCCCTCCCGCAGGCACCCTTCTTTATCTCTCCACCGAGCTGCTGGATGTCAGCGGCAAGGTTGTGTTTCAACACGACATCGAGGGGCGGGATAGTGGTGGCGGTTCGCTGCCGGATGAAGCTGCCCTGTCGAGGCTTTCTCCAAGCGAGCGTCAGCGCCAGTGGATGCGAACACCGGACTACGCTCGACCCGCCAACGATCACAGCGTGAGCTTCCGTCCTGCAGAAGCTGGCTCGTATCAACTTCGTTTCCAGGTTTATCTGCCCCGCAATCAGGAAGGTGAGGCGATCCCGCTTTCAGACCCGGTGCTGGTCCGCACCAGAGTGAGCACAACGCCTGTGGATCGCGGCCTGTTGTTGCTCACCGTTCTGTTGAGCGGGGCTTCCTCTTGGATGTTCCTGTCCAAGGTCTACAGGCGTGGACGGATTCAATGTTCAGGCTGCTACGAATCCGTTGGTCATGCCGGTCGGGCTTCGCGCGGGGATTACAGGGCTGGCCTTCTGGTATTGCGCGCGCGGGCTGCCTTCAGTCAGGGCTACCAGACCAACATCCAACAGGAGGCGAGGCAGTATTTATTTGGCGTGCGCGTGACTGACGGTCGGGGCACGTTGCTGTATCGCGGCAGTGCTCCCGTGGAGAGGTCGACGGTGTCACTGACCGATTCCACACTCAACTTGCACCTTTTTCCGCAACTTTTCCAGCTCACGAAAGACTGCAACCTTCGGTTTGATCTGCTTCCACCGGAATCCACATCGACCCTGCAGTTCGAATCCGTGCACATTGAGCTGTGTGACCAGGTCATGCTTGCCTGGCCGCAGGAAGTCGTGAGGCTCGATCCATGACCAGACTTCTTCTGCTGATGCTCACGGTGAGCATGAGTGCTGTGGGGATTTCGGCGGCTTACACCAACGAAGACGTTCCTCAGATCGGTGCGCTTTTGCCTGCAACAACCGATGCACAGGAATCATCGATCGTCTTCCGTGGTTTCTATGGCGTGTCCGGTTGGAGAGCGGGCAGCACTAGGCTTGAATCCAGCTCATTGGCGATTGGTCGGAATCCTTACGGCAGTTACAGCAGCTCTGGTCGCTACGGGGGATCAAGCGGCTACGGCAGCTATGGCGGTTTCTCCAGCGGTGGTGGATGGAGCGGCAAATAACGGCTGCTGATCTCAGTCCCCTCCAAGTGAGGGTTCTTCTGGTCACTGCCATGGTTTCTTCGGCAGCTGGACTCGTGCTGGAGCTGTTGCTTGTGGCGCAGGCCAGTTATTTGATGGGGGACGCCACCTTGGCCACAGGGGTGGTGGTGGGCACGTTCCTTGCGGCGATGGGATTGGGAGCCTGGTTCACGGAGTTCATTGCTGTGAAAGGCCAGCCCCTGAATCGTTTGCTCAGAGCATTGGTGCTTGTGGAAATCACCCTCTGCCCGCTGTGCCTCTTTGGACCAGTCACCTTGTTCTTGCTGTTTGCGATCGGCGCTCCGTTATGGATCGCCATCGTTCTGCTCACCTTGATGGTGGGCTTGTTGGGGGGCATGGAACTGCCCTTGATCACCCGCATGCTGGAAACCCAGGATCAGTTGCGGCGGGCGCTGGCCAGGGTTTTGGCGTTGGATTATTTCGGCTCGCTGCTGGGTGCTTTGGCGTTTCCGCTGGTGTTGCTGCCTTGGCTGGGTCTGTTGCCCACCGCGGCTGTGCTGGCGTTCGTGCCCGTCGGCGCCACCTTGGCCCTGGCGCTGGTGTTTCCGAGTTTGCGGCGCTGGCGCATTCCGGTGGTTGCGCTCCTACCGATCACGGGTGTGGCGGCGTATCTGATCGCCCCCCTCGGACATCGCATCGAGGATGGCTTCTACGGCGCCAGGGTGATTGAGCGCCATCAAACGCGTCATCAGCGGATCGTGATGACCCGACGTGGGGCGGATCTGCGCTTGTTTCTGGATGGGGACCTTCAGTTTTCCAGCTTGGACGAATACCGCTATCACGAAGCACTGGTGCATCCGGCGATGGCTGCTCATGCAGCGCCGCGCCACGTGTTGCTGTTGGGGGCAGGTGACGGCTTGGCGTTGAGAGAAATCCTGCGCTGGCCCAGCGTTGAACGGGTCGACGTGGTGGAGCTAGACCCTTTGGTCATTCGTCTGGCCAGACAACAACCCCAACTTCGACAGCTGAATCACGACAGTCTGGGAGACCCAAGAGTGACCGTGCACCTCGGTGATGCCTACGCCGCCGTGCGCAACTTCCAGCGACGCTTCGATGTGGTAATCGCTGACTTCCCTGATCCGGATACGTTGCCGGTGGCGCGGCTGTACAGCGTTGGTTTCTATGGCGCGGTGCGTGAGCGACTTAATCCAGGCGCCGTCATGGTCACCCAGGCCAGCGCACCATTTCTCACCCCCCGCGTTCTGGCCTCGATTCAGGCGGGACTGCAGCAGGCAGGTCTGCAGACCCGTCCGTACAGCGTCACCATTCCCACGTTTGGTCCCTGGGGGTTTGTCATGGCCAGGTCTGGTGCCTGGTCTCCGCAGTTCCAGTCCATTCCATTTCCCACACGCTGGATCGATTCGGATCAGCTCGCGGCCTTGTTCGCATTCCCCAGAGACTTTCTGCCAAGCGGCTCCGATACTGTGCAGCCCAACCGGATGACACAGCCGGTTCTTCTTGACTATCAACGCGGCGATCGTCGCCGGCGGCTGCTCCAGCCACTAGCGCCAATCCCTTCCAACCCGAATTCCTCATGAGCGGACTGCTTTTTCTGCTGCTTGCCGCAGTGCTGGTTTGGTGGCTGACCCGAAACAGCATGGACAGGCGCAAAAAGCCCCGTCAGGGCGTTAGTCCTGAACAACGCACCCTGTTCAATCTCCAGGTGGGGGATGTTGTTCAGCGTGATCTGCGCGACTGGATCGTGGAATCGATTCTTGAATTCAATCAATCCGGTTTCCAATGGCGTGAGTATTACCTCCGCGATGGAGAAGAAGGCATTTGGCTCGTGGTGGTTGACGACGATCGTCTCGAACTGTCCTGGATGCGTCAGGTTCCATCCCATGAGATCTCGATTAATTTCCCCCTACGCGATCGACTCGTTTACGAAGGCATCAGTTATCGCCTTGAGGAAAAGGGACTGGCGCAGTACAGACGCATTTCGCGCAACAGCAATCAAGGAGGACCGTGCCGTTTTCATGATTATGTCGCTGAGGGTGGCCGTTTGCTCAGCGTGGAGATCTATGTGCAGGATGCTTCGGTCGATACCGGTGAAATTGAACTGTGTCTTGGTGAGCGCATCATTCCAGAGTCACTCAGCATTCTTCCTGGAGATGGACGCAGTGTTTACGCCTGAGTTCATCGCGTGATCATGGTGATTGGCTCCTGCTCAATGCAGCCATGTGAAGGGAGCTCCACTGCGTTCTAGCCGTCAGCGGCTGTGTGGATGCTTCATGGCCAGGAGTGGTCAGACAGACGGGTCAAAGGATGGTTCCTATGGACCGGGACGGCGCTGCTGAATGAGGGTCTTCAGTGTAAGAACACTGACTCCTCAGAGAAATCTCATCGATTTACTTGGTCTTTCGCAGACTGTTTCGATGTGGTTGAGAGCATCGTGGATACATCAAGACAGGGCTTCAAAGCCTGGTTTAACGATGTCACAAATTCCAGATGTATTGACAGGATTAGAGCGATATCTTGAGAGGGGGATTGGTGGCGGAGAGCTTGTTGAGTACAGCATCTACGGCAATGAGTTGGCTGCTGATAGTGTTTCAACTGAATTGGCGATTGGTTCCTATGGTCGCGTCGTTCATGCATGGAACCATAGTGATGAACAGAAAAGATTCATTCGCAGCGTCTTTGAAAGGCTTGATCCTTTGCTAGACCTAGACTTTGTTGAGTCGGCTCCATCCGGTGACTCGGATATCAACATTTACCGATCATCGCGCAACAGTTATTGGGAGTCCAACGCTCTTTTTGATGTGCCGAGTGATTGGGTTGGTGGTGGGTCTGCACACTCGAATTATGATCGTTTCGATCTTTCCTGGAGGGATGTGGATGCGTTCGATGCATTTGCCGATGCTGAGAAAAGCTCGCTAGTCCACGAAATCGGTCATGCCCTTGGCTTGAGAGATCTTGCTGATGACCCAAAGTGGACTCGCTACGACTCAATCATGTCGTACAACCACCCAAGTGATCGTCCCGTCAACACTTGGTTTTCTGAGGCTGATATCCACGCTCTGCAGAGTGTTTGGGGGCTCGAGGATGATTCTTTCTAGAGTTTGAAAGACCCTTTGATCTGCATCGGAATGATGACGTGACAATTGGGTTTGCAGTGAAATACTCGTTGTTTTCAATCTGATCTGTTTTCAGCGGGTTGGTGCTGAGGATCAGCTGTGTGGTTCAAGTCAGTCACGCCGACCTGTTCGTGACGCGCGCGCAGAGTTCTTTGGCTTCGCCAAGGGTGTTGGCACTGCTGGCGCTACGGTCCCGTCGCCAGCGCAGGATTCTGGGGAAGCGAACGGCGAGTCCGCATTTGTGTCGTTTGGACTCCTGGATGCCTTCAAAGCCAATTTCGAACACCAGCTCGGGATCGACTGATCGTGTTGGGCCAAACCGTTCACGGGTGTGGCGCCTGATCCAGCGGTCGAGTTCAAGGATTTCTGCGTCGTTGAGGCCGGAATAGGCTTTGGCAAATGTCACTAGCTGTGGCGCGTCGTCGTCATTGGATTGGTCATCCCAGAGCGCAAAGGTGTAGTCGGTGAACAAATTGGCCCGGCGCCCTCGGCCGGCTTGGGCGTAGATCAACACCGCATCCAACGTCATCGGATCGCGTTTGTGTTTCCACCAGTGTCCTCGCTTGCGTCCACTGAGGTAAGGCGAATGAAGGCGTTTGAGCATCACACCCTCCGCCCCCTGTTGTACGGCGGCTTGGCGCCGTTGGTCGAGTTCTGTCCAGTGGCCGAGCAAAGCGCCATGGCTGAGCCGGCAGCGCCACCCCTCGTTGCTGCTTCCGAAGCTTGCGTGCAGGTCGCCCAATGTGGCCAGCCGTAGTTTGAGCGGTTGCTCACGCAGATCCTGCGCGTTGTGTTCCAGGACGTCGTAGGCCACAAAGCTCACTGGGCAGTCATGGCGCAGTTTTCGACCCACCGTCTTGCGGCCGAGTCGGCGCTGCAGATCACTGAATGGTCGGGGGTCCGCTTCCGCTTCGGCCCAACAAATCACTTCTCCATCGAGCACGGTGTCGTGGGGAAGTGCCGCGGCCATTTCGATGAGTTCGGGGAACTGGCTGTTGATCAGCTCCTCGCCTCGACTCCAGAGATACGTGCCGCTCTCCCGTTGGATCAGCTGGCCGCGGATGCCGTCCCATTTGGGCTCCACCCACCATTCCTTGGCTGCTGTCTCACCGAGGCTTGCGTGCTGAAGAGGGCTGGCTAGGAAGAAGGGGTAGGGCACCGGCCCCCGGTTGCCCCGATCCGCCTTCGGGGGAGCCGTGAGTTGTTGGAACCAGGCCGAGGACGCCTCGACTGGCGCCATCAATCGTTCCAGCACCAGGGCTTCTTCGAGGGCGAACCCACTGGCGATCGCCTTCACCACCAGGCCACGGCCGACCCCGATGCGAAAGCCACCGGTGAGCAGTTTGTTGAACAGGAAAAGGCGTTCCGGTGGCAAGGCCTGCCAGATCGCTAGCACCGCCTGGCTTTGGACGGCAGGCTCCATTGCTGCCAGTGCCGGCAGCAGCATCTCCATCCACCACTGCATTGGCGGTGATGCATCGAGCTCGCGAATCCATGCCGACAGTGATGCATCGCAGCGGATGTCTGGAATGTCGTGGTGGATTTGAGGCCACAGCAACGACAACGTCTCGGCTGAATCGCCGACATGGCTTTGGCAATCATCAAAGAGCCAGTCGGGCATCGCACTGGCCTGTTGCAAGATGTCGCGCAAACGTCGACCCGTGATGAGCCGTTTGCGCCGTTCTTCGATCAGCAACATCACGCACCAGGCCGCGTCCTGGGCTGAAACCCTCTTCAGGTGATTGGCAATAAGTGCCACTTTGCGCCCCGTGGCGGTGCATTGATCGAGGCTGTCGATCAGTTCTGCCAGTGCATCCAGACCCTGAGGGTTGAAGGCCGGCGGATCAATAGCGGCGGAGATTGCCGTCACCTGGTGCGGTTACTTCGATGTTGCAGCCAGGGGTTCCATTGGCCACGTCGTTGAAGGCTTTCACGTAGTTAGCGGCCAATTCAGCATCACCCGATTCACGCACTGCTCCCTGAAGCCTTGCCAGGTCGCTACCCACCAGGTCACGGTTCAGCACTCCGCTGGCCAAACCAGCACAGATGGCCCGCGCTGCAGCGCCACCGTCCGCTGGAAACACCACAGTGTCGATCTGCTCGATGGTGATCTCAACCTGCTGAGCGAAGCCTGCTCCTGGTGTTGAGATCAGCAAAGACGAGAGGCCAACGATGGCGGCACTGCGCATTGACATTGGTTCGTCAACAGGGAAGTTGAGGCTAGGTCAGGCGAGCTGCTCGAGGGGTTTGGCCTCAATGCCATGACGTTCCCGCAGAAAGCGAGCCAGCACATCGCTTTGTCCATGCGTCACGTACACGGTGCGCGCGCCCGACTCGAGAACAGTGCGAATCAAGCCCTGCCAGTCGGCATGGTCGCTGAGTACAAACCCCCGTTCGTATCCGCGGCGTCGGCGAGCCCCTCGCACAGCCATCCAGCCTGAGGCAAAGGCGGTTTGTGGAGCGCGGAAACGGCGCATCCAAGCCGAGCGATGGGCGGATGGAGGC
>MDSZ01224857.1_pt1 | contig 10930 bp, 10 predicted proteins | sample 811201 | NCBI WGS metagenome assembly MDSZ01 (sample SAMN05326647, study PRJNA326480) | marine metagenome | isolation source: seawater | place: Indian Ocean: North | collected 2010 | reverse complement strand
CGGAGATCGTTGGGAGAGTGTATTAGCGGCAAACATTAAAGCTGATAATCCCTATAGATAATGATAGCTCACGCAATTTTTTTTTATATATTTTCTTTTGTAGCAATCATATCAGCTATAATGGTGACAGCTTCAAAAAATACAGTTCATTCAGTTTTTTTTTTAATCTTAGATTTCATAAGTATTTCATGTCTGTTTATTATGATAGGTGCAGAATTTTTAGGAATGATCATGCTTATAGTTTATGTAGGTGCTGTGGCAGTACTTTTCCTATTTGTAGTAATGATGTTAAATGTTGCGCACCAAAAGAATACTTTTTTTAAATCAACACATGGATCAAGACACATACCAATTGGATTATTTGTAAGTTTAATTATTTTTTTGGAATTAATAATTGTCGTTGGAGGTTGGAAATATAAACCTGATTTAATTAATAGTATGGCATTAGAAATAGACAGCACTACAAACACACACTCCATTGGCTATGTACTTTATACTGATTATATTCATCTGTTCCAACTTTCAGGTATGATTTTATTAGTGGCAATGATTGGTGCAATTATTTTAACTTATAGAAAAAGAGAAGGTCTTAAAAGACAAAGTTATTTTAATCAAATTTCTAGAGAAAAAAGTGATGGGGTTGATTTAGTTGACGTAGATAAAAACAAAGGGGTTAAAATAGATGTTTGAAATTGGCTTAGGACATTATTTAACACTTGGAGCAGTTATCTTTACTATTGGTGTCGTCGGAATATTTCTTAATAGAAAAAATATTATAGTAATCTTAATGAGCATTGAACTTATTCTATTGTCTGTAAATATAAATTTAGTCTCCTTTTCCATATTTATAAATGATTTGAGCGGTCAAATTTTTACTCTATTTATTTTAACTGTAGCTGCAGCCGAAGCAGCAATTGGTTTAGCAATAATCGTTGTTTATTATAGAAATGCTGGAACGATACGTGTCGAAGAAATAGACAAACTAAAAGGTTAAAATGGAATATTTAATATTATTTTTGCCATTGTTAGGTGCACTCATTGCAGGATTTTTTGGAAATAAGATTGGAGATAGGCCCTCGGAAATTTTAACAAGCTTATTTACGACAATTGCTGCCATATTATCAATTGTAATATTTTATAAAGTTATTTTAGAGGGATATGAAAATAATATTATTTTATTTAAATGGATATATTCTGGAACTCTAGATGTTAATTGGTCAATAAAAATTGATACACTTTCATCTGTTATGTTAGTTGTTGTAACATTTGTATCATCTTTAGTTCATATTTACTCAATTGGATACATGTCCCATGATCCTAATAAACCAAGATTTATGTGTTATTTGTCACTCTTCACTTTCTCAATGCTAGCCCTTGTGACTGCTGATAATTTTCTGCAACTTTTTTTTGGCTGGGAAGGAGTAGGATTATGTTCTTACCTACTGATCGGTTTTTGGTTTAAAAAAGAGACAGCAAATAATGCAGCTATTAAAGCCTTTTTAGTAAATAGAGTGGGTGATTTTGGTTTAGCATTAGGTGTTTTTTTAATATTTTATTTTTTTGGAACTGTAAATTTTGATACTGTTTTTCAGCAAATTTCACAAATAGACAATGATACAATTGTTTTTATGGGAATATCAGTAAATTCAATTGATTTGATTTGTTTTCTTCTCTTTATAGGTGCCATGGGTAAATCTGCCCAGATTTTATTACACACTTGGTTACCTGATGCAATGGAAGGTCCAACACCTGTATCTGCACTTATTCATGCAGCTACAATGGTAACCGCTGGAGTTTTTTTAGTGGTAAGATGTTCACCAATTTATGAATATTCAGAGTTAATACTCTCATTCATAACTATTATTGGAATGACTACTGCTATTTTTGCTGCAAGCGTTGCACTAGTTCAAGACGATATAAAAAAAATAATTGCTTATTCAACTTGCAGCCAACTTGGTTATATGTTTTTTGCAGCCGGTGTTGGAGCTTATAATGTTGCTATGTTTCATTTGTTTACCCATGCTTTTTTTAAAGCTTTGTTGTTTTTAGGTTCAGGTTCAGTAATACATTCATTTAGAGATGAACAAAATATAAATAATATGGGCGGCGTTTGGAAAAGCCTGCCTCTAACTTATGGTCTGATGATAATAGGCACATTAGCTTTAACAGGATTTCCATTTCTCTCAGGATATTATTCTAAAGATGCAATTATTGAATTTGCTTATCTTAAAGGAAGTAATGTTGGTTATTATGCAGCTAGTATTGGAATATTTACAGCATTATTAACTTCAATATATTCTTGGCGATTAATATTTAAAACATTTCATGGACCATATCAAAACAAAGATTTAAAGATAGATGAAATGCACGAATCACCTTTAGTAATGTTATTACCACTGTTTATTTTAGCTGGTGGCGCAATCACAGCTGGTTATTTTTTTAAAGAACTTTTTATTGGAAATGACAGTTCTAATAACTTTTGGGGCGCTTCAATCTTTTTTTTGGAACCATTAAGTCAAGAACATCCACCTCAATGGTTTGTCTTACTCACACCAATTTTGGTTGTTTTATCGATACCTTTTTCATACTTAATCTTTATAAAAAACAAAGAATTTTTAAAAAATATTGTATCTACAAATCAACCTCTTTATCTTTTCTTAAAAAATAAATGGTATTTTGATGAACTATACGATTTTATTTTTGTAAAATTTTTTAAATTTTTGGGTAAATTTTTTTGGAAAAAAATTGATGGCCTGATTATAGATAGGTTTGGACCTGATGGCATATCTAGTTTTATTAAATTTTTATCTAATAAAGCTATAAAATTCCAAAATGGCTTTGTATATCAATATGCTTTTGTGATGCTTATAGGTTTTTCAATTTTATTAACTATTCTAATCGTTAACTGATGAATATTCCTATACTTTCTTCTCTAATATTACTTCCTACGATTGGAGCTACTTTTATCTTCTTTTCAAGATCAAAAACGGAAAAATATAATAGTAGCAAATATGTTGCGTTATTTATCTCTACAGCGAATTTTTTTCTATCACTTTATTTATGGTTTATTTTTGATCATTCCATATCAGATTTTCAATTTGTAGAAAATCGAGAGTGGATACCTGGTTTCATTAATTACAAGGTGGGTATTGATGGGATTTCTATCTTGTTTATTATTTTAACTACTTTCATAACCCCATTGTGTGTTATCTCGGTTAATACGACTATCAAAACACGTCTTAAGGATTTTTTGATTTCAATATTACTTCTCGAAACCTTGATGATTGGTGTTTTTTGTTCACTTGATTTAGTAGTCTTCTATTTATTCTTTGAGGGTGGACTTATACCAATGTTTTTAATTATTGGTATTTGGGGTGGTGAAAGAAGAGTTTATTCTGCTTTTAAATTTTTTTTATTTACTCTTCTAGGTTCTGTACTAATGTTAGTAGCTATAATTACTATTTATTGGCTAACTGGTACCACAGACGTAGAAAAACTTTATGACATCGGCATTCAAACAAAATATCAAAATTTGTTATGGCTTGCATTTTTTAGCTCTTTTGCTGTTAAAACACCAATGTGGCCAGTGCACACATGGTTACCAGATGCTCATGTTGAAGCCCCAACTGCTGGATCAGTTTTATTAGCAGCCATTTTATTAAAAATGGCCGGATACGGTTTTATTAGATTTTCTATAGGTCTATTTCCAATAGCATCTGACTATTTCGTTCCACTTATATATATCTTAAGTTTAATAGCAATAATTTACACATCACTAGTTGCTTTGATGCAAGATGACATGAAAAAATTAATTGCCTATTCTTCTATAGCTCATATGGGATTTGTAACACTTGGAATATTTACTTTAACACAACAGGGACTAGAGGGTAGTATTTTTCAAATGATAAGCCATGGACTAGTTTCAGCAGCATTATTTTTATGTGTAGGAGTTGTTTATGAAAGAATGCATACAAGACTAATCAAAGATTATGGTGGTCTAGTCTCTATTATGCCAAAATACGCAATAGTTTTTATGATATTTGCTTTAGGGTCATTAAGTCTACCAGGGACAAGTGGTTTTATAGGTGAATTTTTAATCTTAATGGGTGCGTTTAAGGTAAATTTTTTAGTGGCAACAATTGCAAGTATTGGTGTTATTTTAGGGGCCGCTTACATTTTGTGGTTATATAAAAGAGTCATCTTTGGAAATATTATTAATGATGAAATAAAAAAAATGGTTGATTTAAATAAACAAGAAATATTTATTCTTTGGAGTTTAGCGATACCAATAATTTTTTTTGGTTTTTATCCAGAACCATTAATAAGTACTATGGAAGTTTCAATAAATAATTTAATTGAAACATATAACTTAAATTTAGAAAATTATTTAGCAGTAAATAAATGAATATAGATATAAACTTAGTTTTACCAGAAATTTTCTTATCATTGTCTATAATGACTTTATTGATGATAGGTGTATTTAAAAAAAATAGTTCAAATCTTATTTTCAATTTGTCTATTTTATCATTATTTATTCTTGTAGCTTTAGTTTTAAATTTGTCATCTATTAATAAAACTTTTGTCTTCGATCAAAGTTATATAATTGACAATATATCAAATTTTATGAAAATTCTTACTGCATTATCAGCGATATTTGTATTGTCTATTTCTAGTGAATTTTTAAAAAGTTTAAATATTTTTAAAATAGAATATCCAATTTTAATATTATGTTCGATCCTAGGCATGATGGTAATGATTAGTTCAAACGACTTAATAGTTTTTTATTTAGGTTTAGAATTACAATCTCTCGCTCTTTATGTTCTTGCAGCTTTTAATCGTGACAATGTTTTATCATCGGAGTCAGGCTTGAAGTATTTTGTTTTAAGTGCGCTTTCCTCTGGTTTATTACTTTATGGTTGTTCGTTGATATATGGATTTACTGGATCGACAAATTTTAATGTTATTGCTTTTAATACATATCAAGTGCCTTACGGGCTTACTTTTGGAATTGTTTTTATATTGGTAGGTTTAGCCTTTAAAATATCAGCTGTGCCATTTCATATGTGGGCGCCAGACGTTTATCAAGGCTCGCCAACCTCAGTAACTTTATTTTTTGCTTTGGTGCCTAAGATTGCAGCAACATGTGTTTTTATAAGATTTTTATATGTACCCTTTATAAATATGATTGATCAATGGCAAATGATAATAATATTTATATCAATAGCTTCTATGATATTTGGAGCTGTGGCTGCTATTGGGCAAAGAAATTTAAAAAGACTTATAGCATACAGCTCTATTGGACATATGGGTTATTCTTTAGCTGGAATTTCTACTGGAACAATAGAGGGAATTCAAAGTTCAATAATCTATATAACAATTTATGTAATTATGAATTTAGCACTTTTTTGTTGTTTATTTATGCTTAGACGAAATAATAATTATTTTGAAAGCATTGATGATCTCTCAGGATTATCGAAAAATCACCCAATTCTTTCATTGTCATTATTAATTATTTTATTTTCATTAGCAGGAATTCCACCAATGGCTGGTTTCTTTGCAAAATTTTACATCTTTATGTCTGTTATTGAACAATCGATGTATTTTTTAGCAATTATTGGATTGTTATCTACTGTAATAGCGGCCTTTTACTATTTGAGGATCATAAAGATAATATATTTTGATCCGAGTAGAGAAAAATACGAAACTAATCACAGTTTTGGCTTAAAAGTATCACTTTTAATTAGTACGATATTTATATTATTCTATTTTATATACCCCAACAGTCTCATAAATTTAGTTTCTAAAATAAATATAATTTAATGGTTATCAAAAAGTATTATTTTAAAAAGGTGAAAAGTACAAATGACCAGGCTATTAAATTGATTAAAAGAGGAATAGAGAAAGGAGTTATAACAAGTGAAATGCAAACACATGGTAGAGGTCAACGTGGAAATAAATGGATTTCAATTAGAGGAAATCTTTTCATGACAATTTTTTATAAAATAAATAAGAAAAAGAGCTTATCAACTATAACAAAAAAAAATTGCCAAACTATAAAAAAAGTGCTTTCAAAATATGTTAAAGAAAAAATCTCAATTAAACCGCCAAATGACATTCTTATTAATAAAAAAAAAGTTTGTGGAATTTTACAGGAAACAATTTTTTATAAATTAAATAAAATACTAATAATTGGTATAGGAATAAATATTTCAAAGTCTCCGAATATTAAGGGATACAATACTACTTTTTTAAACTATTTTACCAATAAAAATATTACAAAAAATATAATATTTAAAAATATTAGTAAGTCTTTTGAAAAAAATATAAGGTTAATTTAAATGTATATTGTTGGCGATATAGGAAATACTGAAATAAAAATTTTTTTATTTAGTGAAAAATTTAAAATTAAAAAAAAATGGATTTTATCATCATCCTTAATTTCTGATAGATATCTTAATTCAAAATTTAGTTTAAATTTAACTGAAAGGCTAAAAATTAAAAAAATTTTATTTAGTAGTGTAGTGCCAAAAGCTTATAAAATAATAAAAAATTATCTTATTAAAAAAATTAAAAAAGTTAAAATTTATGAATTGAAACAAATTAATCTTAAAAAATTGATTAATTTAAGAGTTAATAGAAGACAGGTGGGATCAGATAGATTAGCAAATGCAATAGGTATAGCAGAAAAAAAAAATAATTTTGTTGTTATTGATTTTGGAACCGCAACAACATTTGATGTCATTGTTGGAAATACATATTTAGGCGGGGTCATCGCTCCTGGTGTAAAATTATCTTTGGAAAATTTAACCAATAAAGCATCATTAATCCCCTCAATCTCAGTGAGCAAAATTTCAAATGTAATTGGTAAAAATACTTCTCAAGCCGTAAAATCAGGTTTTTTTTGGGGTTATTCAGGTTTAATTGACAACATAATTAAATTGATTAATAAACAAAGTCGTAAGCAGTTTAAAATTGTACTTACTGGTGGTTTGTCACATTTATTTAAAAACTCAATTAGTGGAAAATCATCTATTAGAAAAGATTTAACTATAAATGGCCTAAAAAAAGTAATTATAGAATTAATAAAATGAAAGAAGAATTATTATTTTGTCCTCTTGGAGGATCCGGGGAAATAGGCATGAATATGAACCTTTTTGCTTATGGCAAACCTGATAGAAGAAAATGGATTATTGTTGATATTGGAGTTACTTTTGCTGACGAAAGCGTACCTGGTATAGATTTAATTTATCCAGATCCAGGTTTTATAGTTGATAAAAAAGATGACTTGCTTGGAATAATTCTTACCCATGCTCATGAAGATCATATTGGTGCAATTGCACATATATGGCCTAAGTTAAAATGTAATATTTATGCAACTCCTTTCACGAGTGTTTTAATTTCTGAAAAATTTAAAGAAAAAAAAATTGATATCAGTCCTTTTTTAAAAGTGAAAGAACTTAATAGCATTTTAGAACTGGATCCTTTCAAGATTGAATTTATAACTCTTACACATTCAATTTTAGAACCAAACGGTTTAAGAATTGAGACTCCAGCTGGAAACGTTCTTCATACTGGAGACTGGAAAGTAGATCCAAATCCATTAATAGGTGGAAATATTAATTCAAAAAGACTTAAAGAAATTGGTGATGATGGAGTTTTGGCTATGATTTGTGATTCAACAAATGTTTTTAGCGTAGGTAAATCTGGTTCAGAGATGGATGTGAGAAAAAGCATACTAAATATCATGCAAAGATTAAAAAAAAGGATTGTTGTAACATCATTTGCCTCAAATGTTGCAAGAATGGAAACTATATTTTTCTGTGCAGAAAAAACTGGAAGACAAATTTCTTTGGTTGGAAGGTCAATGCATAGAATTTATAAAGCTGCAAGAAAATGTGGATATTTAGAAAATGCAATTGACCCAATTGATTCAAGAGAAGCAAAAAATATATCAAGAGAAAAAATAGTTTATCTTTGTACTGGAAGTCAAGGAGAGCCAATGGGAGCAATGACACGTATATCAAACTATACTCATCCAGATGTTTTTATTGAAAAAGGTGATACAGTTATATTTTCTTCAAAAATAATACCAGGTAATGAAAAAAAACTTTTTAAGCTACATAATCAATTAGTAAGAGAAGGTATTGAGGTTATATCAGAAGAAAATGAATTTGTTCATGTATCTGGACACCCTAATAGAGAGGATTTAAAAGAGATGTATAATTGGGTACGACCCAAATGTGTTATTCCTGTGCATGGTGAACACCGACACATGATTGAACACATAAATTTTGCAAAAGAGATGCAGGTAGCTCACCCAGTTCAGGTCGAAAATGGAGATATAGTAAAGTTGTATCCTGGTACTGCACCCGAAGTGTATGATAAAGCGCCAAGTGGAAAATTATATGTCGATGGTAAAATAAGTGTTGAAGAGGACTCACAATCTATTAAGGAGAGAAAAAACTTATCTATTAATGGTTTTTTAGAGGTGACAATCTTAGTCACACCTAAGGGAAACATTCACAACAAACCAATACTCACATATAAAGGGCTACCACTTAATGAAGACAATGAATTTATTTACGGCCTAGAAGAAGAGATTGAAAAAGTAGCTAAAAGCTTTTCATTAAATAATAAAAGGCAAGAAATAAATTTAATTGATACTCTTAAAAGTACTTGCAAAAAATATTCTAGAGATAAAACAGGAAAAAGACCACTTACAAACATTAATTTGGTGAGAATATAATTGAGTATAACTGGGTCATTAATTGTTTATGTATTGATATGGTGGATCGTTTTTTTTGCATTGTTACCAATTGATGTAAATAGAGAAAAAAAAGAAAAAATCAAAGGAATTGACCCAGGAGCACCTGAAAACCCAAAAATAATTAAAAAGTTTACTTATTCTACTTTAATTACCTCAATAATTTTTATAATTATATTCATATTAGTAAAATATGATTATTTAAATATAAGAAACTTAATAACTTAATGTATTTTTCAAAATTATTCATACCGATATTAAAAAATAATCCTACGGAGGCTAAGATTAAATCACATCAATTGATGCTAAGAGTAGGGATGATAAAACAATCATCTGCAGGAATCTATTCATGGTTACCTTTGGGTTTTAAAATAATGAAAAAAATAGAGCAAATAGTAAGAGAAGAACAAGATAAAATTGGAGTCCAAGAAATATTAATGCCAACGATACAATCAAGCGACATATGGAAAGAAAGTGGAAGATACGAAGATTATGGTGAAGAAATGCTAAGAATAACCGACAGACAAAATAGAGAAATGTTATATGGACCAACAAACGAAGAACTTATTACAGATATTTTTAGAAGTTCAATAAAATCTTATAAATCTTTACCTCAACTTTTGTATCATATACAATGGAAGTTTAGAGATGAGCTAAGACCACGTTTTGGCATAATGAGATGTAGAGAATTTTATATGAAGGATGCTTACTCATTTGATATTAATGACGAAGAAGCATTGTTTTCATATAACAAATTTTTTCTTTCCTATTTAAAAACTTTTAAAAGATTAGAACTATCAGCGATTCCAATGGCTGCAGATACAGGCCCAATAGGTGGAAATTTATCACATGAATTCATAATTCTTGCAGAAACTGGTGAGAGCAAAATTTATACAGATAAAAGAATATTCGAAGTAAAGAGCGAAGATACAAAATTAGAAAAAGATTCATTGTTATCTTTAAGAAAAAAATTTGAAAATTTTTATGCTGTTACAGATGAAAAATTTAACGAAAAAGAATTTAATAAGCAAGTCCAAGATGAATTTAAACTAAGCACAAAAGGAATTGAGGTCGGACATATATTTTATTTTGGAGACAAATATTCAAAACCTATGAATGCTGCAGTAGATTATCAAGGTAAAAAAGAATTTGTAAAAATGGGTTCTTATGGAGTTGGTGTGTCTAGACTTGTAGGTGCAATAATAGAGGCTAAATATGATGACAAAAATGAAATAATGAAGTGGCCCATCTCAATCGCTCCATATGAATGCGCAATACTACCAATTATTAGTAAGAATAATAAAGTCAATTTAGAAAAAGCAGTTAATATATCTCAAGCGTTAAATAAAAATAAAATTGATTTTATAATTGATGATACAGATGAGAGTTTTTCATCTAAAATTAAAAAATTTAATTTAATAGGTATTCCATTTCAAATAATCATTGGAAATAAAAATGATGGTGATACATTTGAATTCAGAGAAATTGGCAAAGATTCAAAAAACTATAAATTAGATGAAATATTAGAAATTATTAAAAAAAGTAAGAATTAATTTGATCTCTCAATTAGAAAAACAAATAGCTTTTAGATATATAAAAACAAAAAAGAAAGATGGTTTTTTAAATATTATATCAATATTTTCCTTTATAGGAATATCATTAGGTGTAGCTGTTTTAATAATAGTTATGTCTGTCATGAATGGTTTCAGAGCAGAGCTTGTTAATAAAATTGTTGGATTTAACTCTCATATTATTATTCAAAGTAACGATATAAGTAACGACTTAGATTTAGCCAATTCTGAACAGTTGAAAAATTTAACATTAAATGCTTTGGTTTCAACTTCTGGAGAAGCTGTTTTAATTAACAAAAATTTTACTAAGGGCCTCTCTTTAAGGGGTTATTCAGAAAATGATTTTAAAAAGCTTGAAATATTTAAAGAAGTAAATTTTGAGAAAAATAAAAAAATTTTTGCGGAGAATAATATCATAATTGGCAAGGAGCTTAGTTTCGACTTGGGTCTTAAAATTGGAGATAAAATTCTTTTAATGTCACCAATTGGCGAAGATACAATAATAGGCAATTTGCCAAAACAAGAAACTTATAAAATTTCTTATATTTTTGAGAGTGGTTTATTAGAATTTGATCAAAATGTAGCCTTTGTAAAT
>MDSZ01192852.1_pt1 | contig 10930 bp, 20 predicted proteins | sample 811201 | NCBI WGS metagenome assembly MDSZ01 (sample SAMN05326647, study PRJNA326480) | marine metagenome | isolation source: seawater | place: Indian Ocean: North | collected 2010 | reverse complement strand
TTCAATCAGGCGTCCAGCAACAGTCAGCAACCTGTTGTCAAACCTAAGAAGCGCAAGAACCCTGGCGCTCGAAGGAAGCAACAGGTTGCTCTGTGATGCTTAGGCTGATGTCTAAAAGCACCGCTCATGAACACAGAAATGATTCAGACAAACCAAAAGAACGAAAAGATGACGACAGAGGATTTTATCCAAACCCTCCAGGCTGCAGAACAGCACTTGGATGGCGTCAAAGTCACAAGAAAAGCTACAACCAAAGGAAAAGGCAAGGAGAAGAAAACCTTCACTCGATATATTGTTGAAGGAACTCGCTTCAAGTATGTGCCAAACACCGATGGAGACGGTCCAGTGTACGAAGTTATGACTGACCTAATGGCTTTCGGACTTGACAAGCAAATCCTTGTCGATGAACTCAGCGTCTTGAAAGATGCAGGGATTATCTCAGAAATCGTCACAGCACCAAGTCCACAAATTGTTGGACTAAATGTTGTTTTCGTGCGAATGGCAAAATGTAACAACCCAAAGATGGACTACTGGCCTACTCCCTCCGTGGACGGCTTGAGCCGTTGGCAGCTTCACAGCGCCAACAGCCAATATGTAGTCAATGGATTCGTTGCTCTAATCAACTGTGCTCTCCGCATTAGATCTATTCCATTCTTTATGGAAGGACAAGAAGCGACTACCTCTGAAAATGGAAGAGTGCGCCGAGGACAAATCGGCCACGGGCTAATCAACATCTTGGGCGACCTGAACGGTCCAGCCCAGAAGTTCAGCCTAACTCGTCCTGATGGAAATGGAATCAGTCCAGGATTTGTAATATCCGGACGAGCAGCGTCCAATCCAATGAATGAGGCAGATTTCGCAGTCCACACCATGCTAGAGGAAGCAGGCATTCCGATTGCCGCACCTCCTACTGGTGATGCAAGAGTCTGGCGCAGAGCACTTGATTGCAACGAAAGCATCCGTGGTTATTTCATTGACATAAGCACAGATGACGATGGATTACCTCACTTACAAGTCGTAGTAACGAACAGCAAGAAGGCTGACGCTACAGACAAAGTGAAGGAAGATTCCCTCTGATTTCAAAGCAGAAAATCATCAGAACACCCCGCCAGCCTAGCAAGCAAAGACAAGATAATTGCAAGGCAAGCAATGGCTGGCGGGGGCATCGTTCAACCTCTCATGTATATGAAAAATGAACACTATGCCGGGGCCAGCCTCGGCGTCCAATGGAAATAAGGATTGTAGGATTTCTCATCATCATGGTGGCCTGATTGCCTAGGGGTCGCAACCCAAGCCATGAAGATAAGATTTCCGAGACCAACCCGAACTATTCGGGTTGTGTTTGGAGTCGTGCCTTACGGACCCTCGAGAGCCATGCAGCAGGCAGGCGGCGAGCAAAAATCTCGAGCACCCCCCACGCAACAGTCATGTAAATTCAAAAAGCCCAACCGCGACTATGCGGTTGGGCGTTTTTGTTTGCGTGACCCAACTTACCTCTCATGTCAAATGACAACTTTAACAAAAAGTCCAAAGCAGATAAAAACCAGATTGTAATGAGCAACAAGAATGATTGGATATACCGTCTAGCGAAATTAGACAGTCATATCACGGATAGGTATGCAAAACTACACCGACAACTCGCTCGAAGTGGAGCTACCCAAACATCAAAACTCAATCTTGTTAAGGAGTTTGAAAATGTGCAGGCTCAAATCCAATGTTTATCTGATTCTATCAGATACATGGAGAAGAATGCAGCATTAGCATTACTCAATGCTGAACAGTAGGTTACACAACCGCTCATGACTCGGAAGTTTCCGTGGAAGATAAGCCGTAGAACAGGCGCTATAGACTTCAACAGAACGACTGAATATTACGATAAGACTGCCCGAATCGCTCATAGCAGTGAGAAACATAGTAGAAGGGCGAAAAAACAAGCACAAAGACAGGCCTTAGAATGGTCTAAAGGAGGAACAGTCCTCACATCTGCCACAAAAGGCGGGAGAAGGATATCAATTAGCAACAAAGACGCTCAAGCAGCATCAGAGGCTTGGTGGTTCTTGGCTAATTGAATACCGCTCATGGAAAACAATGACTTGCAACGACAAGGAATTACAAATCAAGAAATACAGACGGCAAAGCAAATGCTTCCGTCTAATGGTGTTGTAACTCCAAATGCAAGTGCAGCAACTCCAGTTGTGCAAGACCATCAGAAAGATGCAAAGATCCGTGAGATGAGAAAGCGCAACCAATCGATTACAGAGAAAATGGGTCGCCATCCAGTAAACAAGAGGTTTCAGATGATGGAGAGCATTGTCTCCATGGTAATCAGGAGATTCAGTCCATCCGTTATCGTCTGTGGAACAGGCGGTCTCGGCAAATCCCACATGGTTAAAGAAGCCCTAAAACGACTAAACCTCGTAAAGGACGAAGATGGAAAGAAAGGCAAACAAGGATTCACTTGGGTTGCTGGACACATCGCACCAACTGGTGTCTATACAGCAATGCACAACCGTAGAGACGGTGGAGTATTGATTCTAGACGATGTGGATATTTGGTCGGGAGAAACGATGATGGAACTGTGCAAGGCTGCGCTTGACTCATACGGAGAAAGAGTCATCTCATGGAATTCTTCATGGGCTGACAACAACGGCTTGCCAAGAAGTTTCGATTTCAAAGGCCAGGTTATATTCATTACCAACAAAATGGAACATGAGATGCCCCAGCCACTAGTAGATCGTTCATGGCTAGTGCCAGTTGTTCTCACAACACCGGAAATATTCGAACGCATGAAAACAATCCTTCCAAAAATGCACCCCAAGGTAGATTTGAAAATCAAACAGGGTGTATTGGAACATTTGAAGAAGATTTGCACCCCGGAGGACCCAGTAACCTTCCGTAGCCTAGAACGGGCTATCCGGTTGAGAATGGCGAACCCTCCGGGTGAATATCGGCCAAATGACCCTCGAGCAGACCAATATGGATTTATGCCCCGCCCAGACGGGTCACTTCCATGGTATGACTTGCTGGATGTTTTCGGTGCTTAATCGAAAATTACCGCTCATGTCAGAAATTACTGAATTTAACACAGATATGGTACACACCTTGAGCAACGGAGTCGAAGTGCTTAGCACTACTTGGCATCCAGTTATATTCGAGGATGAAACCACAGTCCAACCGTCAGGATTCATTTTGAATGCGAAGTTTGAAAGTGATTTGATTCCATCAAATCATGTTCCTTTCTTTGCTGAATGGTCTGATGAACACAACATTAGATTCGTTAATCCTGTGAAGAAGCCCACTGAGGAAGGCCTTGCTTTTGTAATGAGCGTTCCACATGGGATTTTGATTCTCGGGTCAGCGATTGCTGCAGAAGCTTACGGGTTCCCCGTAGTGTCTGCGGTGCCTACTCCCGATTCCATCGGGCGTGGAGCCGACAAGGACAAAAAGCGAGTCCAAATAGGCGTTTTCAATGTCTATGGACTTGATGAATAAACCGCTCACATCAAATACATGAATTGATGCGCCCCTCATGATGACACTACACCAACTCAAGCAAGTAAGTTCCCCCTTCGATTTCAACCGTGATTGGGATGAGATAATCGAAATGTTCCATGACGCCAAAGAACGAAGGGATTGGTGGTATAGAACCCTCCAAAAACTGAAAGAAAGTCAGGTAAGCATTAGAGACAAAAGATTCACTGAAGCTGTTCGCAACTACAATGCCCTCCAGGGAGTAGTGAAGACACTCAATTGGGTCTTGAATACTCAAGCACCTGACCCGTTGGATTGAATATCCGCTCATGACAGACAATCAAATTTGTATGCCAATAGAAACCTACAACCAAATGCTAGAATTGATGCAGTTGGAAAACAAAGTTCTGCAAGAACACATAGACGAGAAGAAGTTGCAAAGGTCAGGATGGTTTTTGTTTACGATACTGACAGTGAACTTTTTCGTCTTAACTGCTGCAATAGCATTAGGAAACTATTTGGTAGGATGAACATCACCGCTCATGAACGATAAGACAACAGATATAGTTGCAGCATTTGGAAACCAAATGGGCCGACATGAAGGAAGTTTCACACTCCGTTATGTTGGTTCTAAGCGTTGGAATTCCGATGATAAGAAAATCGAATACGAAGCCCATCCACTAGATGAATTTCTAGAAAGAGGGCAACGAGTAATCGCAGACAGGATTGATATTGGAAGATCTCATACGAAAGTTCGATTAACTCGCAAATACCTTATGGGTTGGAATGAGACGGAATCTATTGAATCAAAAGAATCCGGTCCTTGGAACTCGGTATTATTCGAATGGGTCAGCAACAACAACCTGTCTTTCATTTAAGACCGCTCATGTCAGAATTACTGATTAGAATAGAAACAGAAGAATACATCTACGAAGAATATGTAGAAGCTTGAACTGCTCATGATAGGGAGTAAATGGAAAAACAAATACACATCGAGAACAGCCACTTTAATTGAAGAAGAAGATGTTGGCGAATTCGGTTTTGTGTATACGCTCGAAAATCACGAATACGGGGAGGATTTGCCCAAACTTTTCCGAATTGGTAGCAGGTGGATAAACCGCTACTGGACTAGAATAGATGGCGAATCCGAATCCGAGTAAACCGCTCATGAGACAGACAATTATTTTCATCAAACCGCCAAGGCTTTACTGCCCTAAGTGCGGAACGGAGAATGTGACTATACACAATGATGATGATCCGTTTCTGCCTATTGGGGCATTAGAACCATTGCCCCTTGACCCTGGAGAATGCCATAAATGTGGATTCCAAGGATGCAGGAAGGATTTCATGGGTTTGTGATAACAACCGCTCACTTGCTTGGATGGTGTAATGGCAACATTATCTAGAAACAGACAGGAATTATGACCCTTCTATACTGCAGATAGTTGGCGAATGTGACTGACGCTGGCTAGGTAGCTCCCGGTTCGATTCCGGGTCCGAGCACCATGAGAGTAGTCGAAAGACGAACAACGAGGCGTTGCAGCACGCCTACAACCCGAATGGGAGAGACTCATGGGCAGCAAGAACCCCTCATGAAAAAGAAAGTTTACATTTACAGAGGATTACCAGCAGTAGGAAAATCAACCCACATATCCAAAACTAAGCCCGATGCCGACATTTGCTCGGCTGACGATTACTTCATGGATGACGAGGGAAACTACAACTTTATTGGCTGGCAAGTTCCAATGGCTCATCAATGGTGCTTTGGTAAATTCATCGATGCAGTAGCCCTTGGGCGACCCTGCATTGTTGTGGATAACACCAACACTCAACGATGGGAATATGAAAATTACATCAAACTCGCTCTGCACTTCAACTACGATGTTGAAATCATCAATTGCAATCAGATAAGAGGCCAAATGTCGAATGAGGCTCTTGCTGAATCAAACCTGCATGGTGTTCCTCCCGAGGGCATCGCAGCGATGAGACAACGCTGGCAAGAAGATCCAGACGAGATATTGGCGTAAGCCGCTCACCATACAATTAACCCAACTGCAACGGCGGTTGGGTTTATTTTTAGGCTCCGCCCAATTTACCACTCACCTGCAATTCCACGCCTGAGTGTCTACATTATGACTTGTGTAGCCAGACTTTCATACTCACGGGTAGAAGGCAGTTTGTTCCTTTTGGACGCATGACAAGTCAAATGGGCAAATCGGTGGAGCAGGGGTAAGTGGCATTGGTTACTGTCGGTAATTCGACACGGTATAATGTGCAGGCCGCAGGGTTGATGCAATGGTGTAATACCTTTTACCGCTCATGAAAACATTGAAAGAAAGATTGATTGATTTCCTTGCAGACAATGAATCGAGTCTCAAAGAGATATACGAAGCATTACCGGATGAAAAGGAAACAACAATTCGTGGAAGACTCAATGAAAACATAGACAAGTGCTTTCGCAGAATATCAAGAGGCATTTACATCGCCACAGTCGGTGATACAAAATGCGCTTTGATTGAAGGAGACAGTTGGGATGAATTGCGGCAGTTAGAAGATAATAGCTTCGACTCCATCATCACAGATCCTCCTTACTCAATCCTGAATGCACAGATGCAAACAGGAACTACTAGAGCAAGAAATCTCAAGAAGGGTTGGGATTTTGAGACAAAAGACATGGATGAAGAATTGTATTCGGAAATGTTCAGAGTCTTGAAACCCAACGGACACTTCTTTTGTTTCATGCCTGCAGCGAAGCACGATACCTACGAATACATTCACAATCAAATCAAGATTGCAGAATCAGTAGGTTTCACTTTCAACAGCCAATGGGTATGGGATAAGAAAATCATATCACTTGGCTACAATGGTCGACCACGACACGAATTGATTCTGTTTTTCTCGAAAGGAAAGCGCAGGAGAATCAATAACAGTATAGCCGATGTTCAAACTCATGCTCGATTGATGGGCAAGAAAAAAGTTCACCAGACTGAAAAGCCTGTGGAACTTCTAATCGAACTCATACGATTCTCTACATACCCAGGAGAAGTTGTGCTTGACCCGTTTGCAGGTTCGTTCAGCCTAGGATTGGCTGCGATGCTAACGGGCAGACACGCAGTTGGGATAGAGAAACACCCTGATTTCGCAAGAGCAGGGATTGAGAGGATGAAAGAGTCCTTGAACATCGAATAACCGCTCACTGAACCGCACGATTCGATTCGGCTGAGTAGGAAGTGTCCTATCCTTGGACGACACAACCGAAACAAGATAATCGATGGGTGCGGTTTGGGGTAAGTGCGTGCGCTTGAGAAAGCACTAGGGCATCCTGCGACTTCGGTCACGATGCTGTCCATGAAAGTGAGCCCATTGTTGATCCGAATTTTTGGTATTGGGCAAGATGTAGAGAATTAACTCAAAGGAGAATGTAAACCAGAACTCCTTGCTTCTGAATTTCACAGGCACTTGATTGGAAAGGCCCTTCTGTCCAGCGAACAGAACTAGTTGCGAAAATAAGGCCGCACGAACCGCTCATGAATCTAAATGATTACAAAAACGCATTGTTTGGAATTGATATCGTAAGATTGGTCGATGATGTGATGAAGAAACACAAAGATGCCTACAATTTAGAACTGCCATGGATTAAGAATGTGGCTGCACTAGAAGGCGAAGAATTCGCACTCGAAATCATTTCCACTCTAAGGCTACACAGGCAAATAATCCAAGCCATCGATGAAAGTTATTCTCAAATCGAGAAAGAACTATTTCCTCAACCGACAATAGAGGTGGCCGCACCTGCCTGAAACCGCTCATGTCGCAATTACAATTGCACCAAAGGGTCGTATGGAAGACCTCACAAACAGATGCCCAGATATGTGTCTGGTGTGGAGAGTTGATGTCAAAAGGCGAAAGGGCTGTTTCATTGAAAAACAAGCCCGGTAGCTCTTTGAGCATCACGAAGAACCTATGGGTTCATGCCGAATGCACAGAAGAGTTAGGTGAATACCTACAAAATATCCACGAATTAGAGGATTAAACCGCTCATGACAACACCTGAAGATTGGGGATTGAAATCATTCCTAGATGTTTACACAATTACTAGGAAACAAGCAAACCGACTTGCTTACAAGGCTGGATGGATTAGCCATGGAGATGAAATAGGATATGGAAAAGAATTCGGATTATACACATTGCAAATCTATAATGGGATTATGGACTTCGAATTTTTCGACACGAAAGAGGAAAGAGAATCAAAAATCAAGGAATTGAGGAACAAAGGAGCCAACATAAAGGGTTCCTTTGCTTGAACCGCTCATGGATGAATTACCCACAGAGGACGACGCTTTTGAAATCTTATTCGAAGTCGTTGCCCGTATGTACTATTCTCGTATTCTATCCAAGCAAGATTTTCATGATGTTCGCAGGGAAGTGAAAAAGTTGAAACTGATCTTCCAAAAGATAGACGAACATGGCTATTATGATTTAGAATACGATTGAACCGCTCATGGTAACGACAACCAAAGAGTTGAAGGAAGTGGCCGAACTATTGGCCCATGTTGATGAAAAAGCCTACTATTACGGGGCTTATGACGGAAGGTTTTGGCATAAGGGCTTTGCAGTTGTATTCTCTTCGGAATACACAAAGACCTTTTGCGACCTTTTGAATGAAAACGGAGTAAAATTGCCCGAACCCAACCAAAGAGATAACATGGGATTCCAAATTGTCTGGTCTTGGGATAAAAGACACTTTACAGACGCAGACAATCCTGAGCCGGGTGCTTACGATGATGAATACGATGAATACGATGATGAAGACTACTAGAAACAACCGCTCATGACACTTGAATTAACTCAAGAAGAAGAGATACTACAGACTCAAAATTATGGCGAGCCTCAAGATGAAGAGGAAGAACCATCGTGGGTCAAAGTAGCAGAAAAGGCACTTGCAGAATCAAACGAAGATGCCGAGCAAGAGAAGCAAATGACTACTGATTGGTATATTGAACAAGTGAATCGTTTAGAGCAGGCATTGAAAGAAGCCCAGGCATGGAAACCTCGACCTCAATACGAAGTCGATGAATACAACATTGCTTTACAAAAGCGAAGGAACAGATTACTTGAAGACCAAAACAAATTGATTACAATTTTGATAGGAACTCTTGAAGAGAACATGGATCCCAATAGTTTCACAACTATGAGAACTCACCAAGCAAAGAAGATTGTTGAGTTCTATTCATGAACCGCTCATGAAATACAAATGTGTGACTTGTGAACACATCGGAAACAAAACAAACAAACTCAAATTGCTGCCTACTGGCGCCTCATCCTTTCAGTTTTCGGACATTCCGGAGCATGGAGTATGGGTATGCAACAGATGGCAATGCATAACAAACAGGCTGGGTGAACCCCAACCACGATTGATGGCTGCTTGGAAGGCAAGTGGTTGCCTTTGAACCGCTCATGACAATAGATCACGACATGGAATTCGAAACAATCTTAGAAATCGTTCCCTATTCGGGAAGCGATGAAGAAGGAATCGAAGAATATGATGGTGCAGCAGAATGGGCTATCAGTATTTCTGAATACTACACAGAACAGGCTCGATGGAGAAAGGAGCAATTAAAGAAAAAAATCACTAAAGCTACCAACTCATATATTCATAGTCATGCCTATTTATCGATAGGAGGATTGCGATATTGGCTAGCGTGCTACAATTGGGGCAAATTCATGACACGAGAAGAATATGACCGAGCAACGAATCCATGGTGTAGGGATTATGATTGGAGATTCCCGGAAAAAAACGACCTCTTACAGACTGTTGCTGAACCTTTGATTAATCAATGGCTAGTAATTAGAAAAATGATAGAACAAAGGGAAGAAATGACCGCTCATGTCCTTAACATTGAAAGGAAGAAAGGTAGAAATGCTCAACCATGAGCAAGTAATCAAAGACCTCAAGGAGAACTCCTATGACGAGGCTGCTAGATTGGCTAGTGAAAGAATCGGTGAGTCAGTTTCGAAAGGAACTATACATCGAGTCGCTAGACACTACAACGCCTTGAAACAGAAAGACGCATCATTGACACACATGACAGAAAACTCACTCCGCTTGGGGTGGGCATGTGGCCGCCCAATGGCGAAATACAAGGGAGCCTACCCAAATGGGTTCCTTCGTAGAGTAGATGCGCTCATGGAGGTCACAGATGAAACAAAGGTGTTACATCTATTCTCTGGAAGTATTCGAGGGAGAGAAAACGAAGATACGATGGATATTAGCGAAGCGAATAATCCAACATTCGTTGCTGATGCTCGAAAGGAGTTTCCTATCGAATCAGACACCTATGACATGGTAATTGCAGATCCACCTTATGACATGACTACAACAGACGGAGTGAAAATCGATTATTCTGATAAGTTGTGGAAAACAGAATACATCAAGCCCTATTCTTGGGTTAGTGAAGCCATCAGAGTGCTAAAGCCAGGAGGATATCTCCTAGTCTTGCACCATTTGGTTTACATTCAACCCAAAGGAGCTACAAGATGTGGTGTTGTTTCAATCACCTGTGGGCCAAACACACGGATTAGATGTTTAAGCATCTTCCGTAAGCACACAGAAATTGAAGCAGCAATTCACGCATTACCAGATGCTTGAACCGCTCATGGAAAAATTAGTTGAAATCAACAAGAGAAATCTCATCGCTGCTATATGCACAGGCTTATTCTGTGCGTTGATATACAAATGGATGGGAGATGCCAACACAACATTGTTCGTTGGTATCTTGATGTATATTTGGTTCGCATACCTTTTCCAAGAAAGGCCAACTTCAATTGAAGACATGGTAGGACATGGGATTCCTAGAGATGAAGCCCATGCAATTGCGAACATGCCAAAATACAAAGGCAGGACGATGAATCAAGATTTTCTAAATTGGGATTCCTCAAATGAGGTTGCACCTCCATTCGTAACCTATGAGGACGAATGAACCGCTCATGAAATTGATTCTCGAACACGATATCAGAGATTTACTTCTCGGTTGGGAAAAACAGAAATGCCCTTGTTGCGATGAAGATTTGAGATTCGAAGAACTCTGCGAAGGAGTACCAATCGAGATCTATTGCGAAGCCGAGGGATGCCATCAAATATTTGATGAGCCAGTAATCATTTCACAATAAACCGCTCATGGAATACAGAGTAAACTTACATTGGAAGTTGACAGAAGATAACATCAAAGACAATCATGAAGTCTTTAGCAACCGAAGCAGAAGGATGGACCAAATCGCTGAAAAATACAAGGAATTCATGACCGATGGAGGTTCTGGATTCGGATTCGGACAACGAGACATGGATTGGACATTCAATTCTAATGCAATTGCACATGAATGTATGCAAGCCATGATGGTTGAATTATCCCGTGAACTGAATTTCGAATACCTCGGCTTTGATGAAGCATTGGAAACCTTAGAT
>MDSZ01172069.1_pt1 | contig 10930 bp, 5 predicted proteins | sample 811201 | NCBI WGS metagenome assembly MDSZ01 (sample SAMN05326647, study PRJNA326480) | marine metagenome | isolation source: seawater | place: Indian Ocean: North | collected 2010 | reverse complement strand
GTCCCACAATTCGATGACCGTACCGATGGGGTCGACTAATTTAAGCTGCGCATCTCTCTTGTAAAAGTCAGCGTAACCTGCACGACCTGATACTGACTCATAGTGAGTTCTGCACCATTCCATAACCTGTTGTGCACCTGATGGAGCAATAGGATCATGCAACGTGATGGTCATGTCACCAAACGTTGAACGTCCGGCGATATGTCTCTGTGAGTTCATGTAATCGATAGTTAAAGGGTTAATAGTGATAGAAGGCCTAGAAGCGGTCTTAACAAGGTACGAATCAATACCTTCCAAAGCAAAAACCCACCGGTTACTATACTTTGGTTCGAACTTTCTTGGCAGCATGCTTGCGACGTCTAATGTTTCAGCCATTTTTTTATTCTCCTGAAGTGTATATTCTTAATTATGCGTCCGATGAATTATTCAATCGTATTATTTATGTTAATATCAATAGCGATTATTTCAACACTACGATATGGTTGTACAAAAACTTTTCCACGAACCGTATTGTTCTCAATGTCAGCTTGACTTGTAGTCGTTTCATCGATAACAACTCTAAACTGTTGAACAGCCTCTTTGGCCACAAGTTCACCCAACATATTCTCAACAGCAGCCGAGAACGTCGACAGTACTGCAGGTTTGTTCGGTTCGAAAATCACATTATAAGCGATGTCTCTTGTCTTACGCCTGATATATATCATTAGCTTTCTTACGTCCAACCTGCTTAGTGCTGATGTCGTATTTAACAGTGTTCTTTGTCCGTTGATAAAGCCAGTACCTTCTACAGTTAGATCAAATTGTGATATCTGCTGGGGATCTGTACCATCGCGAACAATAATAATCGGGTTGATTGCATTAACCGTCAGATCCTTGGAATCCTGAGCTGTAAGTGCAATGTTCGTACCGGTGATTGCATTTGGTCGACCGTTTGTGTAACCTGCCGGGGTACCCCATGGACCTTCAACTCTGGCTGTCTTTGCGAAAGCGGCAAGAGCTGCAATAGAAGGAGGTGCACCGTCGAAAATTTGGGGAGGACCAGATATAGTACCGGGTGTGATTTGCGAAGCAAATGTCAATTTTACGTTCGGATAATAAGCAGCCGCAAAAGAGCTGTTTGTTCCTCGAGCTGCAAATCTCGAGATTGTGAAAAACGTATCAGTTGTTGCATTTGATGTGCTATCAATTGCCGTATGAGGTGAACCGTCAAACAAGACGTTCCCGGCTCCGGAGCCAAACTGACTTGTGTTTTCAATATCCATTAGATATATTGCGTCAAATCTTTCTTCCATTTGAGTTGAAGCATAATCTGTAATGAAGGTTGATCTTTGTCCAGGAACCGCTAAGCAATTAATGTCGACGTCTGTTTTTTCAGCCATGATCTGAATACCTTTTCGGAATCCAGCGACTGTTGAACCGTTGAGTCCGCCCTGCGTTGAATCATTTTCTTGCTCGAAGTGAGCTGACCAATGGTTCATTTTTCTTCCGTTTTCCGCAAAAATGTTGAGTCCGTCAAAGCCGCCCTGGAAGGGAATAAGAAACGAAGTAAATTCTACGCTGCCGACATTGGCGCTCACTAAGTCGGTAGCTTTCAAGAATCTAAAACCTGATTGCGATGGATCAACTCCAGTTCGAATATATCTTGCCTGGTCCCATCTATTTTGATCCGGGACATCACTGTTTGCGTCTTTTGCAATATAAACGCGTGACAAGCTAAACTTGTTATTGTTAAATACATTCGAATCCAGGATTGCGCCGCCAGCCGCTCTTGCTGTTCCAGCATTGTCCCCAACCCACATTGGATAAGAAGCGAATGATGGGAAGAACTTATTAAGCGATCGGATAGCGTCAATACCGTTTGGCGCGCCGCCAGTTGAAGTGATAGGTGTCAAAGAACCCCACATTGTAGTACCGTTGTTTACACGTTGGTCCGAAGTATCAGTCGACGCGAATTCGGTTCCAGTAAGAGAAATTCTAGTAGTTCTTGCCGTGTTTGTCGATAAATCACCTTTTTCTGGTCGGTCAAAGCGCATACCCCATGGATATACTACGTTGGAAGTGTTGGTATTTTTGATCTTTATCCGATATGGAGTTGGTGGCATTACAATGTCTTTAGATGGGTTTTTGCCGCCAGCAAAGAATGACGAGGAAAGCAACTGATACGTGTGAACAGGAGGCTCAGCCGCGGGTTGACCGCCGCACTCAGAGTGGAATAGATCCTGAGCCATGTCGCTTAGGGAAGATCCAGAGGTTACAAGGAGATGCATTCCTTGGTGTCCAAATGGCAACAAGTCTTTCGCGATGCGTCCGTTTGATACGTCATCAGTCACTTGAACTCTGAAGTATTTGTTTGTATTTTCATACATACCAGCCAAAACAAGCTTCTGTTCATTTGCGCCGGCGTCGAAATTGTAGTAACGATGATAGTCTCCAATTTGTCTTGCTATGTACTGATCATCATTTGGATCTAATGTGCAATTTTGATATTGTTTAACTATAGAGTTGGCTTCAGGGACAGGCTGCGTCACGTTGCTAGTTGCTGTACCGTATTTACGGAAAATAACATCAAATGTTGCATACTCGTCTGCTTTGTTTGGATACCGTACGTTGTCAATCTGCACAAAGTATTTATCCTCTGATCCTTGACCATCATCGAGAGCATGGAATCTAAACAATTTGGTTTCTACTCCACCAACAGGCTGAGATATAATCCAAGGTGTAAACGGTGTAGAGAATCTATCCTGCCAACCTTCAAAGTTAGGCTTGTAATTACCGGCATTGTAAGTGTTCCGAGCAGCAGATCCTGTGGTCAACAAAATATTGTGGTACAGCCTTGTGTTAGTAGCGGCACCATCGACCTTTTGCAAGAAGTTATGGATCGACGGTCCTACTGTGGCTGCACCGGCGGAAGATGCACCGTCGGTTCTTGGAACTGCTAAAGCAGATGGGACTGGATAGTGTGCATATAAATAGTGGCCAGCAGTCTCAAATAAATCTGGGTCCTGGTTGATACCGCCAAGGTAACCAGAATCTTCAGCGCTAAAGTTATAAGTAACAACTCTTCTGGCTTGTTCTTTCATTCCATTGAAAACTAGCTTGCAAGACTTGTTTGTCGGGTTGTAAGCACCGATGTTTCCACCGGCATTAAAACTACCTGAAATAGTATTATAGGCATGAGCTGATCCAGTTAAGACTGCACCACCTGCATCGCCTCCGCCGTGCGGTTGCCATCCACTTACCTGCAGTGATACTCCAGAAGCGACCATGATTACAGCGCGTAATATTGGCTGAGCCGCTCCGTCTAGACCTGCGTCAGTCAAATAAGTTGAGCCGTCTGACTCAGACATGATTGTTGATAGGAAATATAAGCGACCAGGAGCAGCGGTTGATTCAGCCAAATTTTTTCCACCAGCAAGGTTGGCGCCGTTGGCAACAACGTTGTGGCCGGCCCCACCGGCTTGGCTGAAAGATACACTATTTCCTGCCATCCCTGCGGTATCGGCTGTTATGGTAATCTTTCCATTTTCAGTGTGAGCCGCAGTTATACCGGGAATACCAGCAACTGCCCATGTGTTACCGCGGGTGAGCTGTGCACCATCGGTACCATTATTGATACATGCAACAACTTGTGCAGCGACCGTAGCAGCCTCACTGTTGCTGACTCCGCCGCCGAACATGGTTGACATCCCGACACCTAGTCTGAGCTTACCAATATCACTGGAAAGATTTCCTCCTTGAGCATCGGCACCAGTGTCGTCAACATCGTTAAATACAATTGTATATGCATTACCATCACCACCGGCAGCGACTGGAACCGTTATTGTAAGTACAGTATTGTCTCGTATATCAGATAGCTGAAGTGCGTCTACAAGAGTTGCTGCTGTAAGAGGTGTAGTGACAGTTGGTCCGTTTGCATATGGGTTATCATCAATATCACCCAATGTAACGATGCTACTGTATGCTGCCTTGTCTGCCTCTGTTTGCACCTGTTTTTCACCGACAACAAAACCAGCGTTTGTGACAATGTTGTTCGTTGTACGCTTTTTAGCGTTACCAACACCGAGGACTCGAAGGTATATTAAACCTGCGTTAGTGCGAGCCTCCGAATACCAAGCCTTTACAGCTACTGAACCCCAATACTCGTTTGATACAGCACCGAACGTTTCCGTAAAGGAAAACAAATTGTTTAGTATCTGAGGTACGAAGGCTGGACCTGTCTCTGCAGTACCGACGACAGCGGCGGGGACACCCTCGAAAGAAACGTCTGAGCCCGGTGCGGAGTTGTCTACTTCTTTTAATATAATCGACATCTAAATTTCTCCTGTTAAATTCTATTGAAATGTCACGCCATCTGGATCGATGATGAAATCGATTGAAACAAATTCAATTGTTCTTGTCGGCACAATTATTACTCTTCCGTTCAATCGGTAATTCTGTTGATCTCTTAAGCTGTTATTCGTATCATCCATAATTATCTTAAATTGCTCAATTCCCTGATTCAATTGTATAAAAGATAATTGCGGTGAAAGCGCGCTTATAAACCTTGTTCTTATTTGAGGATTATTGCGTCTGAATAGCAAGCGGCGAGATATCTGAAGGATTTGCCTCTTAACTTCTAGAAGCATTCTTCTAACGTTAACCCTATCGAGTGCTGATGCTCGAGCCTGTATTGTTTTTTGGCCCCAAATTTTGTACTCAACAAACGATGGATTCGTGACAGGGAAGTTGGCAATCGGGTTGATTGAAGCTTCATAAAGATCATCACGGTTAAGTGTGGTTAATCTTACTGTTGTGTTTGTAACATCGCTTAAAGACCCTCGAGCGAAACCTGCAGGGGCAAACCATACAGAGCCGCCGTTTTGTGAATCGCTAAACGAAAAGGCTGTTGTTGCCGCGACTGAAGCTGGTACCTCGGTTTGACGGTTACCGTTTATTTGATCCTTGATTATTACATCTGGGAAATATACCGAGGTGTAACTGTTGTCTAAGCCTCGAGCTTCGAACTTATTAACGGTTTCAGTAACACTTGGAAGTGTAGAGTCACTTAGGAACAACCTGGTGCCATTCTCGTCATAGTTTGGAATGTCCATGATATAGATAGCCATTTGATAGTCTGCCGTACGCTCAGACGCGTAATCGGTGATCAATGGCTCACGTATACCTGGGATTGTAAGGATATGGTGAATCGATTTGTATTGATCGTTAAAAATATCGATCGCAGCGCGATATGAATTGATACCATTGTTATCGATTCCGGCACCCATTAAATCACCGTTGTTTGAGCCGGTGATGCCGGTACCACCCGTAAGACTAGAGACTGCAAAACCTCCGGCTTCAGTTGAAGTCGATTTGTCGTTCATCTCATATGCATCTTGGTCAAATATATTTAAACCGTCAAAACCACCGTAAAAGATCGTATTAAACTTTGCATATCCAGCAAACTTATTGAACTTTTTCTTGTCCTTCGACAGCAACGTTGCGAATGAAACCCGGTTAGCTTGTAAAACCCTATCATAGAGCGTGTAATCAGCAGGGTTTGGACTACCGTTTCGAATATAAGCAGCGTCTCTCATGTGATCTGCGGCGGACCCGGTAATGTTAACTAACGCACCAGCGGCATTCAGTTGATTTACTAAAGCTACCTTGGAAAGACTGAACTTGTTATTGTTAAAGGTGTCAGCTGAGGATCCTGTATATACGGTTTGTAATTTCGAGATGCCCTGAAATTTCGTGTAAGCTCTTACGGTGCCGTTTAGCGCTTCCTGCCCAGCGGCGGTGGTGTCGTCCCATGGCTTAAGTGCAGATCTTTGGTTTTCAAATTGTACGCCAAAATAGAGTCGGCTGTCAGCAAAAACATCACCGCCGGCTTCACCAATAAAGTTGGGTGATGATTTAAGATTTGCTCCCTTTGCAGCCTTAAATCTGAAAGGAAGTGGTGGTACAATCGACCCGGTAAAATGTGAATGGTCAACAGATGGACCCAAAGATTGGTGAAGTCTTGGATTATCACCTAAAAGAAGTTTTGTTTCAGTTGAACCTAAAAAAGAATTATCTCTCAAACTCGGAGACGTCTTAATAACGGGTATACCCCTGAAGCCGAATGGCAACACGTCTTTTGGTACTATTCCCGCCTTGACTTGTTCTGCAACAATAACTCTGATCCTGTTAGACTTCAGCTTGTTTGCACCAGTAGAAGTAAATCTTCTTTTTTCAACATCAGTGTCAAAGTTGTAAACGTTTTTAATATCACCAATAGCAGTACCAATGTAATTTTTTGCATTTGGGTTTAAAGATACTCTGGAATAACGTTCAAGCACGGTTTGGTTCGTATCTGAGTCGTCAAATTTACGGAGTACGACATCAAACGTTCCATATGGATCGACAGGATCCACAGATGCACGTACATTTTGAATTGATATCTTGTATTCGTCGTTGGATGCACCGTCAGAAAGAGACTCAAAGTAGAATAAATCGTACTCAACATCACCATATGGTTGAGAAATGATGTATGGAGTTTTTGGCGTAGAGTATCGAGTGTCAAATCTACCAAACAAGTTTTGCCATTGGTTAAGCAGAGTAGCTGAAACTCCATCCGCAGCTGAAAGTCCCAAGTTAGATCCACTTACAGAACCAGACATAATAGCTATCGAGTCTTTGCCGGTTGTAACTCGGGCGACTTGAGTGGTTATTGGCCAGTCGATATATAGATAGTGACCCTGTGCAGCCATTTGATACGGATCGGTGTTCAAAACGTTCCCGATATAGCTTCCACTGTCTGGGTTTAAAGATGCAGTAAAAATACGGACGCCCGGGTTACCATCATCGTTACCGAATTTTGTTCCATCGGAAGAAGAAACGATAATTTTAAACTGATGACCTGCAGAGTGAAGAGTGGAAATTGAACCAGATGCTAGACCGTTCTGGCCTTTTGCAAATATTCCCTCTCCGATACCGACGTCGATGTCAGACACAATTGTTCCTTCGTAGTCGTCTATCAAAACAGATGAGCCGGTCGGCGTAAATATCATGGCTCTGATAAGGTGAATGTTGTCTCCAGCCGGAGTGCCATCGCTGTCATAAAGACCCCTGAATGAGTCATTGTCTGTGAAGTGAGGCAACGCAACATCTGCACTTGGAGATACACGGTGCTTAGCAGCGATGAAGAAAACAGTACCAGGAGCAGCTGTTTGACCACCATGAGTAATCATATGCTCAGTCGACTTTCCACCTGCGTTACCGCCCGATTTGTCCCAATACCACGGGTTTGGATGGTTTACTTTAAATCCAGCGTTTTTTACAATACCGTATTGACCGGTAGCAGAGTAATCAGCGCTTGAGTTGTTTGCTCCAGCTCCGAGCACTCGCAAATATTGTGCTGCTTTGGATGTACCTTGGAAAGATACTCCCTGTTCAAACCACGCTTTTACTACATACGGACCAAATTGATCTGGTCTAATAGATCCAAATTTTGTGGTAAAGTTTTGTAATTGTTCGCCGGTGGTGGAAGCACCTTCTGGCATACCAAAATATACCGGTTGGAATGCTGGTCCTTTTTCAGCTGTTCCAATTACAGCAATTGGAATGCCTTTAGCAGCGGATGTTTGGCGGCTAATTTCTGTTTCGAAATCGAAAAAACCTGCACTTTTAAAAGTTTGTTCAGCCATGAAATATCTCCTATTTTCCTTTATCTAAATATGTTGGTAGTTTTATAAAACCTTAACATGTCTTAGTACTATTTCGCCTTTTCTTGTGTTTGCACTTTTTATAATGTATTCTTCAGTTGTTATTGCACCAGTCGTGGGATCCTTTGTTTTAAGGATATATCTGTCACTAACCAGCTTGTTGGTTTTACCAATAGTAACATCTGCTTCATTATTTTCATCAATCTTAAACTTACCCAATTGTGAACCGGGCAGCTTATCAAATTCATTTGCCCAATCTGACTCAATGTAATCCGCTGGATCATTAGATTCAATTTCTGTGGTGTTAATAAAATCAGGCACAGTCCCTATATTTGTCTCAAAAACAATTTTTGGTTGTGTGACATATCTCTTAACGGCCGGTACAGAACCAGGGTATTTTGCATTAATAATGTAACCATAACTTTCAAGAGTAAACGAAGAGCGAACTATTCTTTCTGCATCTGTCAAAGAATCTGTGTTTATATCGGTGTTAAAATCCGATGAAATATTTGCAGTATATTTATATCCTTTTTCTGATTCCAACATAAATGATCTTGCTGGCGTTTTGTAAAAGTCCATTAAAGCTGTCATCGCATCGTTTAGTTGTGTTTGAAGTTGGCACCAGAAAGTTACTTCATATGTGCATTTGAAAAACCTTGGTACAGGCATGGTGTAGTATTCATAAATATTGTTGCTATTTTGTCTTAACGAAAAATTTGCATTTTTTGTGATCTGTTGGTAATCTCTTTTTGAAAAAGATCCGTCGGCAACGGTATCTTTTATCGTATAATCTGCATTCTGAAGATTTTCAAAGTTTTTTTCACGCTTATACTCGACGTTGTCTTTATAAATTCTTCTCTTGATGATTATTTCTTCATCGGTGGGAGTTAATCCGTATCCAGGTGGATCCTGTTGGAAACCAGTCTTTATGATTGATATTACCGGTAAAATTAAAGCGCCACTTGAGTCTCGCATTGCTCTTCTTTTTTTAAGCAAAACAGCTCTTTCACCCGATGCGTAGATTACCGGGATTCGTGTTTTTTCATCGTTCTGTTCGACAAAAAATGGAAGCTTTTCATTAAACAAATTAAACACGGCTCGGTCGACATCCTCAACACCTGAAGTTGGCAACTCTGAAAAGTCTTCTACGTTAAACAATGCCGCGGCTATATTCTCGTTCTTGAAGATCATGATTCATCTCCGTAGAACCCTGATTTTACCGTACCTGACGGTTTAACCTTTTGTTGTCCGCCGACTGGGGATTCTAGAGTGCCGTTTGCAACCAGCTGTCTTTTGTCTCCCATTGCAGCGTTTCCTCGCTGCTGTGAAAATCTTTCCTGGACTGAATCATCACCCAAATACTGTTCACCAGTTGGGCCCAGCCTGGGTTTATCGATGAGTCCCTTTCTGGCCTGTTTTCCAACAATTCTATATCCAGTTATGTGTTCAACTTGGCCAAACATAGTTCTGTCTCTACTCACTGTTGTCATTTCATAAAAATCTGTACCGTATTGAAAGAAATCTCCCTCTTCAACGACTATGCCACGGTCGATTAAATCACGATAGTGTAAATACATCGTAACGGTCGACAGTGATTGGTGCCCATATCTGTCTGTTGTTCTTTCAGATGGACCTCGTTCTATTGTGCAATCGATTTCAACAGGTGGATCGAAAACCTTTTCAGTCATTTCATCATATATGTCGTTAACGGTTGATAGATCCACTCTTGGTTTGTAATAATATATTACCTGACCAATAATATCTTTTGTAAGTTCTTTTGTTATATCTGAAATCAAATCGATTTCGCGTGGTGTTATGAATAATCTCGCCATTGTTTACTCCTATCCGATCATTATCGTTTTACCAAAAGGAATAGGAACAGTCTTTAACAGTCTAGTAAGGTTTTCAGCTTCTGTTGCTTGTGCCTCTATTAATTTATCGTAAGTTAAACCATCTAACATTTCTTTCAACTCGGATCGTAATCTTTCCTTTTCAGAGCTAGCGTTTGAAGCAAGATCACCTGAATTAAGAGACACGTCTCCGTTTGGAATGGGAATTGAACCAAATTTGCCACGGACTTGAGCTAATACAGCCATTGAACATGCAACGGTAAATTGTCTTATCCATTGCTTACCCATAGAATTTATATTAGTATAAGATATATTACCGAAAGGTACGTTTTGCGGACCTGACACACCTTGAATCGATTCATCGGTGAAAGCGGGATTTAATCCATCCATTGCATACCCAACGCGTATGAATAGTTTTTGACCGTTTAGTTTAATTGTCGGCCTAGGATAAATTCTTAACTTTGTGCCCACCAGTTCATATGTGTAGTTTGATCTTCTAATACGGTTTGAAGTATCCATTTGCTGTTGTCTTAAAACATCTTCAAATATTGGAAGTACATAAAAAACAGTTTCCGGTGTGAAGGATTCAAAACTAAATTCGTTGTTTAGATAGTTTATCGCCGATGTAGTATCAAAAAATCTGTAGGCTGCCTGGGAAGAAAAATGATATACATCAAATATTCTAAGTTTTGTTTTTGTACCGGCAGACTGTGCATCGTATATGTTGTTGCCATCCGCATCTTTTAATTCACTGTATATGTCATAATCTTGTCGAGATCCGGTTAAAACAATCGATCCGGACATGATGTTGTGGGATCCTCCAATACCCGCATGCGAAGCATAGGGTTCGGCCTTTCTCATTAGAAACTCAAGAGTTTCACGTGGCAATTTTCCCTCACTGCCAGACAATGATCCAGTTGCAGCTCCCATTAAATTACCAAGCTGAGATTTTGTCATATATTCATTTATGTATTTGCTATACTCAAACACAGATTCTTCAAAACACATCCATATTTGTTTTGACGTCAGCTCAACACTGAGAATGTCGTCACCCAGCTTGCGCTTAACAAACGTAACCATCGAATCAGCATCCGATTGAAAATTGGTATCTGAATCATATACACCAAATGGTGTTGGGTTGACTGTGTTTGTAAACGTTGCCATTATTCGTCTCCGCGCATGTGATTATAATTATGTCGGAAAAACCCAAATCACCCGGAAGTTATTACATGCAATTTTTGGCCCGTGTGATTATTACATACGATAACTGATTATTTAGGAATAAAAAAAATAAAAAAAAATATCGGCCATAATGACCGATATTGTGTAAACTTTACAGATAGACGACGATTATCTTAATCCGAGCTTTCTGCAGAACGACCAAACACTTTGAAGTCT
>MDSZ01127036.1_pt1 | contig 10930 bp, 9 predicted proteins | sample 811201 | NCBI WGS metagenome assembly MDSZ01 (sample SAMN05326647, study PRJNA326480) | marine metagenome | isolation source: seawater | place: Indian Ocean: North | collected 2010 | reverse complement strand
TTTCAGCTGCTGAAACTGATCCAGCAACTAAAGAACCAGCAAGAGCTGTTAGTCCTATTTTTTTATATTTGTTCATATTAAGTACTCCTTGTTTATGTTTAATATTAAACACAGAATGTTTATCAAAAAAGCTTTGATTCTGTTGATTTTAAAGCATTTACCAATAAATAAATATGAAAGTGTTGCATAAATACATCATATAAAATACAGGCAAAACATAGGTTTTTAGATTTTTTTTTGCAATTCTTTGATATTTAAAGTTTATCTAATTAATTATATTAAATTTTATTATGAAACCGAAAATGTTGAGAAAAATATTAGCCTCAATAACAATATTTACTCTAGTTAGCGCATGTGCAAATGGCTTACCAGGCGGTGATGCAAGAAAAAGACCTCCACAGGTGAAAGACAGAATTCAAAAAAATATTGAAGAAGGAAGAGGGTTTAGACTGATGGGTGGTAATAAGAAAAATATAGGTGATTTTGATTTTGCAAGTTCAAATGAGCTATGGCGAGCCTCACTAGATACACTTGATTTTATGCCTTTAGCTCTTGCAAATTATAGTGGAGGGATAGTAGTAACCGATTGGTACAGCGATGGAAATACTACTAATGAGTCGGTAAAAATTTCTGTAAGATTTTTAAGTAATGAAATAAGAGCAGATGCATTAGTTGTAAAAGTTTTTTATAAAAATTGTTCCACAGAACAAACTTGTAAAATAACTGATAAATCTGGAGTGCTTTCAGATGAACTTACAAAAAAAATTCTAACAAGAGCAGCTCTTTATGAAAAACAAAGTCAATCTAAAAATAAGAAAAAATATATAAACGAAGGCTTAAAAGACGACTAAGCGTTTAACTTAAGATTGTGGATAGATATAATTTTAAAGAAGTCGAAAGTAAATGGCAAAAATATTGGTCAGATAAAAAATTATTCAAAACCGAGATAGATAAAAATAGAAAAAAATTTTATTGCCTTGAAATGTTCCCATATCCATCAGGGAAAATTCACATGGGCCATGTTAGAAATTATACTATAGGTGATGTTTTATCGAGGTTCAAAAAGCTAAAAGGTTTTAATGTTTTACATCCAATGGGTTGGGATGCATTCGGTATGCCAGCAGAAAATGCTGCAAGAGAAAACAAATTAAATCCTAGGGACTGGACTAATAAAAATATTAATACTATGAAAAGCCAATTAAAAAGGTTGGGTCTATCAATCGACTGGGACAGAGAAATTTCAACCTGTGATGAAAATTACTATAAACATCAACAAATTTTTTTTTTAGAATTATTAGATAAAGGTCTTGTATATAGAAAAGAAAATTATGTAAATTGGGATCCTGTTGACGAAACTGTTTTAGCTAATGAGCAAGTAATTGATGGAAAAGGTTGGCGGTCTGGAGCAACTGTTGAAAGAAAAAAATTAAGCCAGTGGTTTTTTAATATTTCAAAATTTTCACAAGATCTATTAGACGGTTTAGACGAATTGAAAACTTGGCCGAATAAAGTTAAAATTATGCAAAAGAATTGGATAGGTAAATCATTTGGATGTGAGATCAATTTTGAAGTCGAAGGTGACCTACCAGTAAAAAAGATTAAATGTTTTACAACTAGGCCCGACACTCTCTTTGGATTTTCATTTTTAGCACTTTCGGTAGATCATGAAATATCAAATTTTTATGCGGAAAATAAAGATTTTTTAAAATTTAAGGAGGAGTGCTCTAAAACAGGCACAACAGAAGAAGCAATTGCTATTGGTGAAAAAATTGGTTTTAAAACTAATCTGTTGGCAAAAAATCCATTAAATCCAAGTCAAAAAGTGCCTGTGTATTTTGCTAATTTTGTTCTGATGGATTACGGTTTCGGAGCAGTATTTGGTTGCCCAGCACATGATCAAAGAGATTTTGATTTTGCAAAAAAATATAACTTAGAAATTAAGACAGTTGTAAGACCATACGATGAAAATGATGGATATACTGTGAAAAATGAAGCTTATACAGGTGCAGGTAAATTAATAAATTCTAATTTCTTGAATGGTCTAGATGCTCCAGAAAAATCTATTCTTGCTACAATTAAAATCTTAGAAGATAGAAATTTAGGAAAAAAACAAATTAACTTTAGACTGAAGGATTGGGGAGTTTCTAGACAAAGGTATTGGGGATGCCCCATACCAGTAGCTTATGATAGTGAAGGAAAAATTAAAGCTATCCCAAAAAAAATGCTACCGGTAAAATTACCAGAAAATATAGATCTATCAGTTAAAGGTAATCCATTAGATAGTCAAAAAGAGTGGAAAGAAGTAAATATAGATGGAAATAAATACATAAGAGAAACTGATACCTTGGACACCTTTGTTTGTTCATCTTGGTATTATTTAAGATTCTGTTCCCCTAATGAAAAAAGTTATGGTTTTAATAAAGAAGAAATTGATTATTGGATGCCTGTAGATCAATATATAGGTGGGGTTGAACATGCAATTTTGCACTTATTATATTCTCGTTTTTTTATGAGGGCTATAGATTACGAAAATGATGAGTTTAACATAAAAGAGCCTTTTCAAAGTTTGTTTACTCAAGGTATGGTATGTCACGAGACTTACAAAGATAAAAATAATAATTGGTTAAGTCCAGAGGAAATTGAAAAAATAAATAACAAATTTGTCCTTAAAAATAATCCTGATGAAATCGTAAAAGTAGGGCCATCAGAGTCAATGTCAAAATCAAAAAAAAATGTTGTAGATCCTGAGTTTATTATTAACAATTATGGTGCAGATGCTGTAAGACTATTTATATTATCCGACAGTCCGCCGGAGAAAGATGTGCAATGGTCTGAACAGGGGATGGTGTCATCATATAAATTTATACAAAAACTTTGGACATTACATAAAGAAATAAAGGAGAAAATTTCAAACGAAATTGAGGATATAACAAGTAACGAATTTGAAAAATTTACAAACCAGTTAATTTTAAAATTTACAAATAATCTTGAAAAATTTAATTACAATGTGATAATTGCTAATATGTATGAAGCTTATAATTATCTTGTTAGTTTTTTAAGAAATAAAAAAAATATAAAAAATCTTGAAGAGAATTATAAAAAAATTTTAATATGCTTTTCTCCAGTTATTCCTCATTTTGCAAGTGAATGCCTTAATGAGATAAATTCAGGCAAAAATGTTAGCTGGCCAATCTTCGAAAGATCATTAATTGAAGATGAAAACGTAAACTTTGTAATTCAGATTAATGGTAAAAAAAGACTGATTTTAAATGCTAAAAAGGGGATATCGGAAACTGATCTTTTAAAATTATTAAAAGATAATGGAAAAATAAATAAATTTTTAAATGATAAAGAGATAAAAAAAACTATATTTGTAAAAGATAGATTAATTAATTTTTTAATAAATGAATAAATTTTTTCAAATAACCGCATTGATCATTATACTAACAAGTTGTGCCTATGAGCCGATATTATTAAATAAAAAGTATGACTTTTATTTTTCAAACATAATTACTAGTGGCAATAATGAAGTTAACAAAATTATTAAGAATAGTTTACTTAACAGAGGAAATGCAACAAGCAATCAAAAATATGACTTGTATATTGAAGCAGAAAAAGAAAAAGAGATTATTTCATCGAATTCTAAGGGAGACCCAACTGTATATAAAGTGAATGTATATGTTAAATACAAATTAGAAAAAAATGGAAAAAATATTTATGGAGATACGATAACGAGACAAGCCACATATAATAACATTAATGATAAATTTGAATTACTTCAATATGAAGAAAATATAATAAAGAATTTATCACAAAATATTTCTAGTGATATTTTGGTGTCTATTACCGCTTTACAAGATGATAATTAAAAGTTTTCAACTTGATAAAATTAATTTTAAAACTTTTGATATATTTTTGCTTTATGGAAAAAATGAAGGTTTTAAAAATGAGGTAATTAATAAATATTTTGTTAATAAATTAGATGGAGAATTGACAAAGTATGATGAACAAGAATTCATTGAAAATAGTGAAATAATAGTAAGTGAGCTTTTAAATAAATCATTATTTGACAACCAGAAAATCTTAATTATTTCTAGAGTGAGTGATAAAATCATCAAAATAATTCAAGACCTTTTACAAAGAGACCTATTAGATACAAAAATCATTCTTAAAGCTAATAGTCTTGAAAAAAAATCTAAAATTAGAAATTTTTTTGAAAAAGATAAAAATTTAGCTTGTATACCTTTTTATGAAGACGATGATAAAAGTCTAAATTTAATACTAAATCAGTTTTTGATTAAATATAATTTGAAGATGTCCAGAGAAATAACCAACCTTTTGATAGATAGATCTAATGGTAATAGAGAAAGTCTTAAAAAAGAATTAGATAAAATTTATTATTATTCAATATCAAATAAAAAAATTGATTTAAATGCTGTTAGAAAACTAACCAATTTGTCCGAGAATTATGATGTATCCGAATTAATTGATAATTGTTTGGCAAAAAATAACAAAAAAGTTTCTAAAATTCTAAATGAAAATAATTACTCTAATGAAGACTGTATATTAATTCTTAGAACACTGCTCAATAGATCAAAAAGATTACTAAATATAATTGAAAACTACAAAAAAACAAAAAATATAGAAAATGTTATTATAAATTTAAGACCTCCTATTTTTTGGAAAGAAAGAGAAATAGTTAAAAAGCAAGCTAATATGTGGGAAATTGATGATTTAAAAAATAAAATTTACAAAATAAATGAACTTGAGTTGATGATTAAAAATAATTCAAAAAATTCTTATAATCTAGTTTCAGATTTTGTTATAAATTACTAATAATGACTTTTTATAATACCAATCAATCTATCAAGCTGGTCTAAGTCCTTATACTCAAAAATTAATTTTCCAGAATTGTTTTTTTTATTATCCAGATAAACTCGCATTCCCAATTTGCTAGTTAGTTCATTTTCAGTTGTTAAGGTATTAGCGTCTTTAATCTTTAAATTCTTCCTACTACCATTTTTTAACAATCTAACGAGATTTTCAGTTTGTCTTACAGATAATTTTTTTGTTACAATTTTATCTGCCAACAGTGATGCATTTTCTAGACCTATAAGTATTTTTGCATGGCCTTGGGTGATTTTTTTATTTCTTATCAACTCTAAAATTTTTTCAGGTAGCAAAAGAAGGCGCAAGGAATTTGAGATGTGAGACCGACTTTTACCAATAAATTTAGCAACTTTGTCCTGATCATAATTAAAGTTTTCTATTAGGTTTTTGTAGCCTTCTGCTTCTTCAATTGGATTTAAGTCTGCTCTTTGTACATTTTCAATTATTGCAAACTCTAAAGATTTAAGATTATCAGCATCGATTATTACAACTGGTACTTCGTGAAGTCCTGCAGACTGAGCGGCTTGCAATCTTCTTTCACCAGCTATCAATTCGAATTTGTCATCCTCGTCATCTGATTTTCTTACGATTAATGGCTGTATTATACCCCTCTCCTTAATTGAATGAGTTAAATCTTGTAATGCATCTTTTTCGAATAGTTTTCTGGGTTGATTCTTGTTAGGAACAATAGAGCTTATTGAAATTTTATTACTTGACACTTTCATATCATTATCACCTATAAGAGATGATAATCCTCTACCGAGTCCTTTCTTAGTTTTAAAAGGGTTGATCATGCAGCACTCACTACTTTTTTATCTTGTTCTAAAAATTCTTCAGTAAATTTGAAATATGCTTTGCTACCAGGACAAATCTTGTCATATAAAAGTACCGGTATACCATGTGAAGGTGCTTCGGATAATCTAACATTTCTAGGCACTGCAGTTGAGTAAACTTTTTCTCTAAAATAGTTTCTTGCCTCAATTTCAACCTGGCTTGAAAGCTTATTCCTCTTATCATACATAGTAAGAAGTATACCTCTTATTGCTAAAGATGGGTTCAAGTTTGATTTTATTCTTTCAATAGTTTTCATTAACTGTGTAAGCCCCTCAAGAGCAAAAAATTCTGTCTGAAGTGGTACCACTAAGGCATCAGAAGCAACTAGTGCCATGATAGTAAGAAGACTTAACGATGGCGGACAATCAATTAGGATATAATCATATAATGGTCTAGAATCATTTAAAATAGAGGCTAATTCGTCCTTTAATTTAAAGGCTCTGCGGTTATCTCCGGCTGTTTCAACCTCAAGACCCGATAAATCTACATTAGAAGTAATTAAATTCAGATTTTCGAAGCTCGTACTTTGAATTACCTCAGAAATTTTTTTGTTTCCATTCAGTACACTATAAATTGTGGTATCTGAGGCAGTTGTATTTGATAATCCTAAACCGGTTGTGGCATTACCTTGTGGATCCAAGTCTATTACGAGAATTTTTTTTCCTTTCATTGATAATCCAGCTGCTAAATTAATAACTGTCGTTGTCTTACCAACTCCTCCTTTTTGATTTATTATTGAAATAATTTTTTTATCCATTTTTTTTATAACTTCAGTTTCTTATTTTTACTTTTCTCTCTTTTAATTATTTTTTTTCAAAAATTTACACATTTTAAAGAAACAATTTTTACTAACTCTCTTTTTTTTTTAAATTTTTTATTTGTACAATTGTAGACTCATTACTCGTTATACTTTTTTTCTCTTCGTAATCAAATTGCCATGACTTAAGTGCATCTTTTAAAATATTTTTTCCAGTTTTTCCTAAAAATAAAATTATGTACTTGTATTTTTTAAAATTATTTTGTGCTATATCAAAAATTATTGGCAATGGTTTAAAAGCTCTTGAAATAATTACATCTGTGTTTAAATTTTTTTCGTCAAAAATATTTTTTTGATATATTTCAGAGTTTAATTCAAATTTTTTTGACATGGTTTTTAAGAAAAGACTCTTATGATAACTTTTTTCATAAAAAATTAGCTTAAAATGTGGTTTTTTTGGCTTCATCAAAATACCTAAAACTATACCAGGTAGACCAGCTCCAGATCCTAAATCAGTACATGTTTGAATATCATTTTTATCAATAAAATCAATTATTTGTGCACAATCTTCTATATGCCTTGATTTTATTGATTTTTCTGTTCTCTTACTAATTAAGTTTATCCTCTTATTTCTTGATATTATTGATTTCGAGTACTCTTGAAGCTCAATCAAAGTTTCACGTGAAACATTCGAAATGAAAAATTTATCAAATTTTAAATTATTAGAATCAATCAAGCTATATGTTTAATAGACTTTCTTTTGAGATGTGACAACAAAATATATACTGCAGCAGGTGTAACACCATCAATTCTTAACGCTTGACCCATTGTCTTAGGTTTAATTCTCTTAAACTTAGATTTTACCTCATTGGATAGACCTGAAAAATTATCATAATCAATATTTTCAGGTATAATTAGATTTTCATCTCTTTTAAATGCTAGAATATCAGCGTTTTGTCTACGTAAATAACCTTTATAATGTGAATTTATTTCCAATTGTTCGTCAATTTCACGTGAAACATACTTGATTTCTGGCCATATCTCCCTAATTTTATGCATATTTACTGACTTTTGTGCTAATATCTGATTTGCAGATCTGCTGATTCCATCTTTAGCAATTTTAACCCCATATTTACTGACCTTTGTAGGAGTAATCGTCAATTTATCCATTATAGATTGAATTTTAGATAATTCTCTATATTTTTCTTTATATAATTTTTTTCTCTCATTGTTAACCAAACCCTTTTCAATTCCTTTTTGAGTTAATCTAATGTCTGCGTTATCTGATCTCAATGAAAGCCTATATTCAGCTCGGGATGTGAACATTCTATAAGGTTCCGCAACACCTTTTGTTACTAGATCATCAATCATAACGCCAATGTACGCTTCTGATCTATCTAAAATAAATGGTTCTTCAGCTCTAAATTTAAGTGCAGCATTTATCCCTGCAACCAAACCTTGAGCGGCAGCTTCTTCATATCCTGTAGTTCCATTAATTTGACCAGCGAGGAAAAGATTTTTTATTTTCTTTGTTTCTAATGTTATAAATAGCTCTCTAGGATCAATATAATCGTATTCAATAGCATACCCTGGCCTTATAATTTTAACATTTTCTAAACCGTTGATTTTACTACATATTTCTTGTTGAACATCGGCTGGTAATGATGTTGAAATCCCATTAGGATAGATAGTATGATCATTTAGACCCTCAGGCTCTAAAAAAATTTGATGTCTTTGTTTATCTACAAATTTTTTTATCTTATCTTCAATTGATGGACAATATCTTGGGCCTACTCCTTTTATATTTCCAGAATACATGGCGCTTTTTTTTATATTCTTTGAAATAATTTTATGTACTTCTTCATTAGTATAAGTCATACAACATGAAATTTGTTTATTAATATTTTTTCTCGTTAAAAAAGAAAAGAAGTAAGGCTCTTCATCAGCATGTTGCTCCTCAAGATTTCCAAAATTTATTGTACGAGCATCTAACCTTGGAGGAGTTCCAGTTTTTAACCTACCTATCTTAAATTTATATTTTTCTAATTGTTCACTTAATCCCGTTGATGGTTTCTCATTAAATCTTCCAGCAGGTGTTGTTACTTCGCCTATATGTATTAAACCATTTAAAAAAGTTCCTGTCGTCAATATTACTTTAGAAGATTTAATTTCTTTTCCAGATTGTGTTATAAATCCAATTATACTATTTTTTTTAAAATTAAATTGAATTACAGGATCAGAAAAAATGCTTAAATTACAATAGTTTACAAGTTTTTCTTGCATATATTTCTTATATAAAGAACGATCACTTTGAGTTCTTGGACCTCTTACTGCTGGACCCCTGCTTCTGTTCAATAGTCTAAATTGTATTCCTGATTTGTCTGCCACCTCGCCCATTAAGCCATCAAGAGCATCTATCTCTCGCACTAAATGTCCTTTCCCCAATCCTCCAATAGCTGGATTGCAAGACATCTCTCCGATGGTATCAAATTTGTGTGTGAACAAAGCAGTATTTACACCTAACCTTGCTGATGCAGCAGCTGCTTCACAACCTGCATGTCCTCCACCTATAACAACAACATCAAATGTTAATTCATTTCTCATGAATATAATTTATTATTGATCTTAAAATTTACAAGAAAACACTTAAATCTTTCTAAAAAATAAGCATTATCAACAATTATTTCCCTATACAAAAATCGCTAAATATTGACCCCAGTATTTCTTCAACATCAACTTTACCTACAATAGTACCTAGGTATCTTGTTGCTAATCTCAAGTCTTCAGCTCCTTTATCAAAATCATCAGTAGATTTTTTCTCTTCAAAATTCTTTAGATGTTGAACACATTTTTCAAGATTTATTCTATGTCTTTGTCTGGTTATAAAAATATCTTCAGATGAAATAAATTTATTTTTTAAATTTTCTTGGATTATATTTATGAGTTGCTCTAAATTTTTTTCTTTTTTTACTGAAATTATAATTGGGTTATATTTTTTTATTTCACTTTCAATAGGATAATCTGCAAGATCTGATTTGTTAATAATTAAAATTGCTTTTTTAGTTATAATATCATCAAAAAAACGCCTAAAATCAACACTTTTTGGCTCTATAACAATTAAAATTAAATCAGCCTCTTCAGCTTTTTTCAACGCTAATTTTATCCCTTTTTTTTCAATTTCATCCTCAGAATCTCTTATTCCTGCAGTATCAGAGAGTACAACAGGGTATCCATTTATATTAAGATGAACCTCAATGACATCTCGTGTGGTTCCCGCAATTTCAGAGACTATCGCTACATCTTTTTTAGATAAATAATTCAAAATAGATGATTTTCCAGCATTTGTTGGTCCAACAATTGCGATTTTAAATCCTTCTCTTATTCTTTCTCCAACATTTTCATCGTTTAATATTTTTTTTATTTCATCTTTAATACTTCTAGTTTCAGAATGAATATTTTCTAATATATCTTTAGGTAGATCCTCCTCAGGAAAATCAATTTTAGCCTCAATGTTTGATAAAATTTTAAGCAATCTTTCTCTCAATGAATTAAATTTATCTGAACTTTTACCAGACATTATTTTGACTGCTTGTTGTCTTTGTATTTCTGTTTCTGAAGATATTAGATCAGAAATGCTTTCAGCTTTTAAAAGATTTATCTTACCATTTTGAAAAGCAATCTTTGTAAACTCACCTGGTTCGGCTAACCTACATCCTTCGATAATTGAAATTGAATTTTGCATAGCCTCTACAACAGCTTTGCTGCCATGGACATGAAATTCAGCCATATCTTCTCCTGTGTAGCTGTTTGGCCCAGGAAACCATAATAAAATCCCTTCATCTATAAGCTCATTATCCTTAATTTTATTGAATTTTCTCCTTGTGGCTACTCTAGGTTTAGGTAAATCTTTTCTTGTCAATTTTGAAATAACCTTTTTGGTTTCATGACCTGAAACTCTTATTACAGAAATTCCAGCTATTCCAGGACCTGAAGATAGAGCATATATTGTCATTAAATTAATTATAGCTAGTATTGAGTTTAAATATATAAATTTTTCTATGATTATTTGGATCGCATCATATCCTAAATGTGGAAATACTTGGGTTAGATCTTTGCTATCAGCATATTATTTTACCAAAGATGGAGAATTTAATTTTAATCTTTTAAAAAATATCAAACAATTTCCAAGTAAAGCCTTTTTTGAAACAAGAGTTACTAGCGTTGAGGAGGCATCGGCGATGTGGATTCCAATTCAAAAAAAAATAAAAGAAACAAGAAAATTGTACTTTTTAAAAACTCATAATGTTTATGGTGCATATAAAGGGAATAATTTTACAACTCCTGAATATACTCTTGGAGCTATAAATATTGTTAGAGATCCTAGAAATGTAATTACATCATTGATGAACCATTACTCAATTGACGAAGAAGAGGCTTTAAAAATGTTAA
>MDSZ01045087.1_pt1 | contig 10930 bp, 9 predicted proteins | sample 811201 | NCBI WGS metagenome assembly MDSZ01 (sample SAMN05326647, study PRJNA326480) | marine metagenome | isolation source: seawater | place: Indian Ocean: North | collected 2010 | reverse complement strand
ATTTTTTTACATTTTGAATTTTATTTTTTTTTCACTTTTCTACTTTTTTTGTTAATTCTAAATTTAATTTTTAATATAAATAATTTAACAATTGGTGAGATATATATTTTTTATTTCTTACCATTTTTTAGTATTATTTTTTATTGGTTGTTAAACCTTTATAAATTAGAAAAAAATCTATTTAAGTTGTTCGTTATTGTATTTGTTATTCAAAGTTCATATCTGTCGGTAGAACTATTCGATCAATATCTCGGTTTTAATATACATAAGTCTAACAAGATAATTGATTTTTATTTTCATACTTATATTGGTCGTTTTGAAGGTTCTGATGGGGGTTGGGGACATAATATTGTATTTAATTTTTATAAAAGTTTACCTTTGCTATTAGGAACAAAAGGTTGGCCACATTATACTGCTCCTATTTATTTAATTTCTTTTATAGGTAGCCTAATTTATTTTATCAGTAAAAAAAAATCTTTAGATTTTAATTTGTTAATTTTTTTGCATCTTATTATAGGATTATTTTTTATTTTAATGTTGAATGTAAAAACTCATTGGTTCTCATGTATTATTTCATTAATTCTGATTACATTTTTTTTAAATAAAAGATTAATTATCTTTATTTTTGTAATGTTAGTAATTTTACTTTTAGCAACATATAATAATGAATTTTTAAATGATCGTATTTTAGGTAGTTTTAAAAATTTTTTTTCTCAGGTTCATTATACATTCTCATCAAATACATTTTTACAAAGAGGAAGATTTGATGAAATTTTTGATTTTCAACAATTTAATATTTTTACAAAAATAACATTTGATCGGCTTTTATTTGGTTTTGGATTAAAAGCAAATCAAATTTCTCAAAATTTTGGAAATATACAGATTAGTCTTATCGAAATAGCTTTAAAGCTTGGCATTCCCTATATAATTTTCTATGTTTCATTAAATTTATATAGTGTCTACATTTTAATTTCTTTATTAATCAAAGAAAAAGAATATAAAGCCAAGAAAATTATTTTGTTTTTATTATGTTCGATTATTATTTTATTCAGCGATTCCATCCATTTTGGTCAAAATTTTACAGAACCATTATATGGTTTAAATTATATTTTTATTGGATACACTTTTTATTTGAAGAAAAATACTTGCAATTATACCTTTGAAAAAATACATTTGTTAGTAAATAACAAGTATCGATAAATTGGTCTATGTATAACATTGAATATAAAGATATAAAAAAAAATCCATTGTTTTTACAAGAATGTATCACTGATAATGGTTTTGTAATAGTAAAAAACATTTTTGAAAATAAGTTTATTGAAAAATTAAATAGAGAAATTGAAAGTTTAAAATTATTAAGAAAAGTAAAAGTTAATCAATTTGCAATAGCAAATGCTTTTGGCAATTACAGAAAATTTTCTAAACTTTTAGATGAAGATAGAATTAAATCTGTTTTAAAATCATATTTTAACAATAAAAAGTTTGGTTTTTGGGGACATTCAGATATCTTGGTGAATGTATATAGTCCATGGCATAAAGATGATGGTGGTGAAGATATAAAAACTAATTACTTTAGATTTGATTCTATAAAAAAAGAAGATGCAGTTATAATTAAATGTGCTTTTTATCTTCAAGATCATGATTATGATCGAAATGGTCTATGGGTAATTCCAAAAAGTCATAGGGAATATTTTCCTGGGAAATTAAAACCTTTTAATACAAAGATTAAAAAAAATGATTTATTACTTTTTGATGCAAGATTGACTCATAGAGGAAGTCAAATAACTTTTTTACCTTATTTTACAGAAAACAAATTTCTTTTTAAGTTGGCAAATAAAGTAAATTCAAAAATAACTCAATATATTTCTAAACTTTTTTGTTTAAAACTCTCTAAAAATAGAAATGCTATTTTTTTTACTGTTGGAGAGTTAAATAAAACTTCTCACTCATTTGGGGTTAATATGGTAGAGAATGCAAAGAATAAAGGATATCCAATCAGTAGTCTAGACATTGATCTTAAGAAAAAGCTGAATAAAGAAGGAATTTTTACATACCCCTAATATAATTATTTTAATTTTAAAAAAGACCTACCATGGATATATTGGATACATTAAGTCTACAAGCAAATGTAATTAAATTTGTTGGAAGTATTAAACCAAAAAAAATACTTAAAGATAAGCAGTTTTTTTTTCATGATAATCACAAAGAAAAATATTATTTTTTTGTAAAAGAAAATAAATTAGTTTTATCTGATTCAATTAAAACTTTATTAAATAGATGCAATAATGCATATCTATCAGAAAAAATGATAGAAATGTATAAAGATAGTGGACTAATAATACCCCCTTTTACTTTTTTTAAAAATATTTATAGGTTACCAATTTTTTCAAAAATTTTAATCAATAAAAAAAAAACAATTAAAATTATTTTTTATGGATCTCCAATTAAAAAAAATAAAAAATTTAAAGATCAAAATGATTTTGAAAAATGTTTATCTTCTATATTAAAAAATGAAATAAAAAAGTGCTTAAATGCAAATTTAGTAGTCACAGTCAGTGGAGGAATGGATTCAGCATATCTTTTAGGATTGACAAGAAAATTATATCCAAAAATAAAACTTGATGCTCTTTGCTCAGAAATGAAAGGCTTAGAAAATGAAACCAAAAAAGCCAAGTTTATAGCCAAAAAAACTAATTCAAACTTTATATCCTTTAAAAAGGAGGATATTAATGTAAAGTTTCATATAAATAATTTTATTACAAAACAAAGTGAGTTTTCATATGATAATGTAACACCTACTGTTAGAGAAATGTTACGTTTTTATAAAAATCAAAAAAAAATTAATTCAAAAATTTATGTCATTGAAGGTCAAGGTGCGGATACAAATTTAATTGGTTTACCTCATAATACTGCCATTCAATTATATAATAGTAGGGTTTATAAAATTTATAAAATTTTTCAATTAATATTACCCAAGGATTTGAGTAAATATAGATTGAATAACAGAATTTTATATCGCTTTTCTAAACTAATTAATATTTTAAGTCAAAACAACTGGATTAATGCTTTTTTGAAGTCTTTAGATATGGAAAAAAAAAATTACTCAAAAGAATTAATGTACTATTTTAAAATTATAAAAAATTTAGAAGAAAAATTTAAGTGTAAACACAAAGCTATTATGTCATTTTTTCAATTAATTTTACAGTCACGTGAAATGCAAAAATATGAGACGTTAGACAATGATATCAAAGTTATTTTACCATTTATGGATAACTTTTTTTTAAGTAGATGTTTTTCAACTAAAACAGAATTTTTTTTCAATTTAAAAAAAAGAAAAATACCTCTAGTTAAAGGAGTATTTAAAATTTTTCCACATGTCTTCAAATCAAATAGAACCATACCATTTCTATCAAGTTATTTAAATTTGAATGGTAATTATTATACAGATTTGGAATTGAGAGAAATGAATATATACTATCTAAAAAAGCAAATTAAAAATTGGATTAAAAATGAAAAAAGAAAATAAAATTTATGGAACAATTTTAATAACTGGTGGGACGGGTTCATGGGGGTATCAATTAACAAAAAATTTACTAAATCAACCACAAGTCAAAAAAATAATTATTTTGTCAAGGAATGAACACAAACAAGTTGAAATGGAAAGACAATTCCAAAATAAAAAAATTAAATTTGTAATATGTGATATAAGAGCTTTTAATAATTTAATTCAGATTATACAAAATGTTGACGTTGTGTTTCATTTAGCTGCTATGAAACATGTTCATATCTGTGAGGAAAATTCCTGGCAAACTGTCGAAACTAATATTATAGGAACTCAAAACGTTATTAGAGCTTCTATAGAAGCAAATATTAGATTACTAGTTGACATCTCTACTGATAAAGCAGTGGAGCCCCATAATATTTATGGAGTTTCAAAATCATGTGGAGAAAAATTAATAGTAAATGCACAGCATAATTATATTTCAAATACAAGTTTTATTTGTGTTAGAGCAGGAAATGTTGTTGGAACAAATGGAAGTATTTTTCCACTTTTTAAAAAACAATTATTAAATGATAACATTATAACCGTTACAAATCCCGAGATGACAAGGTTTATTATGAAAACCGAAGATGCTATAGAACTTATATTCCATGCAGTTCAAAAAAGTATAGGTGGAGAAATATTTGTTATGAAAATGCCATCTGTTCGAATTAAAGTTATTGCTGATGCAATGATTTCATATTTTGGCAATAAAAATTCAAAAATAAAAATTATTGGAGAAAGACCTGGGGAAAAATTACATGAAAAACTCCTATCTTCAAACGAAATCAGACACACTTATGAGTTAGATGAAAAATACTATGTAATTTTACCAGAAATTGTAAATAAGAATAAATTTGAAAATTATAAAAAATTAAAAAGGGTCAGTTTAACAGATTATAGTTCATTATCTGGCAAATTTTTAACTCATAATCAATTAATTAAAATTATTAAATCTGAAGAGAAATCATGGTAAATAATATAGCATTAGTTGGGTCGTCTGGTTTTATTGGTAATGAATTTTTAAGATATATTAAAAAGGAAGAAAATATTAATGTATTTATCTGTAAAAATAAAAATGACTTAAAAAAAATTCCAAATGAATATTCTATGATTTTTGCAGCAGGAAAATTTTTTGGAACGGATGATGAATTATGGGAAGCAAATGTAGAATATTTCAAAACAATGATGAATGAATTTATTAAAACAAATGGAAAACAATTAATTTTTCTCTCCAGTGGAGCTGTTTATGGCGATCAAAAAAAAAAAAAAATATCTGAAAATGAGGAAACAAACCCACATACTTATTACGGACTTACAAAACTTATAGCAGAAGATTTAATTAAGTATTTTTATAATGTTAGAAGATTTAAATATCACATATTAAGATTACCTAATGTTTATGGAAAAAATCAAAAAAAGGGAGTGATTTTTAATTTTTTAAAAAATAAAATGGAAAATAAACCGTTTGTAATTGATGGTAATGGAGAAGATATTAGAGATTATCTACATGTTTTAGATTTACTAAAAGCTATCAATATAATTTTAAAAAAAGAAGTTAAAAACGGTATATATAATATTTCTAGTAATTTACGATTGTCGGTTAAAAACTTGTCATATTTAATAAGTAAAGATAAAAAGTATCCAATAAAATATAAAGAAAATGTTAATAATATATCTAAACTTTCATTAAGCTATTTAAAAGCAAGGCAAGTTTTTGGTTTCGAGCCAGATATAAATAAATTATTTTTAGACAAATAAATTACTTACCTTTATGGAGTTTAATTTAAAATGTTTTCAAAAAAAGATGTAACTTTTGTAATCATAGGGAAAAATGAAGAATTAAATCTTAATCGATGTTTTAAATCTGTTAAAGTTGAAACGAACAATATTATATATGTAGATTCAAATAGTACAGATAATAGCATAAATGTAGCAAAAAAAAATGATATCATAAAAATTATTAAATTTAACTCAAATTATTATACTGCTTCTTTAGCTAGGCATATTGGAGCAAAGCATGTTAAATCTAAATTAATCCATTTTTTAGATGGAGATATGACACTAGCCAATGGGTGGTTAGAAAAATCGATTGATTTTATGAATTCAAATAAAAAAATTGTGGTTGTGCATGGTTATAAAAAAGAATACAAAAATGATTTAGTTAATTTTTCTATTAAAAAAGACTCTAAAAATTGGCAATCAGATTATTTGCAAGGATCTTATCTTATAAAAACAAAATCATATTTTGAAGCTGGTGAATTAGACAGTAGATTTCCTGGAGAAGAGGAAAGAGATTTATATGTTAGGATATTTTATAATGGAGGACAAGTTTGGTATTTGGACCAATTAATGGCATCTCATTATGATTTTAAAAAAAGAGGTTTTAAATATTTGTTTGTATCAAATGTTTCTGTTGCTATATTAATTCCCCTATTCAAGTTTTTTAATTTTCGATATTTTTTATCTTACTTGTTTGTTTATAGAAGATTAGTATTAGTTTTATTTTTTGAATTATTGTCTTTTATAAGCTTTTTATTTTCAGGTTACCATGTGGTTTTAGTTTTCATAATTATTCAACTTTTTTCCTTATTATATTGTCTTAGTATAAAAAGAATAGGTTATTTTATATTATGGAAATCAGCTTTTTTAAATTTTATTAGGGTTTTTAAACTAATAAATAGAAAAGCTATATATAAAATAAACATAATTAAAAATGAGAGCACATGATGATAGTAGGGGTCACTGGTGCAACAGGATTTATCGGTAACGAAATTGTTAAATATTTAATAAAAAAAAAATATGTTGTAATTTCTTTTCTTAGAAATAGTAAAAAAGCTTTTAAGCATAAAAATAATTATGTTGTAAATATTTCTAATATCTCTGATTTCAAAGATTGGAAATTACATTTTAATAAAATAGATGTATTAATACATACAGCTGCAAAAAAAAACAATTTAAATGAAGATAATATAAAGAACTCAGTTACACAATTTACAGACATTAACAAAATAAGTACTTTAAAAATTGCAAATCAAGCTATTAAATCTGGTGTAAAAAAATTTATTTTTTTAAGTACAGTTAAAGTTAATGGTGAGAACACAAAAAATGGCGATTTATTTTCAACAAACTCTAAGTTTAACCCAATAGACATTTATGGAAAATCTAAATTAGAAGCAGAAAAAGGATTAAACAAATTATCAAAAAATAATAATAATATGGATATTATTGTTTTAAGGTTACCAATTGTCTATGGGCCAAACGTTTCTGAAAATTTTTTAAGCTTAATAAATTTAATAAATATGCAGTTACCACTTCCATTTGGTAATTTAAATCATAATCGTAGAAGCTTTTTATCTACATATAATCTTTGTGATTTTATAAATTGTATTATAAAGAATAAAGAATTTTTAAATACAACATTTTATGTTACAGATGATGATGATTTGTCCACAAAAAAATTGATTTTGACAATTGGAAAAATAACGAAAAAGAGAGTTTTATTAATTCCAATCCCAGAATATATTATTAGATTTGTATTAAGATTAATTAATAGAAAAAATTATGCTAAAAAGTTGTTAGGAAATTTAGAAGTTGATATATCTTACACAAAGACAAGGTTAAAATGGAAACCACCATTAAATTTTGAAAAGAGTTTAGAAAAATCCTTAATAGAAGAATATAAAAATTAAATGAATATTTTAGATTTATTAGGAAGACAAAGTAATCTATTTAATGAAGATATTAAATTACATGATGAATTCATGACAGATTTAATTTCAACTTCTACCTTTTTAATTATTGGAGGAGCTGGTTCTATTGGAAAAGCTGTTACTAAAGAAATTTTTAAAAAAAATCCTAAGAAAATTCATATTGTTGATATAAGTGAGAACAACATAGTTGAATTAGTTAGAGATATTAGAAGTTCATTAGGATATATAGAGGGTGATTTTCAAACATTTGCAATTGATATTGGCGGTTTAGAATTTGAAATTTTAATGAAAAATCAAAATTATGATTATATTTTTAATTTTTCAGCTTTAAAACATGTTAGAAGTGAAAAAGATGTTTATACCTTACTAAGAATGATTGAAACAAACATTTTTAATACTATTAAGTCAGTTAACTTAGCAAAAAATAATAAACTTAAGAGATATTTTTGTGTTTCTACTGATAAGGCAGCGAATCCAGTAAGTATGATGGGAGCTAGTAAAAAAATAATGGAAATGTTTCTTATGAAAGAAAGTTTAAATATTGAAATAAGTAGTGCAAGGTTTGCTAATGTAGCATTTTCTGATGGGTCATTATTGTATAGTATAAATAAGAGGTTTGAATTGGGTCAACCAATAGCAGCTCCTATTGATATTAAAAGATATTTTATTACACATGAGGAGTCAGCCCAACTTTGTCTTTTTTCATGCTTACTTGGCGCAAATAGAGATATTTTTTTTCCAAAAATTAAAAAAGATTTTCAATTAATTTCAATTTCAGAAATTGTAGAAAATTTTATTCTTCAAAAAGGTTATACTCCTTTTATTTGTAGTTCAGAAAATGAAGCAAGACAAAGGTCAAAAGAATTAATTAAAAAAAAATTATGGCCTTGTATATTTTTTAAAACAGATACAACTGGAGAAAAACCCTTTGAAGAATTTTATACAAATGCTGAGGAGTTAAATTTAGAAAGGTTTAAATCAATAGGTATTATAAAAAAACAATTAAATTTTGATCACGATAAACTAGATTTTTTTTCAAAAGCCATTTCTGAAATAAGAAAAAAACAAAATATAGTTAAAAAAGATATCGTATTGATTTTTAATCAAACTTTAGATAATTTTAAGCATATTGAAGAAAATAAAAATTTAGATCAAAAAATGTAAAATGGAAAGATTGTTAGATATATTTATCTCATTAAGTTTAATTATTTTATTATTTCCATTTCTTATCTTAATTTCATTTATATTAATGATTACAGGAGAAAAGAAAATCCTATATTTGCAGCAAAGGGTTGGCAGAAAAAAAATTAATTTTAATTTAATAAAATTTGCAACAATGCTTGAGAATAGTCCAAATATAGGAACTAAAACAATTACTTTAAAAAATGATCCAAGAGTTTTACCTTTTGGAAAATTTTTAAGATTAACAAAATTGAATGAGCTCACTCAATTGTTTAATATTTTAAAAGGTGACATGAGCTTTGTTGGTCCAAGACCTTTGACTTTAGAGAATTTTAATCTTTATGAAGATAATATAAAAAATATTATAATTAAAGTTAGGCCTGGTTTAACAGGTATTGGGTCTATTTTTTTTAGAAATGAAGAAGAAATTTTAAATGGTTCAAATTCTTTGAAATTTTATAAGGAAAATATTTCACCTTATAAAGGCAAGCTTGAAAACTGGTTTGTTAATAATAAAAACCTACTTGTATACCTTAAAACATTAATTCTAACTGGAATAATATTGTTTTATCCAAATAAAAATCTGCTGTTTATTTTTTTTAAAGGTATACCACAGCCACCAAAAATATTATTATAAAAAAATTAGGAATTTAAATTGTAACAATTTCTTATCCCTTCACAATATTTTGAATAACGGGTCTTTAAATTGTGAATTGTTGGAAAAATTAGATTTTCATCTTGATTGGTTTCAATTTTAAATTCTAGAACGCTGTCAATTTCAGACATTTCATCATAAAATTTACCGTCATCAAGCACTCTATAAAACTTGATATCACTATCTAACGTTACTCTGTTGGAATTAAAGTCAATAAAATACTCTCTACAATATTTAACCTTTAGTATAGGATAAAAATAATATCCATAGGCATTATTCATTAATTCTGAAATTCTTTTAAAATCACATTCTTTTGTTTGTCTAATTTTTTTATCTCTATAGTTTTCATAGGTAATTTTTTTTTCAAGGTTTCCTGATTTTGAATAATTTGTTTCGCCATACCATCTATATCTAAGCTTAAATCTAGGTACAATACCTTCTTCACTTTGGTTAAATAGTTTGAAATTACTATCATCTAAGTAAATGCTATTAATAAATCTCTTTTGATGTTGAACCTGATAGTTAGAATTAATTATCATCTCCCTAAGATAATTATACTTTCCTTTAAATTTAAGTTCATTTCTCATGATTTAATTCAATTAAACTATAAGCTAATAATTTTCCATTTAAATCTTTAGAAAAAATATATAAATTTTTTCCTTCAAATTTTTTTAAATTTAATCTATTGATACAAGATGCTGAATTTTTATAATCGTTTTTTTGTTGAATGTAATTTAATATATTAATTTTTTTAAAATCAGCATTGAAAAATCCATATTCGAAATATTTTCTGTTGACTTGAGAGCAATTAAAATCAAATGCTTTTAATTGCTTTTTATTTAAACAAAAATTATTTTTATCATGCAAAATTATTTCATCACAATTGATATCATTTGTTTTTTTAATTACTGATACCTCATCATTAAAAAAAGACTCACAATTTGTATTATTGTAATATACATATCCTCCGTAAAATTCCTGTTTTTTTCTATATGCTGAGATGCAGTAATTAGTTGTTCCTTTGTTTGATTTTTGATCTACGTTATAATTTTTTACATAAGTTATAGAGCTGTCTTTTGAGGCAAGACCAGTTTTTGAGTTGTTATTTATAAGATTATTAATTAAAGCTCTTGAATTTTCTCCGACGCTTACGGCTTTGTCACCACAATTTGTAACTGAAGTTTTATCAAAATTATATGTTCCTGAGGAAACATCTACACAATCATTACCAGCATTTTCTACATTTATTAATTTAATTTTTATGTCAGAGAAATCTAAATCAATTGCATCAAATTTAGCGTTTTCAACTTTTATTTCATCTATCTGTCCTTTACTACTAATAATATTGATAGAATCTTCACAGTTTTTTTGCTCGATCGATATTTTTCCTCCGTTAAACTTTGTATCAATAAATGTCACACAGCCAGTCAATAAATGTTCATCATATCTAATAGGAGAATTTGAAATTTTTAAATTAGATACTTTTTTTACAAATAACTTAAATTTTTTAGAGGTGTTTCCAGTTAAAATTAAACGCGAATTAAAATTATTATTATAGACATTTAATTCTTCTAAATTCTCATTTAATTTTATGAGTGTTACAGTATCATTTTTCAACACGATATTTTTGTTTTTTTCAAAAATATTTATCAAATTAGGTGTTTTTTGATTTTTGTTGTTGTGCATTATGAACGGGAAAGCCTTTGATAAGTCTTTTAAAATCTTAGGTTTTGATTTACCAATTAAGTATTTTCTAGCTTGTAAAAAGTCTAATTTTTGGCAATCATTAGTAGCTACATCTTGATTACAAGAGTAAAACTCATTATTTCTGTATTTTAT
>MDSZ01079563.1_pt1 | contig 10931 bp, 10 predicted proteins | sample 811201 | NCBI WGS metagenome assembly MDSZ01 (sample SAMN05326647, study PRJNA326480) | marine metagenome | isolation source: seawater | place: Indian Ocean: North | collected 2010 | reverse complement strand
AGCTTACCTGGGATTTATTTTCTAAAAGAAAATCCTTTATTAATTTTAGGTTTAAAACAAAATGTAACAAATTTTAATTCTGCAATTTTGATAAGTGGATCAATTATCTTTTTCTATTTAATTCCATTTATTATTCAATATTTTATGAATTTAAATGGTGATTTTAAAGATAGATTATTTCAAATTCTTGATAAAAAATCTTTATTAATTTCAATATTAATAATTTTAGCATGTATTTTTAATTTTGAGTATAATTCTTCAGTTGGTGGTGGGATTTTCATGAAATTATCTTATTATTTTTTAAATAATAATTTTTTAGTTTTTCCATCAGCTCTTTTAGGAATTTATTTTCTTTTATTTTTTTGTAGTTATAATGTGCCAGGTATAACTTTAGTTGTCTTGTTATTAATCACTTTTAGTACTGGTTATTTTATATTTCAAAAATATTTTGAACCAATGCTTTATATAATTTTTTTAAATTTTTTTAATAAAAACAAAACATTGACATCAATAAAGAAAAATAATTATGTTTTAATAACATACTTCTTAATTTATTATTTTTTTTCAAATTATATATATTTTTTGGGCTTATAATTAAATAAACCAATCAAACGACCTACTGCCCTAAAAAAAAGAAAACTAGATTTTATTAAATTTTTACGAGTTGGAATTATTAATAATACAAGAGCATTAGAAAACAAATGAACAATTTTAATTGGCACTAAAATTTTACTTAAATATCCATAATTTTTTTTATCTATTAAATTACCTGAATATCCAAATCTTAAATTTCTTTTTAAAAACCAAAGTTTATTTTCTCTTTCAGTTTGATATTTTTCGGTAATGTAAGATGATGTATTCCATTTTAAAATAAAATTTTTTTTTGAAAGTTGACTAAAAAATAGTTGATCACTTCCTCCATAATTTGTCAGATTGTTATCAAAAGTTATTTTTGTATTTTTTGTGATTTTTTTTGAAAAAAAACAATTATTAGTTGCTACCCATTTTACTAATTCACCATGATATCTCTTCGGTTCTATTATATTAAAAAAATCCTCAAATTTTGTATTTTTAACTTGGTGTTTTTGCGGACCCCCTGCAATATCACAATCATAATTATTAAAAAATTTTACCATGTTGAGTAACCATTTATTATTTACAATGCTATCATCATCTAAAAATCCTCCAAATTCATAGGTTTGTTTTTTTAAAAATTTTAAGAAAATATTTCTAGAGTGAGGGATACTTTTTTTGCTATTTAAAAAAATTGTGTAATCCACTCTTTTTATAATTTTCTTTAAAAAACTTTTCACAATAACTAGATCAGACTCAATTATAAAAACTAACTTAAGCTTATAATTTTTTGGAACAATAATTTGATTCAAAGAATTTAAAAAAGAATTTAAAAACTTTAAATTTTTTCTACTTATAAGAACACAAATATAAATTCTCATTATATAATTTTGTTAAAATTTTTTATTATTCTCAAAATAAAGATTAAATAAACAATTAAAATATTTTGACCATTATTGATTCTAATCTTATTGCACTCCTTTAAATAATCTATGAACTTAATTTTTGATGATAAACCACCTGGTCTAAATTTTCCAAAAACTTCTTCTTTTTTGGTAGATAAACCAAAAAAACCAAATCTTTTTATCATTCTTAAAAATAAATCGTAATCTGCAGAATATTTATATCTCAAATCATAAAAACCTACTTTAAATTGAGATTTTTTTTTAATAAAAAAACCAACAGAGTGTGTTGTATAAAATCCAAAACTCCAGTTGATTATTTTTGGATTATAACCGTGTAAAAGTTTATGTTTTAACACTGAACCAAACAAAAAATCTAAATTATCGTATTTATTAAAATATTGATTAACAATTTTGAGTGTATTTTTATAATATACGTCATCCGAATTCAATATTCCTATTATTTCTCCTGAAGCATTTTTTATTCCAACATTCATCGCATGGTACAATCCCTTATCATTTTTATTTTTAATCAATTTAATTTTACCTTTATTAGATCTGATTATTTTTATCGTTCTGTCTTTAGAATTTCCATCCACAAAAATATGTTCATAATTTTTATAATTTTGGGATTTTACACTTTTAATATTTTCTAATAAAAATTTTTCTGAGTTTTTAGTAACAGTGATAATTGTAATTTTAAATTTTTTCATTTTATTAAAAGTAATTTTAAATATTTTCTTGAATTAATAATTGGATCAAATCTTTTCAAATATTTCTTAGCTTTTTTTGATTTATTTTTTAATGGTTTTTTATTTTTATAAAATTCAATAAGTTTTTTTGCTAAAATTGAATAATTATTCACAGGAAATAAATCTCCAAGTTTTCCATTTAACAATATTTCCTTTGGTCCAGTTGGACAATCTGATGAAATAATTGGAATTTCATATTTTTGGGCCTCTATCAATACATTAGGTAATCCCTCAAATTTCGACGATAAAACAAAAATATTACTTTGGTGTATAAATTTTTCAGCTTTATCCTTATATCCAACCAATTTTATATTTTTTTTCAAATTTAAAATAGAAATCTCATTCAACAATTTTTTTTCGTATAAACCTCTGCCAATTATACAACATCTAAAATTTACATTTTTATCTTTTAAAATTTTTAAACTTTTAATAAGAGTTATTTGATCCTTTTGTTCAGTTAATCTTCCAATATTTAGGATTTTTAAACCATTAAATTTTTCAAAAAATTTCAAATTTTTTTTTGTTTTATTTGAATCCTCCAAATTATATATCAAATAAGACTTCAAATTAATATTTAATAGCTCTTTTTGAAATAATTTTGAATTTACAATGATAGTGTCAGACAATGAGTAAAATATTTTAAATATTAATCTTTTAAAAAAATTGGTTATATATTTATTTAAACTTGTATTGAGTCTAATCAAAATTTTAAAACCAAATAATTTAGAAATTATAATTGCACTTATGTTAGCTTGAAAAGATAATATAGTTGCTTTTTTTGACCAAAAATTTTTAATTAAAAGAAAAATGCAAATTAAATTTTTTGTGGTTCTACTACTTTTTTCCCAATGATTTGATTTTGGACAAATATAAATTATTTTTCTGGAAATATTTTTTTTCCTATTAGCTGTAATTACGTGTATTTTTTCAACATTTTTAGATAGATATTTTAACAGAAGAAAAAAATTTTTTTCAACACCACCACCCTCAATAGATGGAAAATAAAAAATTAAATTTTCTCTCACAATTTAAAACGATATTATCTGTTCAATATTTAATTATATTTCTTAACATACCATTCAATAGTATTTTTTAATCCAATTTCATGTGAAATTTTTGATTTCCAACCTAACTTTTTTATCAAAGTTAAGTCAAGTACCTTTCTTTTAGTTCCATCTGGATAATTTTTATTAAATTTTAGAACTTTATCAGCATTACTAATCTTATTAATTATTTTAGCAAATTCTTTTATAGTAAATTCTAGTCCAGAACCTACATTTATAAGGCTATGTTCTTTAATAATTTTATTTAATTTTTTGTCATTTAAAATTTTTTTTTCTAGGATAAAAACTACTGCATCAGCAAGATCATCTACATGCATTATTTCACGTTTTGGAGAACCAGAGCCCCAAATCTCAACATTTTTTTTTAAATTTTTTTTAGACTCAATAAACTTTTTTATAAGTGCGGGAATAAAATGGCTGTTCTTTACATCAAAATTATCTTCGGGACCATAGAGATTACAAGGCATTAAAGTTATATATTTCGTATTAAACTGTTCATTATAATAACTGCAAGCTTTTAACCCAACAATTTTAGCTAAAGCATAAGCCTCATTTGTGCTTTCAAGCTTACTCGTTAACAAATAATTTTCTTTTATTGGCTGTTTTGAATTTTTTGGATAAATACAAGAACTTCCCAAATTTATAAAATGTTTAATTTTATTTTGATAAGCAGCATTTATTAAATTTAATTGTATTAAGATGTTTTCATTTAAAAATTCTACTGGATATGTAGAGTTTGCCAAAATTCCACCTACCCTTCCAGCACAATTTATTATCACATCTGGTTTTTTAGATTTAATAAATCTTTCAACCTTATCTTGGTTCAATAAATTTAATTTTTTTTTCGATGAATATATCAATTTTTTAATTCCTATCTTTTTAAAATGTCTTAACAAAGAACTTCCCACCATCCCTTTGTGTCCAGCAATAAAAATTTTCATGTTTTTTAAATGTTTCATACTTTTAGGAATTATTTACAATGTATAAACTATCTGTTTTGAAAATAAAAATTAATTTATTGAATTTATTTAAATTAGATACTAAATCTAACAAAAAAGTTTATACAATACATAATTCAATTTATGGAAGATAACTTAAAATATATTTGTCCTGACACAGACTGTAACGGAGAACCGTTTATTCTTTATAAATCAAAAGAAAAACAAACCAAAAATATTAATTTTAATTGCACTACGGATACTTATTTTAAACCCGATATTTTAAAATGTAAAAAATGTAAGATAACATACTCAGATTTGATTTATAATTTTAAAGAAAATGAATTAGATAAAATGTATAACGATGTTATTGATGAAAAATATATATCACAAATAAAATTTAAAGACAAATATTTTAGAAATTTAAAAAAAAAAATAAATTTACATTTGGATGAAAATAAAGAAATTCTTGAAATTGGATCTTATTATGGGGTGTTTGGTAATATTTTAAAACCAACTGTAAAATCCTATACCGGTTTAGAGTTGTCTAAACATGGAGTAGAATATTCAAAAAATAAATTTAATCTTCAAATTTACAATGAAACATTAGAGCAACATGAAACAAGAAATATAAAATATGACGTAGTTATTATGGCTGATGTCATAGAGCATTTTTCAAATCCATTTAAAATGATATCTATTGTTAGAAAATTGTTAAAAAAAAATGGTATCTTTATAGCCACAACATTTAATATTGACTCTTTTTATTCAAAAATAAGAGGTTACAAGTATCACTGGATTATACCGTTTCATTTATTTTTTTTTTCAAATACCACAATGAAAAATATCGGAAATAAAAATAATTTAGATCTATTCAAAATTAAAAACGATCCTAGATATGTAAGTTTTGGTTATCTTCTTGAAAAATTAAAATTTATTTTTCCTAGATTTAAAATATTTTTTAATTTTTTAATCAAATTAAAATTTTTTAACAATTTACCAATTAAAGTAAATCTAGGAGATTTGAATATTTATTTTTTTAAAGCTACAAATTAATTATTTAAAATCTAATATTTATGGTATTTTTTGAACCATCGAATTGTATTATCTAACCCAACATTTATTTTAGTAAATTTAAAATTACCAATAATTTTCAAAATTTTTTTATTTGATCCATGTGTTTTAACAACATCGGCTGCTTGAAGACCTCTTTTGTAAATTTTAGGTTTTCTTTTGGTTAAGTAATTTATTTCTTTCATTACGTTAGTCAACTTAATGGGGTTATTTGAACAAATATTAAATATTTCATGATTAAATTTTTTTTTGTTTCTAAGTATTAATTTTTCTAAAATTTTACAAACATCCTGAATATAAGTAAAATCTCTTGTATGATTTCCAAAATTATTTAAATAAAATTTTTTCTTTGGGTTAAACGAGGAATTCATATATTTCATTAAAAACATATCTGGTCTTCCCCACTCACCATAAATGGTAAAAAACCTTAACCCAATCAATTCAATCTTAAATTGTTTTGAAAATATCTCAGCCATTTCTTCATTATTTTTTTTTGATAAAGAATAAATGTTTTTAGGATTTACTAAATATGTTTCTTTTAGGGGAAAATTTTTAGTATCTCCATAAACTGAACTTGATGAAGCATAAAAAATTTTTTTTACATTATTTAAATGTGAACAATGAACAACGTTATAAAAACCTTGTATGTTATTAGATACGAACTCTGATGGTTTTTTTAAAGAATATCTCACACCAGCTTGTGCAGCTAAGTTAATTACAATTTTTATATTTTTTTTTTCAAAAAATTTATTTAAATTTGACTGTTTTGTGATGTCAATTTTTTGAAATTTAAAGTTTTTAAATTTTTTTAACTCTTTAATTCTTTTTAATTTTAATGTTTTTGAATAATAATTGTTGATATTATCTATACCATAAATTTTTAACCTACTGTTTTTAAGTAAAAATCTAGATAAACCAAATCCAATAAATCCAGCTACACCTGTAATTAAAATTTGCATAAGTAAATATTGATATATATAAAAATTTGAGAAAAAAATATATAATTTTAATATTTTTAATAAAGACTATTAATTCAAAGTATAGTTAAAACAAATTATTTAATTAATTTTTCAATTTCAATATTAAAATCTCTAATTATTCTATTATTTGAAAAACGATATAACTTTTTAGAACATTCTTTTTCCTTTTGTAAAAAGACATTTCTATTTAAATAAAAATTGTCAATTAATTTTGCAAGTTTCAAATAATCTTTAATTTTAAAAATATGGCCTCCTTTTCCATCTAAAAGTATTTCACTAGAGCCAGATCTAAAATTTGAGCTTATTATTGGTATTCTAAAACTTGCTGCCTCAACCATAACATTTGGAAATCCCTCAAAAATTGATGTTAATATAAATAAATCTGCTTGTTTATACAAATTTGTAAGATTAAATCTATTTTTTATTATTTTAACGTTATTTAATTTATTTTCTGCAATGAAATCTCTAATTTTTTTTTCATCTTTACCATAACCAACAATGTAAAGTACAAATTTACTTTTAAATTTTGAATAATTAAAACCTTTAAGTAATGTTAAATGATCTTTTTGATCTACAAATCTTGCTACATTAAGAATGATCAACTTATTTTTTTTTAATTTTTTCCTTTTATAAAGTTTAAAAAAACATGGATTATAAAGTGTTTTTACTGGATGTTTTATATACTTACTCAAATCATCACTGGATATTTTACTATTTGTAAAAATCAAATCAGCTCTTTTATAAAATATTTTAATCAAAATTTTAATTATCACTTTTTTAAAAAAATCAATTAAATTTTTAAAATATTTTAACTCATCAATATGATTTCTCTCAAATAAAATTAATTTAAGATTAGAAAATTTTTTTAGAAATATTGCACTTATTGTATTTGCAAAATTTTGATTTGATATGAAAATTTTTTTTTTGAATTTAATGTCATCTTGAATATATTTATTAATTAACTTGAATGCAAAAAGAGTCCTTTTAGACTTAATAAGCTTATAATTAATTTTTTTTTTTATCTTATTTTTAATTTTTGGTTTATTGATACTAAGAAAATCAACTTCAAATTTATTATGATCTAAGCCATTTATTAGTCTCGAAATAGATAAATCCGCACCACCAGTTCCAGAGTATGGGTGAAAAAAATAAATTTTGTTTTTTTTTTTCAATTTAGTTATTTTAATTTAAAAAACTTTTACGCATTAATTACCATATATGAATAATATATGAGTAAATTTAAATTTTCTACTTAATAAGTATTTTATCTAATTCCTTATAATGTGAAAATAAAGTAAAATTTTTAGTATATTTTTTTATTCTAATTTTTTTTAATTTAATTATTTCATCATCAGATTCATAAAAGTCAAAAAAAGTATTTACTAAATTATTAGAATCTAGATTTTTAAATAAAAATCCTCTTTTTGAATTATCTAATATTTCTGATGGTCCAGTTTTTGAGTCAAAAGCAATTATAATCTTATTTAGACTTCCCGCTTCAATTAATGTAAAGCCAGGATCTTCATAAAGAGATGAAGATATATAGCATTTTGCATTATAAATATAATTAAAAACATTTGATTTATATCCAAGCATAAAAACACTAGATTTAAGATTAAGTTTATTTATTTGATTTTCAAGTTTTTTTCTTTCCTCTCCCTCTCCTAAAATAACTAAATTCATATTGGGCAACCTCTTTTTGATTTTATCAAAACAATTGATTAATAGAGAAAAGTTTTTTTGTCTGGTTAGTCTTCCAATGCTTAAAATATATTCTTTATTTGCTAAAATATCATCAATCTTTTTATTTTTTTTCCTCCTAATTTCATTAATTGAAATTATTGGATCATAAAGTAATTTAAGTTTATAAACAGGAAAAATATTTAAATCTTTTAAAGTATTATAAGTTGATACAGTTGGACAGGTAATATATTCAACTTTATGTGATAACTTAGACCAAAAAAATTTTCTTATAAAATTTAACTTAGGGGTTCCAGATATTCTTAATACAAGCTTTGTTTTAAAATTGAATAAAAAAAATAATACAAGTGGTAATGATATAATTAGATGTGCTATAAAATAATCTGGTTTGTTTTGTTTAAGTAAATTTTTTAATTTTATAAAACTAAAAAGAAAAATCAAAATTTGAGTAATCCTGCTATTAATTATTCCATCCTTAGGTAAATTTTCAAAATATGGTTTATTATAAAGGTTAATTATTTCTATATTTGTCAGTTTTTCCTTTTTGCTCAACCACTCACCAGTTACGTTTATAATAGATGGGGTAAATTTTTTTTTTACATCATATTTTTGTAAAGATTTAATTGAATTAACAACTGAGTCAATTGTAGCTATATCTGATAAAAATGGTGCCCAATAAAAAATTTTCATTTTTTCTTTGCTGAAAATACGTAGCCAATTGGATAAATAATTTTTGGGTCTGTTTTCATAAACAATAATAAAATTTTATCTAAAAAAATTACTAATGATAAAAAAAATTGATTTAGTAATGGTATAAATTTAAAAATACCCCTCAAAAGAGAAAAGCTTGCCAAAAAAGGACCAGTGCCAAGTTCTTTTACTTTTATATCTTTATAATTTGACTTTTTTAAAGATTTCTCAATAAAATCTTTGGTGTATCTAGAATAATCTTTTGGAGCTCCATGAATTCTATATATAAATGGAGTAGAGCCAAATAATTTACCATTTTCTTTCAATAATAAATTTATATTTTTTAAAGCAATATTTATGTCTGATACATGTTCTAAAACATTAAATATTATAACATTATCATATTTTTTTTTGTGTAATAGTTTTTTTTCCAAATCGATTTTTATTATATCTTTATTTTCAGAATTCAAATTTGAAAAAGTGGATTTATACAAATTATGATCTGCTTTTAGAAAATTTCTATAAATTTTTGCGTTTGCTCCAAATTCAATACAATTTCCAGTTAATTTTTCACTTTCAAATTCCTCTATTTGTAAAGTTCTTAAAATACTTTTATTGGAAAAAATCAATTTAAAATAATTCATTATTTACCATTTTAAAAATTATCTGTTTAATATTTAATTTTGGTTCCCAATTAAGTGTTTTTTTAGTTAACTTAATGTCAGCTTTGTAGCCTCTTATATCTGTATTTCTTTTAAATTTCTTTACACCAGTAATCAAATTTCTTTTATTTAATTTCAATATCCTAAAAACTTCGTTTGTAAATTCTCTTAATGTATGTATTTTTCCTGATCCAATTACTAAATCTTTTGGTTTATTTTTTTGCATCATAAGCCAAATTGCCTTCATATATTCTGGTGCCCAACCCCAATCCCTATAAATATCAATGTTTCCAAGTCTTAATTTTACATTTTTATCTTTTTTCATCTTTAATGCTGTATCTACTATTTTTTTTGTTACGAACTCTTTTGATCTTAAAGGAGACTCATGATTGAAAAAGACACCCGTACAGCAATGTAAACCATATTTTTCTCTATAAATCTTAACTAACCAGTACGCAGCTGCTTTAGAAACGCCGTAAGGGCTTTGTGGTTCTATCTTTGAGTCAATATTATAAAAATTTTTTTTATTATCACCATAAAACTGACCTGAGCCTGCGTTAAATAATCGAATTTTTTTTTTTCTTTTTTCTTAAAGTTTCCAAAATATTAAGGATACCTTCAGTATTACTTTTTAGTGAATTTTTAGGATTAATGAATGATTTTAAAACAGATGAGTCCCCAGATAAATAATATATCTCGTCAATTTTTAAATTTAAAACTTTTCTACAAAATTTTAAATTTGTAGCTTCACCTTTAAATAAAATAATCTTTTTAATTATTTTTAATCTATCTAGTCTAAATAAATTTTTTTTTGTCTTTTTTCTAGTTGTGCCAATTACTTTATATCCTTTTTGTAATAGAAAATGAGATAAATAAGCACCATCTTGACCAGTAATTCCGAAGATAATTGCAGTTTTTTTATATTTCATATAAATAATTAGAAATTATTTTTAATACTTTTACTATACTTATTAAACCTATTTTTTATGAGTAAAACGTTAATATTTACAGCAACCTATAATGAAAAAGAATTAAATTAATAAATGAAATCAAAATACATACTTAACTATTGTACTTTAATAATATTTATATCCTTAATTTTTTCTCTTATTTATGGAAACTATAATCTTAAAAATTTCGATAAGAATATTATCACCAAAAATAATAAATCTCTACATCTGATGATAAAAAATGATCCACTAAGATATTTTTCTCATGGTTATGAAATTAAAGAACAATTAAAAAATAATACAAACTATTTTGAAACAGGAAGAAATAATTTTACTAAATATTTATATCCTCGAATAATAGCTTTATATTATTACTTTTTTGATTACGACCTTTATGAAAATTCTAAAAAAAAAGAAATTAAAACTGGGATTCATAAAAATTTTCTTTTTTTACAAATTGTACTGTATTATTTGAGTGTATTTTTTTTTTACTTTCAATTAAAAAGAAAAATTGAAAATAAGTACCTGTTTTTTACATTACTATTTCTTTGTATAGAACCAACATTATTTCAATATCACGGATCGTTCTGGTCAGAATCTATATTTTTTTCTTTTCAAATTTTAATAATGGGTATGATATTAAGT